>MDTE01187708.1_pt1 | contig 12075 bp, 8 predicted proteins | sample 811231 | NCBI WGS metagenome assembly MDTE01 (sample SAMN05326651, study PRJNA326480) | marine metagenome | isolation source: seawater | place: Indian Ocean: Red Sea | collected 2010
ATTCCAGAGGAGGAAGTAAACCCAAAAAAGAGAGTAGGAGAAAAAGTAGACCCTTTCAAAGAGGCAGATTTATTGAATGCAAGCCAAAAAGATTCTAATATTCAAGAAGATGATGTAGTTAATGCAAGTAGTAGCTTGATTTCTAGACTCTCAACAGTTAAAAACAAGGCGATAGATGTTGGGACTAAAGCTTTTTCAATGGTAAGTGAGGTAGCAAATAAGTCATTTGAAAATAAAAATGATGAATTTATAAAATCTGATGAAAATGATAATATTGTTAACACAACTTCAGAAAGAATAGAACCATCATTTTTAGATACGGGAGAGGATCAAATGTTACAATCTACGAGCTATGAGAGCAATTATGATAGCAGTGGAGTTGTAAGTGATGATGATAGTTACAATATTCCATCTTTCTTGAGAAGAAATAGAGATTAAATTTATGTAATATTTGTAATAAAACGTTACTAGATTTTTTGTTTTTAATATTTATTCTACAGTTATGAATAATTATATAGTCTTACAGAGAACTATATCTCGCTCTATAAGTTTTTCTGGAGTTGGATTGCACACTGGAAATTTGTGCAATGTTACTTTGAAGCCTTGTGAAGCAGATACAGGGATTATTTTTATAAGAAAAGACCTTGGCGAAAATAATATAATACCTGCTGATTTTAGACATATTTATAAGAGCAATCTATGTACTACTCTTAAATCTTATAATTCTGATGCTAAAGTATTAACAGTTGAACATTTACTAGCTGCTATAAAGGGCAATGGCATAGATAATTTAATTATTGAGACAGACTCACCTGAAATACCAATACTAGATGGATCGGCAAGAGAATATGATAATATAATCAAAAGTGTCGGAACTACTGAGCTAATAAATAAGTTTAAGAAATATTTATTTATTAATAAAAAAATAAAAGTAGAAAATAAAAATAGTGTTTTTGAAATAGAGCCTAGCAATTTTTTAAAAATTAGTTGTACAGTTGATTTTTCAAAACCAATTGGGAAACAGTCTATTTCATTGGGTAATAGTTGCGAAGATATTTACAAAGAGGTAATCGACTCAAAAACATTTTGTTTTTTTGAAGACATTGAATTAATGAAAAAAAAAGGTTTAGCTAAAGGAGGTAGTCTTGACAATGCGATTGTTATAAAAAATGGAAAATTTATGAATTCTCATTTTGATAATGACATAGATTATTTTGCAAAACATAAAGCATTAGATGTAATTGGAGACTTAGCACTTATGGGTTTGAATATAATAGGTAATATTTCAGTTTATTTTCCAGGTCATGAATTGAATAGATTAGCAATGAATAAAATATTTGCAGATTATTCTAATTTTAGAATTTACCAACACAATAAAGACGATAACTTTGTAGCTAGAGAAAGTATTTTAACAGCCTAATATAATTTACATCCCTGAGTAATTAGGACCATCACCTCCTTCTGGAGGAACCCAATTTATATTCTGATAAGGGTCTTTTATATCACACGTTTTACAGTGCAAACAATTTTGAAAATTTATTTGTAACTTTGGTTTATTTTTTTCTACTTCAATGATTTCATAAACATTTGCAGGACAATATCTAGTTTCAGGAGAATCAAACAACTCTAAATTTTTTTCAATAGGAAACTGTTTGTTTTCCAAAATTAAATGACAAGGTTGATCTTCTTTATGGTTAGTTCCAGAAAAAGATAAACTAGTTAAACGGTCAAAGGTAATTTTATTGTCAGGTTTTGGATAATTTATCTTTTTAAATTTTGTTTTTATCTTCAAGGATTCATTGTCTTTTTTTTCATGTTCTAGAGTCCAAGGTGCCATACCTCTAAATATTTTTTGATCAATAAATGTATTTATCAACCCAGAAAAAAAACCATATTTGAAACCTGGTCTTACATTTCTAACTTTATATAATTCTCTATAAATCGAACTGCTCTCAAATTTTATTTGATAGTTTTTAAGTTCTTTTTTTTGTATCCCTTGTTTATATCCTTCAAAGTAGGACTCAGCTGCCAAAATTCCAGATTTAATGGCGGTATGAGTGCCTTTAATTTTTAAAACATTTAAAGTTCCAGCCTCACATCCTAGAATTACTCCTCCTGGGAAACTTAGTTTCGCTAAAGATTGGAACCCTCCCTCATTTAGAGCTCTAGCTCCATAAGAGATCCTATTCCCTGTTTTAAGACATTCAGATATTTTCGGATGAGACTTAAAATTTTGAAATTCTTCATAAGGACTTAAATAAGGATTCTTATAATCAAGCCCTACAACAAATCCAATTGATGCAATATTATCAGACAGTTTATACATAAATGAACCACCGTAAGCATTATTATATAGCGGCCATCCAATACTGTGGATAACTGTACCTAATGGAAGAGTTTCATTATTTATTTCCCAAAGCTCTTTGATACCAATAGCATATGTTTGAAACTTATTATTTCCATATAAATTATATTTTTTAATTAATTTTTTTCCTAAATGGCCTCTACAACCTTCAGCAAAAAAAGTTTGATTTCCTTTTAAAGCAATTTTAGGTTCATACAAATTTGATTTTTCACCATTTTTTTTTATTCCTTTTTCCCCACTAAGAACTCCAACAACTTTATCATTTTGATCATAAAGTATTTCCTTCGCAGTAAAGCCTGGAAAAATATCTACGCCAAGTTTTTCAGCATAATTTGACATCCACTTGCATAAATTTCCTAAGCTAATTATATAATTATTTTCATTTTTCATATCTTTAGGTAAAAGAAAATTAGGAATTTTTATTTGATTTTTTTTTGTTAAAAAAAAAAATTTTTCATTTTGAACTTTTGTTTTTATTGGAGCATTCAATTCTTTCCAGTTAGGAATTAATTGATTTAAAGAGCTAGGTTCTAGTATTGCTCCGGAAAGAATATGAGCTCCTACTTCTGAGCCTTTTTCTATTATACAAACAGATATTTCATTGGAAAGTTGTTTTAATTTTATTGCAGCAGAAAGTCCTGCAGGACCAGCTCCTACAATTACCACATCATAATTCATTTCCTCAACCATAATATAATGATAGTATTTATAAAAATTTTTGCAATTTTTTTAGAAGAATTTTATGTAATGCTTTATTGCTTGATGCGCAAACTGTGTCATTTGTACCTATAGTTTTTCCATCCCAAGTTGTTAATATACCGCCAGCTTTAGTTAGAATTGGCTCAACTGCTGCAATATCCCATATTTTTATATTTCTCTCGATTACAGCATCTACCAATCCTTCAGCACATCTCATATATCCCAATACATCTGTTCCCCACCTAACAAAATTTACTTTACTAAATAAATTTTTATTTAAGGAAGAAAAATTTTTAAACATATTTGGGTCTGTACAGGTTATAATAGAATTTGATAGACTATTTACAGAAGTAGTAAAAATTTTTTTTCCATTCAAGTATGAACTATCTAGATTATTCCAATAACGCTCTTTTATTATGGGTTGGTCAACTATGCCCAATATAAAATTATTTTCATATTTTAAAGAGAGCATAAATCCAAAAAGAGGAATTCCAGTAATGTATGCATTAGTTCCATCAATAGGATCAATTATCCAAGTATATGGAGACTCTTTATTATCAAAACCACCCTCTTCTCCTAGTATATTATGTGTAGGAAATTCTTTTTGTATAAGCTTTCTTATTTTTTTTTCTATTAGAAGATCAACATTAGTTACTAATTCATTTCTAACATCATTTTTTTTAAGTTTTTTAGTAATTTTTTTTGATTTAAAGTTTTTTATGAGAATTTTTCCTGCTACGTCTGCTAACTGGTGCATAAAAGATAAGTACTTTTTATTTTCAAAATTCATTATAATATAATTATATATATTAAAATATGTTATTAATTTATAAATACAAATTATTTCTTTTAAAGTTACCTATAATTTTTTTACTTGTAACGTTTTTTTCATGTTCAGGTAATAAAGATAAGGAAATACCTTATGAAGAAAGAACCTTATATATAATTTATAAAAGTGCATTAGAAAAACTGAAAAACAGAAATTATGAAGAGGCAATTTATGAGTTTGATGAGGTAGAAAGACAACACCCTTATTCAGTATGGGCAAGAAAAGCAATACTCATGTCATCATATGCTAGTTACAAAAATCGAGACTTTATCAAAGCTGAAATTAATTTAAAAAGATTTATCAATTTATACCCTGCTTCAGAAAGTACTGCTTATGCACAATATTTACTGGGAATGTGTTACTTTGATCAAATTATAGATGATAAAAGAGATCAGACTTCTGTAACAAGTGCACATCAAACATTTAAATTAATATTAGATAGGTATCCTGAGACCTCTTATGCTAAAGATGCATACTATAAGATTATATTTCTTGAAGATCTTATGGCAGCTAAAGAGTTGGATGTAGCTAAAACCTATTTATCATTAAAAAAATATATAGCAGCTATAAAAAGGTTTAAGTATATCATAAATAATTATCAATCTAGTTCATTTGTTCCAGAGTCTCTTCACAGATTGGTAGAAGTTTATTTAATTTTAGGTGTAAATGAGGAAGCTATTATTAATGCTAGAGTATTAGGATATAATTTCCCCAAAAGTAAATGGTATAATTATAGTTATAAATTATTAAAAAATAAAAATTTAATTAACTGATGATTAAGTATATTTTTATAAAAAATATTGTATTAATTGAATCACTTAAAATAGATTTTGATGAAGGGTTAACTGTTTTTTCAGGAGAAACTGGAGCAGGAAAATCAGTTTTGTTGAACTGTTTGAGTTTAGCTACTGGTAGAAGATCAGACGTAGGTTATTTAAGAAAAGGAGTAGAAGAGGGGAGTGTAACAGTCGAGTTTGATATTCAAAATAATAGTTTTTTAAAAGAAAAACTTGAAGAACATGGACTCAGTTCAGAAAATAATCAAGTTTTTTTGAGAAGAATACTTTACAAAAATGGTAAAAGTAAGGCTTTTATTAATGATAACCCCGTAACAGTAGGTTTACTTCAAAACATAGGTTCAGCATTAATAGAAATTCATGGCCAAAATGAAAAAATAGGGTTGCTTGATCCAGGACTTCATGTCAAGCTTATAGATAGATACGCTGATCATTCTGATTTATTAAAAAGATTAGAAGACTCTTATAAAAGTTATAAGACACTTTCTAATATTTACCTAGAAGCTATAGAATTAAATAAAAATAAAGCAAAATATGAAGAAGAACTAAAAAATAATATTAACTTAATAAGCAGGTTAGATTTTAAAGAAGACGAGGAAAAGTCTCTTAAATCTAAGAAATTATTTTTAATGCATCATGAAAAGATATTTGATGTTATAAACAAAATTTATTTTTTATTAAGTGATGAAAATAATGCTACGAATAATGATTTAGCAAGTAATGCTAGTAAGCTAGAAACTATTATAAATGATTCAAAAGATAACACAGAACTAAAACAGATATGTGAGTCAGTAAATCATATTTTAATTGAATCTAAAGAAATTATAAATAATATAAAAAGTATTAGGGAAAAATATCACTTTAATCCTAAAGAATTAGAAGAAATAGAGCAGAGATTATTTGATATCAATAATTTATCCAGAAAATTTAATGTAGACCCTTCTGAATTAAATAAACTTTTAAAAAATTTAAAACAAGATTATGGTAATTTAGATAATCAAACTCAAGAAATTGTAGAGATAAATAAAAAATTAAAAATAGCAGAGCAATTTTTTTTTGAAACCGCAAAAAAGCTTTCATCGGAGAGATTGTTAGCATCTAAAAAGTTAGAGAAAGAAATTAATAAAGAGCTAGCCCCTTTAAAATTAGTTGATGCAAATTTTAAAGTAGAAATTATTCCTAAAGACGAAAAACTATGGAATGCAAATGGAGCAGAGACAGTTAGATTTTTAACAAGAATGAATAGGGGGACAAAAGAAACAGAAATTCATAAAATTGCTTCTGGGGGAGAATTATCTAGGTTAATGCTGGCTATAAATTTAGTATTGGCAAAAAGTATTAATAGAAAGACATTGGTATTTGATGAAGTAGATAGTGGTGTTAGTGGAGCTGTCGCAGACGCAGTAGGCTTGCGATTACAAGAACTATCTAGCTTTCAACAAGTATTAGTAGTTACTCATTTGCCACAAGTAGCTTCTAGAGGAAAAAACCATTATAAATCATTTAAATTTTATAATGAAACAGATGCTTTTACTGGAATCAAAAAACTTAATAAAGAAAAAAGAGTTGAAGAAATAGCTAAAATGATTTCTGGAGAAGTAATTACAGAAGACGCTTTGAAAGTAGCAACTCAACTAATTAATGACAAATAAATCTAAAGATAAAATTAAAACAAAGATAGCAATGAAAAAGTTAATTGAGCAGATTAACTATCATGATGATCTATATTATAAAAAAAACTATCAAGAAATTTCTGACCAAGAATATGATACACTAAGAAAAGATTTAGTTGAATTAGAGTTAAAATATCCTGAAGAAAAAATTAAGAATAGTCCTAATAAAAAAGTAGGAAAATTAGATAGCCAAAACTTTAAAACTATTAAACATAAGTCTCCTATGTTGTCTTTAAATAATGCTTATGAAAAAAATGAAGTAAAAAATTTTTATAATAAAACAAATACTTTATTAAAAAAAAACTTTAAAGTTTTAGCTGAAACTAAAGTAGATGGCTTATCAGCTTCTTTGAGGTATGAAGGAAGAGTTTTAAAAATTGGATTGACTAGAGGAGATGGTGTAAAAGGTGAGGATATTACTAGAAACTTGGAACATATTGAGGGAATTAAAAAAAAATTACCTAGAGATTTTCCAGAAGACTTGGAAATAAGAGGAGAAATATTTATTAAAAAGAATATTTTTGAAGAATTAAATAAAAGTAGAAAAAAAGAAGGTTTGCCATTATTTTCTACCCCTAGAAATGCTGCTTCTGGGTCAGTAAGACAGTTAGATCCAGAAATAACAAAAAAAAGAAAGTTAAGCTTTTATGGTTATACTATAATAGGAGATAGAAAGTTTTTTGGAGACTCTTTAGATAATATTAGAAAACTATTAATTAAATATAACTTCTTACTAAATCAGCCATCAAAACTTTGTAGTAGTTTTGAAGATATGATAATGTTTTATGAAAAAATAAATAGTACTAGAAGTCTCTTAAACTATGATATTGATGGAATAGTTTATAAAATTGATTCAATTAGTGATCAAGAAAAATTAGGGGCAACTGCCAGATGGCCTAGATGGGCTCTAGCTCATAAATTTCCAGCAGAAAATGCTATTACAACAATAAAAGATATTTCTTTTCAAGTTGGAAGAACTGGCACTATAACACCAGTTGCAATTTTAAAAGAAGTTATAATAGGAGGAGTTAAAATTAATAGAGCTACATTACATAACCAAGATGAAATAGAAAGGTTAGCTATTTCATTAGGAGATACAATTAGCGTTCAAAGAGCAGGTGATGTTATTCCTAAAATTACAAGTGTAATTAAGAAGGCTGATAACCCAAAAAAAATAGAATTTCCAATTCATTGTCCCAGTTGCAAAAGTATTTTAAATAGAAATCAAAATGAAGCTGCGGTGAGATGCTTAAACCAGAATGATTGTAGAGAACAGGTTATAAATTCTTTATCCCATTTTGCATCTAGAAATGCGTTCGATATTTCAGGGTTAGGAGAGAGACAGATAAGACTATTTTGGGAGAAAAAAATAATTAAAAACTTTACGGATATTTTTTTATTAGAAGAGAAAACTATTAATGGAATTATAAGTTTGAAGAATATTGAAGGATTAGGAGAAAAAAGTGTTTCAAATTTGTTCAGTTCTATAAACTCTAGTAAAAAAATAACCTTTAATAGATTTATTTATTCATTGGGAATTAGGCATGTTGGACAAGGAGTAGCACTAATATTTTCTAGAAAATTTCAAAATGTGCATAAATTTATTGATTATTTTTCAAAATACGATGATTCAAATAGTATTGAAGGAGTAGGAGAAATCATTATTAAAAGCATCAAAAGCTATTTACAGAATAATAATTATATTTCTCAAATTTATTCATTATTAAATCATATAAACATACAATATGAATCTCATAAAACCAATAAATTTTCTGATAAAGTAATAGTAGTAACAGGTTCTTTTAAAAATTATTCAAGGAATGATATTACACAAAAACTTATTTCTATGGGTGCTAAGGTTTCTTCAAATATATCAAAAAAAACTGACTATTTATTCTGTGGTGAAGAGCCAGGAGGTAAATTAGAAAAAGCAAAAAAATTAAAAATCAAAATTTTAACTACTACTGAGGTAGAAGAAGAAATTAACAGTTAACTTTTAAGTTTTTTTGTATACCAAAGAAGCTCTTCAAAAAATACATTAAACCTTTTTTCAGCGTCTATCTTATCTGAAGGTATTCCTTTTTCATTAAAAAAATTAGATACATTTGGTTGAAACATTCCAAACTTTATAGGAGGGCATCCCAATTGGGATAACATAGCTCTTAATGGACTTTGGACTCTTATGCCTGCAAGGTCCCCACTTGAATATGTGCAAACACAAGAAGGCTTTCTGTTAAACTCTGAATAAAAATAGTTAAATATATTTATAAGTGCGGGTGGTGGCATATGATTATATTCAGCGCTAACAACAATAAATGCATCAGCTTTATTTAAAGTTTTATGAATTTTATTTATATTTTCTGGAGCCTTTGATTTTTTATATTCTACAAACCTTTTGTCTAACATAGGAAGTTTAGCAATTAATGGGTCTACAATATTAGGTAAGTGCCCTTTAAGTTTTATTTGTTTTGACAAATAATTTACAAATCTTATCCCTAATCTATTTTTTCTTGTAGAGCCATATATTAAAGTAAAATTTAGCTTATCTCTTTTTAAACTTTTTTGCATTGAGTTTCTAACCATTTTTTTTCCAAGTTATTCAACATAGGAGAAATATTTTTCATAACATTATTATGATAATTGTTTAACCAATTCTTTTCTACTAAATTTATAAGGGATGTATTAATAAGGTCTTTTTCATAAGGAACTAGAGTAAGTGTTTTTAAAGCTAGAAACTTTTTTTTATTAACAGATTCAGCCTTTGTAAAAACTAAGTTTTCTATCCTAATCCCATACTTCTCACTTTTATAAATTCCTGGCTCATTTGAAAATATCATATTTTCATAAAGAGGTTCAAAGTTTTTTAAAGATATACTAAAAGGGCCTTCATGAACATTTAGGCAAAAACCTACTCCATGACCTGTACTGTGAGCAAAGTCTTCTCCTTGATCCCACAGTATTTTTCTTGCCGTAGAGTCCAAGAATGAACCAGGAGTTCCTGAAGGAAACTTAGATAAATTTACGTTTATATGACTTTTCAAAACTAAAGTGTAGTCATTTATTATATTTTGTGAAACATTATTTTTTCTTGTAATAGTCCTTGTTACATCAGTAGTACCATAAAAATACTGTCCGCCACTATCTAATAATAAAACATCATTATCATTAATTTTTCTATTAGACCTTTTAGTAGGTTGGTAATGTATAATTGCTCCATTTTTTCCTGCCCCTGCAATTGTTGGAAAAGAAGCGCAAATAAACCCAGGATTTTCTTTACGCAGAGAATCAATTTTTTCTACAACATCTAGTTCCGATAAAACACCATCAAAGTTTTTATACCAATAAAGAAATTTACACAATGAGACTGCATCTAGAATATGAGCTTTAATAGAACATTTTATTTCAGTAGGATTTTTAATTGACCTGTAAGATAATAAAATATCATTTTTTCCTAATAAATTTTTAGTAACTTTTTGTAATAAATTAAAATTAAACAAAGATAACCTTGTTTTATCTATAATAATTTTAGAAGATTTTTTACAGCTTTTCTTTAAAACTGTGCTCATTTCTGAATATGTATGTATTTTAGTTTTTTTAGGAAAATATTTTTTTATTTTTTCTGGAATTTGTTTATTCTCAAAAAATATTTTTTGTTCATTTTTACCAATCAGAGCACTGCAAAAAACTAATGGAGTATGAGGAAGATCAGCTCCTCTCATATTCAATAACCAAGCGATGGACTCACTATTTTGAGTAAATATGTAATCTGCTTTTTCTTTGGCTATATATGCAAAGGTTTTTTGTAGTTTTCTATTTGCACTTTCTCCACAAAATTTTGTAGGAAGAAAAAAAATCTTGGATGTTTCTTGTGTGTTTAATTTTCTTTTCCATAAACAATCAATCAAACAATGGTCAATTAATTTAATTTCTTTTGATATTAATTTAGTTAAGTTATTATATTCTAATAGACTAATAGTTTTACTATTTATTCCTAAAATTTTGAATTTTGATTGATTGTTCTCAAGAAAGTTAAATAAGGTGCAATCAGAAATATTCATTATTTTGCAGCTCAGGCTCTTTGTTTGATTTTTTGCTTGAAGTATGTACCTCCCATCTGTAAATAAGTACAATTCTTTGCTAGTTATAAATAATGTACCTGCAGAGCCTGAAAAACCTGATACCCATTTTAGTCTCTCTTTATTTACTGGAACATATTCAGAAAAATTTTCATCGTTATGGGGAACTATATACGCATCTATATAGTTTTTTTTCATAATTTTTCTTAAACTTAATATATTTTGAACAGTATTTTTAGGCATTTTTAATTAAAAATTCAGTTTTAACTTTTTTAAGATTAGTTTTAGAAAATAAAACTTCAGCATTATTTCCTTCAATATTTTTGATAATACCATATCCAAATTTTTGATGAAAAACTTTGTCTCCAATTAGTAATGCTTCCTCTACATTATTTACAGTTAAAGCATTTTCTACTTGGATGCTATTAGTATTAATATTATATTTAAAGAAAAGATTAGTTGCGGATATATTTTTTTCTGGTAACTCGCTTATAAATCTCGAAGGAGATGAAAATAACCAATTACCATGGATATGTCGAGAGTTTGCATGCAAAATCCAAACTCTTTTTTTTGCTCTAGTTAGCCCCACATAAGCTAGTCTTCTTTCTTCTTCTAATCCTTTGTTTAATTTTTCATCAATTGACTTTTTATTTGGAAAAATCTCTTCTTCCCAGCCTGGCAAGAAAACATTATCAAACTCTAATCCTTTTGCAGCATGCAGAGTGAGTAAATTTACAGAATCTTTGGTTTCATTTATTGAATTATCCATAACTAGTTGAATATGTTCTAAAAAACTATTTAAATTTTCAAATTCTGCTACAGCTGAGACTAACTCTTTTAGGTTTTCTAATCTTCCCTCTGACTCTACTGATTTATCATTTTGCCACATTTCAACATATCCTGACTCTTCTAAAACTAACTCTACGATTTCTGATGTAGAAATTTTACTTGCTTTTTCTTTACAGTTTTGAAGCATGGTAAGAAATTTCCTAATTTTTATGGAGGTTTTTGTGTTAAAAAAATTATCTCTTGATAATATTTTGCAACTTTCTAAAAGGGTAATATTATTTTTTCTTGCATTAGTTTGAATATCTAATAATGATTTAGTTCCTAAACCTCTTTTAGGAACGTTGATTATTCTTTCGAAAGCTAGATCATCAAAATCACTAGCAACAAGTCTAAGATATGCCATAGCATCTTTTATTTCTAATCTTTCATAAAACTTAGTTCCTCCTATAATCTTGTAAGGTAACCCAATTTTTATAAATCTATCTTCAAAAAACCTAGTTTGATAAGTAGCTCTAACTAATATTGCGATTGAATTAAGAGGACTTCCTTTGGAATGTAGACTTTCTATAATATCACTAACAGATATTGCTTCTTCTTCACTGTTCGATATATTGATAACTTCAATTTTCTCTCCTCTGCCTTGATTAGTCCAGAGGTTTTTTCCTAGCCTTTCCTTGTTTTTTCCTACAAGAAAATTTGCTGCCTCCAAAATGTTATTTGTCGATCTGTAGTTTTCTTCTAATTTTATTGTAGTAGAGTTTGTAAAAGTGTCTCCAAATTTTAGAATGTTTTTTACTTCTGCACCTCTCCATGAATAAATTGATTGATCATCATCTCCAACTGCACA
>MDTE01024512.1_pt1 | contig 12074 bp, 15 predicted proteins | sample 811231 | NCBI WGS metagenome assembly MDTE01 (sample SAMN05326651, study PRJNA326480) | marine metagenome | isolation source: seawater | place: Indian Ocean: Red Sea | collected 2010
GTCTCCATATGATTTATGTAAAGAAATTAAAAAAAACGTATTTATACTAAATATATGCTTAAAAAAACTTTGGCTAAAAATAAAGAATACTGGTTTTTAAATGAGGAACAAACTAAAAAGGAATTGATAATCCACGACGAAAATCAATATATTAATTTAATTAACGATATATTGAATGAAGGCACTATGGAAGAAGGACGAAATGGTACTACAAAAGTTGTGATCGGGTCTTCGATGCATTTTAGTTTAACAGATAATACTATTCCTTTTTTAACTAGTAAAAAATTAGCTTGGAAAACTTGTCTAAAGGAATTACTTTGGTTTATCAAAGGAGATACAAGTAATGAAAGATTGCAACAACAAAATGTTAAAATTTGGAATGGAAATGCGAGTAGAGAATTTTTAGATAGTAGAGGATTACATAATCTTAAAGAAAATGATTTAGGACCCGTTTATGGACATCAATGGCGTTTTTTTAATGCACCTTATGATAATTGTGATACTGATTACAGTGGTAAAGGAGTAGATCAGCTTAAATATATTATTGAAACTTTGATGGATGAAACAAATCGAACGAGCCGACGTATTATATTAAGCGCCTGGAATCCTTGTCAATTAAATGAGATGGCTTTACCACCTTGTCATATTCTCGCACAATTTAATGTAACGTGTGGAAATAAATTATCGTGTTCTCTATACCAAAGAAGCGGTGATGTTGGTTTAGGAGTTCCTTTTAATATTGCATCTTATAGTTTGCTAACTCATATTATAGCTCATTACTGTGGTTTAGAAGCTACTGATTTTTATTATCATTTAGGAAATTGCCATATTTACGACGATCATATTGATTCTTTAAAACAACAAATCAATAAAAAACCTTTTACATTTCCTAAATTAAAAATAAATAGAAAACCGGATAATATTGAAGATTATACCCTAGATGATTTTTCAATTTTAGATTATCAGCATCATCAAACTATTAAAATGGAAATGCGAAAATAAATATAATTCGTTTTTTATATATCTTTTTATTATCATTAAAAAACATATGAGTAGTAAAGCAGCATTATCTGCCGCAAGAAGACGACGTGCACAACCTTCTGTACCAGTTACAAATAATAATGATAAAAAATCTAATGTACCTCCTCCTCCAAAACCAAATGTAACTACTCAATCTGGATTAAACCCTATGCAAATATTATCTCAACACGATAAAAGAATATTTAACTTAGAAGGTGGTTTTAATGAGATGGCTGAAAACATTAGTGCCTTAAATCAGTATGTAGATAATGAAAACGATGAAGAAACTGTTGCATTTTTTAAAACAAGATACGAATCTGTTGAAAATGAATTGGGAGAACTTAAAAAACTTTTAATTAAAATTCAATCATTTGCGATGGAAACAAACTTAGATCTTATGAAATTTAAGAAATCGTTGGAAACTAATAACAATGAAGTTAACGAAGTAATAGATGAGGTCGACGAAACATAATGACTTTTAAATTGATTTAAAATATACTTTCATTTATATTTTAAATAATGGCTGAATTTCAAGTGATTGATGCAATTAAGGCTGAAAAATTGATTTTTATGCTTAAAAATATTAATATTATTTCAACTCAAATTACCATTTACTTTAAAAAAACTGGAATTTATTGTCAAGGAATGGATCCATCTCAAGTTTGTTTATTTGAGTTTTCAATTGACGCGGAAGGAGAAAATAAATGGTTTGATCATTATCATATTGAAGGAGATAATGAGATTAATATTGGATTGAATTGTGTTATCTTGGCCAAAATATTGAATACTTATAAAAAAGAACAAACTATAACCTTTAAAATTGACCCAGGTAAAAATGATGTTTTGTATATAGATTTTAATTTTATTAATGATAAATCAAATTCTATTTATGATAAAGAATTTCAAATACCACTAATGGATATAAATGAAGAATTACTTCATATTCCTGAAAAGGAATACGCAGTTGACATCGAAATTCAATCTAAAATATTTGATAAATTGTGTGGAGAATTTGCTTTATTTGATGATATGTTGAAAATTAAGTGTAGTGAAAAAAAAATAGAAATGACTGCTAGTGGTACAGAAGGTAAAATGAAAGTAAATATAAATGTAGATGACTTAGATGAATTCTCTATTGAAGAAGATTTAGTTTATCAAGATAGTTTCTCATTGACCTATTTTAATCATATGTGTACATTTCATAAATTAGCAGATACTATGTTATTGAATTTTGAAAACGAACGACCAATGAAATTAACATATAGTATTGCTGAAGGATTTATATTGAAATTTTATATGGGAGCTAAGGCAACAGATTAATATGTAAAAATCACGAAAAATCTTTATTTGGTAATGATAATGTACACAATCGTATATCTAATTATTTTTATCTCTGTTTTAATTTTTTATTTACATACATACAATCATACAATTACTAATAATGATAGAGAAGTATTAAGAGAGACAAATGTGACATCTGAAGATATTACTGAATTATGTGGTATGAAACAACCGTATGTTTTTACTTTAAATGACGATTTAACACCTTCCATTCCTTATGTTTTTAATAAAACATTGTCTCCAGAAACAAAACTAAATTTAAAAGATTTTTCTTTAAATGAAAATACTTATGTACCAGTCACTTTAGAAGAAGGCTTACAACTACTTAAAAAAGACAAAAAATCTAAATTATTATCTCAAAAAAATAATGTTTTATTAGATGATCCTGTATTTGAAATGGGTTATGAACATTTGGATTTGTCTCTTCGTCCTCGAGAAAATATTAAATTAGATAGAGATTTGATCTTAGGTTCCAATTATGTTAAGACACCCCTTCGGTACGAATTAAGTTGTAGAAATTTTTTTTATGTTATGGGTAGCGAGGTTTTCGTTAAATTATATCCACCCTCTGATTTGGATAAGTTAGATATAATTCCTGATTATGAGGAATTGGAATTTACAAGCCCAATAAATGTATGGGATTCCAGTTTTAATATACAAGATTCACCTCCAGTAGAAATATCCTTAAAACCTGGTGAAGGATTATCGATACCCCCTTATTGGATGTACTCTTTTTGTTTAACAAAAAAAAGTCAAATATGTAAAGTGCAATATAAAACATTTTTTAATATGGTTTCTATTTTACCTTATTTGGGGAGACAAATTTTACAAAAACACAATACAAAATATTTATGTCATGAACGGCAAGAGTGTGTTAAGGCAAAAATACCCAAAAAGAAGTCCCGTAACTCCCCCGAGAAAAATTTGACTTAACGTATGTCTGCGATATTTATATCTCTGATAAAAGGTTGCTAAACATATTAGTATTGAAAATATATATGCAAATAAGTTATTTACCTGATAGCATAATAGTAAAGAATTAAATGTTGCGTTTTGAGCGTGTCCAGATGTCATTCCATAATATTTTGCGGTTTTTCCATTAAATTTAACTTGATTTTTAGGTCTTGGTTCTTTAATAATACTTTTTAAAATTACATTTAATAATTCATTTAATATATTGGTAATAATTATAAAAAAAAATAAATTATTTTTGTATATTGTGGATAATAGTAAATTTAAAATTAAAAAATAATTTACCGACATTTGTCCTATATAATCTATTATCGTAGGTGTTTTCATTAATATATAAAGACATTTTATAATTATAATTAATGTTTTCAAGAATTCGTCCTATTTTTAAACAAACTATGTATAGAAACAACTCTCGGAAATTTTCTACAGAAAACGATATTATTTATACAAATTTTTTGGTTAGTTTTACAAATGTAATTTTAATATCGTCATTGATTTGGGGATTTGAATCCTATAATAAAAAAATTAAAACAATTCAAGATTGTGACCATAAAATAAATGAAATTTATTTATTTTGTATGAAACATAAAATGGATGAACCTGAAAATAAAGAACTATTAAGAAGAAGAGTGACTGATACTTTTAAAGCTATTAGATAAGGGTTTCAATTTCATCCATCAAATCATTTAAATTTATAACATCAAGTGTTTCATAATTTATTTCAAAATAATTAGGTTGTAAAGGTACTGCATTAACTGGTGCCGGCCAATGGGATGTGGTTATTTTATCGTGAAAATAGTTTTCTCTTTTTCTTTGAGTGTATGTTGTATTTTTTATATGATCTCTTGGAAAATAACAAACGTATTGTACCATTCTTTCTTCTGACTCTGGAGCCCCATACTGATTTTGATGAAATGTTCGGCTGTCCCACAATACAAGAGAACCAGCAGGAACGTGTAATACTTTTTTTAAATGACTTATTGAATCAATATAATCTTTCTCGAGAATTTGCCAGTTATTATCACTTTCAATATTTCTATCTTTAAAGTATTGTTCGTGTAAAAGATGAGAACCTTCGTATACCACTAACGTCCTTTCTTTATTATCAGTCAAAGAGACAAATCCTTGATAACAATGAAAACCCTTTAAATTAGGAGCCTGATCTGTATGTGTCCAAAAAGTTGTCTCATTTTTATTTTTATTTGAAATGTAACAACTCCCATCATAAGAAACAATTAAATCATCTGAATTCCAAATTGCTTTAAATACATTTTTCACCTGTGGTCGTGTTCTTATAAACCACGCGTGTCGTGTATGCCCTATGTTATGGTATTTTATTATACCACTTGGATTAATCATATTGTGTATAATATCGAAATTTTCAATAGAATTCATCCAATTTTGAAAACTTAATTTACTATATTCTACTTCATTGGGGGAAATAATATCTGGAACAATGCAATAACCTTTTGTCTCTAATTCATTTTTTATTTCATCATTTGTTTTCATTTAATTTAATAATATTTATTTTTTTATATATTTTTATTCTTTTCTATATGTACAATGGATAAAATAACCTTTGATCATTTCGTTGATTTACTTGAAAAAAAAGATTTTAAGAAAAAGTTAGTAAAAAAACTTAACAAAAACATTGATATTCCTATTATAGATGAAAAGACGGAAAGCAAAATTCTAGACAAAATCTACGGAGTTATTGTAGATACGATCAAAAAAATTGATTTAGAAGATTAAATTGAAATAGATTTATGCATAATTATATTTTATACATAAATTTAAATGGCTCTCGAAAAAATTCCATATCATTTCCTTGAATCAATTCAAGTAGATGCTATATTATTGACAAAACTTATAGACAACAAATGGAGAAACGTCCACGAAGAACTCTTACAAGACACCCCTGTACTTAACTTACAAACTCAATATGAATATCCTCATTGTTTTGATATGGAAATTGATTACTCTTTTGCCGTTCGTTTACCAAAACTAATGTCAAATAGTGATATACAAAACAATTTTGTCGATTTTGAAACTCAAGATATTGCTGAAATTTTATATAATATTTTAATGCTATAATATAATGAAAAATATTTGTGCTTCGTGTGAAAGTGTTTCTATTGAAAAAGTAATAAAAACCGATAATTCTCGTTTACCAATGTGGTTACAAAAAAAAGATTATGTATTAGATTTTATTGAAAGCGTTCCTGTAAAATTATATCAACAAAAAAAATATGATACTAAATTAGATGTTTCCTTTGGGTTATCAAAAGCAAATAAGTATGTTTTATATTGGGCTGCGAAATCAAATGTGGGAATGAAAATAAAAAACGCAAAAACCGCTTATGGAAATTTTAGCAATTATGGAGTAGCTAAAACAAACAACAAGGGTATTGCAACACTTTTTTTTAACTGTCCACAACCATACTCAACTATGGAATGCGATAAAAAAACACCCGAAACGTTTTACCGTCATATTCATATGAGTTTTTCTAATAAAGATTTAACAGGATGGCTATCTACGGTTTATACAAAAGTGGTTGTTTGCAATTTGTCTCTTAAAGAAACAATGGCTCTCCATAAAAAACAAGAAATAGTTTTGATTAATGCTTTGCCAGCCGAATATTATGCGAAACAACATATACCAAATTCCTTTAATTTAACTCAAAAACAAATCAAACAAATGTCCACTAAAGAGTTACATAAATGGTTTTTAGATGTAATTAATACAAATTATTTAAAAATTAGCAATATGTTAAAACAAAAAAAAATAAATTTATACGAAGTTCCTATTGTATTTTATTGTGCTCATAATAAATGTAGTGCCGGATATAATGCAGCAATTGAATTACTTAAAAAACAATTTGTTAACGTGCTTGACTATAAAGATGGAATGGAAGAATATTTAAAGAAAAAATGAGTATATAAATTATGTATGAATTCTTGGTCTCTGACCGTAATTATTTAAATTATCGCTTTTTTGATAATTTAAATAATGAAATAATGTTACCAATTAATCCATTAAAGCTTAAACTATTTAATAATTCTTTTTTCAATTATGATCTATTAAGTGAAAAAATAACGAACATACAACAACCTATAATGGATGACCTTCCTGGTGTTTTACTTTTAAATAAAACTTTTGGAAAATACAAAAACAAATTTCTTTATAAATGTGTACCATATGATACGTCTTTGCCTATTTTTTTAGTTCCTTATAAAGTAGTAATGGGATTTAATAAAGATGTAATTAATAAATATGTACGATTTTCTTTTTCACATTGGAATGATAAACATCCACAAGGAGAATTAATTGAAACCATAGGTGATGTTAATAACGTATCGGCTTATTATCAATATGAATTAGTTTTTAGAAAATTAAAGTATTCTTTTAAAACTCTCCAATCTAACGCAGTTAAACACGTTAAACAAATTGACGAAACCGTATTAAGCGAAATAAAAACGAAATACAATTGTGAAGATTATACAGATAGTAATAAAAATTATATTTTTACGATAGATCCTAGTGACTGTAAGGATTTTGATGATGCAGTTAGTATCTCTAATAATAAAATTAATGTTTATATATCTAATGTTGCTGTTTGGTTAGACTATTTTAATTTGTGGGAACATATGAGTGATCGTGTTAGCACCATATATTTACCCGATTCAAAAATACCTATGTTACCTACTATATTAAGTGATGATATATGTAGTTTGCGTAAAAATCAAAAACGATTTGCTCTTTGTATGAGTTTAGTTATTGAAAATAATGAAATTGTTAATGTATCTTTTAAAAATACAATGATTAAAGTAGCAAATAATTTTGTTTATGATGAAGATAAATTAGAAAAAAATAACAATTATAGATTATTATTTAATACACTAACTAACCTTAAAAATACATTTAATATTAAAATTAAAGATAGCCACGATGTTGTTATGTATTTAATGATTACGATGAATTATGCGTGTTCCATACGTCTTGAGAAAAACAAAGTTGGCATTTTTAGGGAAGTTAAAATTGGGGATAATAAAACAAACACCGTGAAAATTAACATAATGCCAGATAAAGTGAAAAAGTTTTATAGATTATATAAAAACGTTTGCTCCATCTATACATTAGAACCTGGTAATTATGATTCAGTACATCACGATTTCTTAGAAAGTTATGTTCATATTACCTCCCCTATTCGGAGAATCGTTGATTTGTTAAATTTAATTCAATTTCAAACTAGTGAAAATATTTATAAATTTTCTAATAATGCATTAACCTTTTATGATAGGTGGGTTAATAAGTTATTAAAAATAAATTTGGATATGAAATCTATTCGAAAATTACAAAATAATGCTATTTTATTACAACAATTTAATAGAAATTCAAATCAAATATATAATGCATATATTTATGAAAAAAATTTAGTTTACATACCAGAAATAAATTTGTTGACAAAAATAAATGAAACTATAAACCATAGATATTGTGATTTAGTAAAAGTAAAACTATTTTATTTTTTAAATGAAGCCAATTTTAAACAAAAAATAAAGGTACAATATATATAATGTCTACAACATTTGATGATTATACAATGAATAATAATACAGAATCTTTTATTTATATGATTATGATTCTTGCCCCATTGGTTTTTATATTTTTAGTTTTAACAATTACTTGTTTAGTAAATACATATGGTTTCCATAACTTATTTTATATTATTATTTTAATTATTATTATTGAAAAAATGGGTCTTATCAAAACTGATTTATCCGGTATGATTGGTATAGTTTAATAGTTATTATCTATTGGTAAAAAATAATATGGTAATTTATTATGAATATTTTTCACAGTATTCATCTCTGGACATTTCCTTTTTAAATAATAATATCCCCATAAAATAGACCATTCTTTGGTTCGTTCATATACCATACACGCAATATGTAATGGAGTATTTTTTTGTTTATTACTTAAATAGTTATTTTCTATCAATAAATAACTATCTACCATTTTTTTTAATTTTAAATAACTATAATATTTGCTATTAAATAATTCGTGCAATTTACAATCATTGTTTTTATCAAAATTAAAGCGTTTTTTTATAGGTAAATACGCTATTATTTCTTTCCATATTTCTGTTGGAAAAGATATTTCATTGGACATAATATATAATATATTATGATTTAATATAATTTAATTTAATTTATAAATACAGAGACTGTTTTGTGACAACGTGTTTTAATGTAAGAGACGGTATCTCTTGTAGTTTATACATTAATTCCACGTTATTTAGTAAAATAGCTACTTTTTCAATCTCTTTCACTATATTATTTATTTTTAATATAGCTTTAATAAACTCACCTATAAATATACCTTCATCATATTTTAGTCTACTTAATATTGCTTTTGCAATTAGTTCACTATCGCCTTCACACCATTCCATCATATAATTTACTAGATCATATTGATAGTAATAACCTGCTCCTGTATTTATTTTTCGTTTAATTTCTAAATCTTCGTATTTTTCCATTGTCGGTTTCACGCTATTTATTAGGTTCTCGTAATATTCATTATTTTCTTCTTGTGAGTCATACGATTGACGACGCTCTTCTTCCTTTATTCTAATATCCGTAAAGCAACTTAACAATCCTACTATTTCTTTTGAACTAAAATTCTTAAATCCTTCGGTTGAAAAATATAGATCAGAAAAAACCAGACCGTGTATTTCTTGCATATATGTAGCACAAATTCCTTTTTCTGTTATTTTATCTTCCTGGTCTACAAAATTCTCTTGTTTTAAAATGGACATTACCAAATCAACACTTTCTTTTACATATCCTTCCGCATAAGATTTAAATTTTTTGTGATCTAGATATAGCTCTTTAACTTGATTTCTTTCGATTAAAAAATTAAAATCTTGTTTTATCTTTGGGTTATTTTCTTCCATTTGTTTTATTTCTTTTGTTTTCTTTTTTCTATCTTTATTACCATACTGATGAATTGTACTAGTTAATTTATTATATTGTTCCAAAATATTTATTGGCGTTGAAAGCATCATCAAGCCTTTATTTATATTTTCAAGTTGTTCATCTACAATACCCATCTCCAAATTAGTGTTTTTAATCTGACTTTCAATATCTTCTTGCATTAAACTTTTCTCGATGAATTCTACCAATTTATCCGGCTCATTGTGCATTATGTTTAAAATTAAATTATATGATATCCTAAATCTTGATTTAATTTTCTTTGGAGAACCACTCATCATTGTACGATAGTCCAACAATGTCGGATAATCAAATAAATTATTACAATGAATTACATATCCTATTTTATCAATACCACGTCGACCTGCACGACCCGCCATCTGAGTATATTCGTGGGATTCCAAATAACGCATTACGCTACCATTATATTTAGTTAAACCAGAAAAAATAACTGTTTTTGTTGGCATATTAATTCCAACCGCGAAAGTCTCCGTAGCAAATAACATTTTAATATATTTTTTTTCAAACATCATCTCTATCATCTCGCGAAAAATTGGCAATATACCTGCGTGATGAATTGCTACACCTTTCTCAAGTAATTTTACTATTGTATTGTATTCAGGAAGTCTTACATACTCGCGCCAATTTGTCAATTTACGCACCAACAATTGTCGGCATTCGTTTTCTATGGTTGATGGGATAGTTGAACCATCTTCGTGTAATTGAATATCTATTTCTTTAGCGCAAACCTCCACATTACGTCTCGAAAATACAAAGCAAATGGCTGGAAGCATATCTTTTTCTTTTAGTTCACCCGCCATTGTATTTAATACATTTTTACGAGGAACCCAGCTTTTATTGTTTTCTAAATAACCCTCCACCTTTTTAATTTTATGATAACCCGTTTCATCTATGTCATTTCCTTGCTGCTTTAACAATACAAATTTGTTTACTACATCTTGAACCATTTTTTTATCTTTTTGATTTTTAATAGTATCAATGTAATTGGGTTGTGTAGTTATAAATCCATAATGATTAAGTGGAACAACACGCTTATTTGTACCCGATAAAACAACAATTTTTTCTTTCTTTTTTTCGATCCACTCCGCAAATAATTCTGGCTTATCAATTGTTGCTGAAAGCATAATCATCTGGACGTGTTTAGGTAGCATAATAATAGATTGCTCCCAAACTGATCCCCTTTCAGGATCATCTATATAATGAATTTCGTCGAAAATAACACACGCAAGGTCTGTCTCTACATCCATTGTAAAATGAAGAAGCGAATCAGCATTTTCATTGTCTTTGTTTATTTGTCTCTGAAATAATGTATTACGTAATATCTCCGTTGTCATTATCAACACATCCGCCTCCGGATTGTGTTTAGTATCACCAGTTAACAATCCAAATGAAATAGATGGAAATTTTTCACTTAAATCGTGCAGCTTTTGATTGCTCAAGGCTTTAATAGGGCTTGTATAAATAACTTTTTTTCCTTGATTGGTAAAATATTGAATAGCAAACTCTGCCGGTAGTGTTTTACCAGAACCAGTATGCGCTGTGATTAAACTATGATTTCCCTCTACTGTTGCTTTAATTGAATGTTTTTGAAAATCACTCAATGGAAAAGGAAAAGTCTCGAAATGTTTTTTATATATTTCTTCGTTTTCATTTGAAAATGTTTCATTGCAAATAAAAACCATTATGATAATATATTTTTTTCTCTTTATCTTTTTTTTATAAAAAGTATAAACTTAAAAATAAATTATTTATTTTCATAATGCGTTTATTTGAAAATAAATATAAAATTATTGAAAAAATAGGAGGGGGAACAGGTGGTATTGTATTTAAAGCAAAACACGTTTTAAAAAATGAGTTGTGTGCAATAAAAATTGAAATAAAAAAAAAAGATAGTTTATTATGCAGAGAAGCACAATTTTACAGATACTTGGAAAATATGGGAAATACTCTTTCTTCATATGCTGAGTATATGTATCCAAAACTTAGGTATGTCGGGACATCTGATAAATATAACTATATAGTAATGGATTTACTTGATAAAACTTTGGAAAATATTAAGCACGAACGAGGAGGATTTACTATTAAAACTACCTTATTGATAAGTATTCAAATGATTCAATTACTTAAGACCATTCATTATAACTATATAGTACACAGAGATATCAAACCTACTAATTTTATGTTTGGTTATAAAGATGAAAAATATAAATTATATCTTATAGATTTTGGATTATGTGTATACGGTAAAAACGGTGAAATATATAATGTAGAAAAATCCTCCAGTTTTATTGGGAATTTAAACTATGGAAGCTATATGTCTTTATTAAAAAATAAACCTGATTATAAAGATGATATTGAAAGTGTTTTGTATATTATGATAGAAATGTATCTTGGAAAATTGCCTTGGTCAAATCTAGAACTTAATAAAAAAAACATACCTTTATTAATTATAAAAAAAAATCCACAGTTGGTTTATGATTTTTGTAAGTTTAATAACTTACCACATTATATGTTAAAAGTAGTTAGATATGTTTTATTTTCAAATAGACGATTTCTTGATTATAATTATATTTTAACTATGTTGAGAAATCAATTATGTGAACAAGGTTATAAAGAAGATTATCAATATGATTGGCTATAATATAATCCTAGGATTAATAAAATAACATATGTAATTATTTTTTTTGGTTTACTTATTTTATAATGTTCCATAAAAAGATCCATTA
>MDTE01034352.1_pt1 | contig 12074 bp, 9 predicted proteins | sample 811231 | NCBI WGS metagenome assembly MDTE01 (sample SAMN05326651, study PRJNA326480) | marine metagenome | isolation source: seawater | place: Indian Ocean: Red Sea | collected 2010
AGGTATTATTGAAATTTTTAAAAACAATAGAAAATATTTTACTTAAATGAAAAAAGAAGAGTTTATTTTTTGTCCTTTAGGTGGTTCCGGCGAAATAGGAATGAATATGAATTTGTTTGCTTATGGCAACCCTGAAAATAGAAAATGGATTATAGTTGATATAGGGGTCACATTTGCTGATGATACTATTCCGGGGGTGGATCTAATTTATCCTGATCCAGGATTTATAGTTGATAAAAAGGAAGATTTAATTGGTATAGTTCTTACACATGCTCATGAAGATCATATTGGGGCGATAGCGCATATATGGCCAAAATTACTTTGTAATATTTATGCAACGCCATTCACAAGTGTATTAATTCAAGAAAAGTTTAAAGAAAAAAAAATTGATATAGGAAAGAAACTCAAAATTGTTGAACTAAACGGGAAAGTTCAGCTGGGTGATTTTAAAATTGAATTTGTTACATTAACTCATTCAATACTCGAACCTAATGGTTTAAGCATAGAAACACCTGCTGGTACAGTATTACACACAGGAGATTGGAAATGCGATCCCAATCCTTTAATAGGACAAACAATCAATGAAAAAAAATTAAAACAAATTGGTGAGAAAGGTGTTTTAGCAATGATTTGTGATTCTACAAATGTGTTTAGTCCTGGAAGGGCTGGCTCGGAGTTAGATGTTAGAAAAAGTTTATTGAAAATAATGGCTAATAAAAAGAAAAGGATCATAGTTACATCATTTGCTTCAAATGTAGCTAGAATGGAAACTGTTTTTTATTGTGCAGAAAAAGTAGGAAGAAAAATATCTTTGGTTGGTCGATCGATGCATAGAATTTATAAAGCTGCGAGACAATGTGGCTATTTGAACAATTTAATTGAACCACTCGACCCTAGAGATGCGAAAAAAATATCTCGAGAAAAAATTGTTTACCTTTGTACTGGTAGCCAAGGAGAACCTAATGGTGCCATGATGAGGATTTCAAATTATATTCATCCTGATGTTATGATAGAACCTGATGATACTGTGATTTTTTCATCAAAAATTATACCAGGAAATGAAAAAAAACTTTATAAATTACACAACCAGTTAGTAAAAAATGGTATCGATGTAATATCGGAAGAAAATGAGTTTGTTCATGTATCGGGTCATCCAAATAGGGAGGATTTAAAAGATATGTATAATTGGGTAAAACCAAAATCTGTTATTCCAGTTCATGGAGAACATAGACATATGTTTGAACATATAAATTTTGCAAAAGAAATGCAGGTTCCTTATCCTGTTAAGGTGGAAAATGGTGATATAGTACAATTGCACCCTGGAGAAAAACCAAAAGTTATAGATAAAGCACCTTCAGGAAGGATATACGTAGACGGCAGTATTAGCGTTGGTGAAGAATCTCAATCAATTAAAGATAGAAGAAATTTGTCGTACAACGGTTTTTTAGAAATAACAATTATAATTAATGATATTGGTTCGATAGTAAAAAGACCTATTATTTCATTTAAAGGGATTCCCAATAATGGCGAAAGTTCAAATTTTATTTTTGATTTAGAGGATAAAATACAAGATGTATGCAAAACTTTTTCTTTAAAAAATTCTCGTCAGGAGCAAAATTTAATAGAAGCCCTTAAAATTAATTGCAGGAAAACTGTTAAAGAAAAGACTGGAAAGAGACCTTATACAAACGTAAATTTGGTTAGGATTTAAAATTAATAATTTATGTATTTATCAAAGCTATTTATACCAATATTAAAAGAAACTCCTTCTGAGGCAAAGATAAAATCCCATCAGTTAATGCTTAGAACTGGCATGATAAAACAGTCTTCAACTGGAATTTATTCATGGCTACCTCTGGGGTTTAAAGTTATGAAAAAAATAGAACAAATTGTTAGGGAAGAGCAAAATAATATCGGAGCCCAAGAATTATTAATGCCTACCATACAGTCAGCAGAAATTTGGAAAGAAAGTGGTAGATACAATGAATATGGTGAGGAAATGTTAAGGATAAAAGACCGTCAAGGTAAAGAAATGTTATATGGTCCAACAAACGAAGAATTAATTACTGAGATTTTTAGAGCTAGTGTAAAATCCTATAAATCTTTACCTCAATTACTTTATCACATTCAGTGGAAGTTCAGAGATGAACTTCGTCCAAGATTTGGTGTCATGAGATGTAAAGAATTTTTTATGAAAGATGCTTATTCTTTCGATTTAAATGATGATGATGCTCAAAAATCCTATAATAAAATGTTTTTTGCTTACTTAAATACATTTAAAAGATTGGAACTAACCGCAATACCCATGGCAGCCGATACAGGACCTATCGGAGGAGATTTGTCTCATGAGTTTGTAATTTTAGCCGAAACAGGTGAAAGTAAAATTTATACAGACAAAAGAATATTTGATTTGGATATTAGTGAACATAAAAACTCAGATGACTCAATTAAAGATTTAAGAAAACGTTATAATGAATTTTATGCTGTTACAGACGATAAATTTAAAAAAGATGAGTTTGAAAAGAAAGTGAAGAAAGAAAATCAATTAATTACTAAAGGTATTGAAGTTGGACATATTTTTTACTTTGGTGACAAATACTCTAAACCATTAAAATGTTCTGTTGATTTACAAGGTGGAAAAAAAACTAATGTTAAAATGGGTTCATACGGTATAGGTGTTTCAAGATTAGTTGGAGCAATTATTGAAGCAAAATTTAACAACAATATAATGAAATGGCCGCGGTCAGTAACGCCATTTGAAGTTGCAATAATTCCAAGTTTGCAAAAAAACGATAAATCAAATTATTTAAAAGCTGAAAAAATATACAACGAGCTAAAAAAAGACAAAATTGATGTTTTGTTTGATGATACAGAAGAACACTTATCAGCAAAATTTAAAAAGTTTGATTTAATTGGTATTCCATATCAAATAATTCTAGGTTCTAAATCCTCAGAAAATAAATTTGAATTTAAAGAAGTCAATGCAGAAACCCAAACATTATCGATAGAAGAAATTAAGAAGAAATTACTTAACAAAAGAAATTAAATTGATTTCAAAACTTGAAAGAAAAATAGCTTTTAGATATTTAAAACCTAAAAAAAAAGAAGGTTTTTTAAAAGTAATCTCTATTTTTTCCTTTACAGGCATAGCTCTTGGTGTTGCAATTTTAATCATAGTTATGTCCGTGATGAATGGTTTTAGAACTGAATTAATTAATAAGATTCTAGGTTTCAGCCCACATATTATTGTTAAATCTTATGATAAAAAAATTAGTGAAGAAAAACTTAGTGAGCTAAATATATTAAAAAAAGACATATCAAGAACTGCACTAACTTTTAGTGGACAAGGAATTTTAATTAATAGAGAAAATACTGTTGGTATATTAGTAAGATCTTATCTTCAAAATGATATTCAAAAAATCGACTTAATAAAAAATGGCATTATAGACGGCTCGTTAACTTCGTTTAAAAAGAACACAGTTTTAATAGGAAAAGAGTTAGCTATATCTCTTGATTTAATAACAGGAGATGAAATTACTTTGATGTCTACATCAAATTTACAAACTCCTTTTGGGAATTTGCCTCTACAAGAAAAATTCAAAATTTCATCTATTTTTAGTACTGGTCTTTTAGAATTTGATCAAAACGTAATTTTTATTCCTTTTGAAAATGCAAATTCCTTATTTGAACTATCAGAGACAGATATTGATTTAGAAATATTTGTAAATAGGCCGGATAAAGCTCAATTACTTAAAGAAAAAATTCAAGAAATATTCGATGGTTATTATGTTTATTCTTGGGCCGATTTAAACAAATCTTTTTTTGGAGCTTTGAAAGTAGAAAGAAATGTTATGTTTATTATTTTGACATTAATTATAATAGTCGCAGCTTTTAATATAATATCAGGCTTAACAATCTTAGTAAAAAATAAAACAAAAGAAATTGCTATACTTCGAACTCTAGGTGTTAGCAAAAACTCTATAACAAAAATTTTTTTTCTCACAGGATTTTCAATAGGTTTTATGGCTACAATCACTGGAGTAATAGCTGGTGTATTGTTTTCGTATTACATCGAAGAGATAAGAGTTTTAATTACATCTTTATTTAATATTAGATTATTTCCAGAAGAGATATATTTCCTAAGTCAGATGCCTTCTGAAATAAATTTAGGTTATATATTAATTATTTGTCTATTTTCACTTCTAATAACTTTTTTAGCAACAATTTTCCCATCTGTATCAGCAGCTAAACTAGATCCTATCAAGGCTTTAAAATATGAATAAAGAAATAATCAGGCTAACAAAGATATCAAAAAAGTTTTTTAACACAGGTAAAGATATTAGTGTCTTAAAAAATGTTAATTTGAAAATTAATAAAGGTGAACTAATAGCATTAACGGGACCCTCTGGCTCTGGTAAATCAACTTTATTACATTTAATGGCCTTACTTGATAAGCCTACCACCGGTGAAATCTTCTTTAAAAATAAAAATTTCTCAAAAGCGAACAATAATGAAAAAGACTTGGTAAGAAAAAAAGGAATTTCAATAATATATCAACAGAATAATTTGCTGAGTGATTTTACCGCTCTAGAAAATGTTATAATTCCATTGGTTAATAATGGTTTATCTTGGGAAGATTCAAATAAAAAAGCTAATAAAACTTTATCATTAGTTAATTTATCAAAAAGAATTAATCATTTTCCAAGCGAATTATCTGGTGGAGAACAACAAAGAGTCGCAATAGCTAGAGCTTTGATTACTGAACCAGATATAATTTTAGCTGATGAACCAACAGGAAGTTTAGACAGAAAGACTGCTAATGAAATATTTTCATTATTTTTAAAACTAAAATCGAAGAATAGGGCAATATTGTATGCAACTCATAATAGAGAATTATCAAGCAAAGCAGACTATAAGTTAAATATTATAGATGGTAATGTAATTAAAAAAAATGAAGGAAGTTAGTAAAAAAGAATTTACTCATCTAAAAATTCATACACAATATTCAATTTGCGAAGGTGCTCTACAAATTTTAGATTTAGCTAAATATTGTAAAACAAATAAAATTAAGGCTGTAGGACTATGTGATACAAATAATTTATGTGGAGCTTTGGAATTTTCTGAATCAATAGCAAAATCAAAAACTCAGCCAATCATAGGATCCCAAATCAGCATTCAATATAAAGGGCAAAATGGTAAAATACCTATTTTTGCAAAGAATTTAGAAGGATACAAAAATTTAATTAAACTTTCCTCAAAATCTTTTTTAGAAATTAAAGATGGAGAAGAGCCTCATTGTAAAATTGAAGATTTAGAAACTAATAATCAAGGATTAGTTTTATTAACAGGGTCTTTTGATGGTTTAATTGGAAAGTTATTTGTAAAAAATCTTACAGATGAAATTTTTGTATTATTTAAAAAACTTAATAATATTTTTAAAGAAAATTTTTATCTTGAAATACAAAGACATGGTGATGAAGGTGAAAAACTATTTGAAAAATTTTTACTTAATTTTTCTGAAAAATTGGCATTACCTATTATAGCTACCCATGAAGTTTTTTACTTAGATAAAGATATGCATGAAGCTCATGACGCTTATTTATGTGTTGGTGAAAAAACTTATGTGAATGCTAAAAATAGGAGAAAATATAATAATTCTCATTACTTAAAAAGTTCAGAAGAAATGTACGAACTTTTTAAAGATCTTCCTGATGCTATAGAAAATAATGTAAATTTTCCCTTAAGAATTTCTTATAGGCCTAAAAACTCATTACCAATACTTCCAAACATACAAACAGACAAAGTTAAAAATGTTGATGAATTATTAATTAAAGATTCCTCAGAAGGATTAAAAGACAAACTTAATTCGTACGTTTTGCATAATTTTAAAGAAAAAGAAAAAGAAAGTTTAATAAAAAAATATAATGAAAGATTAAGCCATGAAATAAATATTATTTCAAAAATGAAGTATGCAAGTTATTTTTTAATAGTTGCTGATTATATTAAATGGGCTAAGAAGAACGATATACCTGTCGGCCCCGGAAGAGGATCAGGGGCAGGATCATTAGTTGCTTGGGCTCTTTCAATTACGGATATCGATCCAATAAAATTTGATTTAATATTTGAGAGATTTTTAAATCCTGACAGAATTTCAATGCCAGATTTCGACATAGATTTTTGTGAAGAAAAAAGAGATAAAGTTTTTGAATATTTAAAAAAGAAATATGGAAAAGGAGTTGCTCATATCATTACATTTGGAAAATTAAAAGCGAGAATGGCTTTTAGAGATATAGGTAGAGTTTTAGGTTTACCATATGGTTATGTAGATATGTTATGTAAAATGATTCCTTTTGATCCTTCTCGTCCTTTATCTTTAGAAACAGCTATAGCTCAAGAACCTAGAATAAGAAAAGAAGAAGATAAGGATCCAAGAGTAAAAAAACTTGTAGAAATTTCGAAAAAACTTGAAGGATTAAATAGAAATATGGCAACTCATGCAGCTGGAGTTGTTATTCCTGAAGAAAACTTAGCTGAATTCGTTCCTTTATACAAGGATCCTTCATCCAATTCTCTTTTGCCCTCAACACAATTTGATATGTATGCATCTGAAAATGCGGGATTAGTAAAATTTGATTTACTTGGTTTAAAAACTTTAACAGTAATAAATAAAACCATATCACTTCTTAAAGAAAAAAAAATAAAATTAGATATAAACAAAATAAAACTTGATGACCCTAAAATTTTTGAACTTTTAAGCTCTGGTTTTACGGTTGGTTTGTTTCAATTGGAAAGTGCCGGAATGAGAGATGCTTTGGTAAATATGAAACCAAATAAATTTGAAGATATTATTGCATTAGTAGCTTTATATCGGCCTGGTCCAATGAGTAATATTTCTATATATAACCAGTGCAAGCATGGAGAAAAAAAACCAGATTATCTACACCCTAAACTTAAAAAAATTTTAGAACCTACTTACGGTGTAATTATTTATCAAGAACAAGTTATGCAAATTGCTCAGGAGCTATCAGGATTTTCTGCTGGTGAAGCAGATATTTTAAGACGCGCTATGGGCAAAAAGAAAAGAATAGAATTAGAAAAGCAAAAAGAAAGATTTGTACAAGGAGCGGTAAAAAAAGGAATAACTAAAGAAACTGCAATTTTTATATTTACAAAAATTGAGCCTTTTGCTGAATACGGTTTTAACAAAAGCCATGCAGCAGCCTATGCTATGATAGCTTATCAAACAGCATATCTTAAAGCTTACTATCCAAATGAATTTATTGCAGCATCAATGTCAAATGAATTATCTAATACAGACAAATTGAGTGAGTTTTTTGAAGAATTAAAAAGATTAAGAATAAAAGTTAGAAGACCTTGTATCAATGAATGTTATCCAGATTTTATACCAAGAGGAAACACTTTGTTTTATGCATTAGGAGCAATTAAGAATGTTGGATTTAAAGCTATTTCAGAAGTTATTGAAGAAAGAGAAAAAAATGGAAAATTTAAATCTATTAGTGATTTCATTAATCGAGTAAATCCAAAAAGCATAAACAAACTTCAGCTAGAGGGTTTAGTAAAAGCCGGTGCATTTGACAGTATTTTTGATAATAGAAAAGCTCTTTATGATAACATACCAAATATTATCCAGAATTCTAAAAGTATATATGAAAATAAAGTTCAAAACCAATCTAGTTTATTTTTCGATGACAATCAAAAAGTATCCTACTTAATGAAAGAAAAAAATTCAGCAAATTGGATAAGCAACGAAATATTGTCAAAAGAATTTGAGTCAGTAGGTTTTTATTTATCAAACCACCCACTAGAAAATTTTAAAGATGCTCTTGATCAATATAAAGCAAAATTATTTAAGGATTTTGAGGATGGCAATGAAAATGAATCTTTCGTGGCAGGAACAATTATGTCTATTAAAGAGAAAAAAACCATGAAAGGAACTCCTTATGCAATAATTAAGTTTAGTGATCAAAGCAAAGTTTTTGAACTTTTCCTTTTTTCTGAAATTTTAGAAAAAAATAGAAAAAAATTAGTCGAAGGTAAATCTTTTTTGCTTACTATTATTAAAGATAAGGAAAATAATGAAAATAGATTTAGAAGAATAAATGTTAGAAAAATAGTTAGTTTAGAAGAAATAACAAAATCGAGCTACAGTAATGTTTTAATAGAAATAGATAAATCCGACAGTTTAAAAAAATTATATGAAAATATAAAAGAAAAAGGAGATTCAAAAATTAAAATATCAATTATGGAAGAGGACAAAAATTACTTATTTGAGCTTAAGGATAAAAGAAAATTTGATTTCGAAACTTTAAAATACTTGAATCAAGAGCCTTATATAAAGAAAATAAACGTTTAATTTTTGTTGAATTTGTCCCACTTAAAATGTAGAACATCAAACTTAATTACGCACACAGTTTTTGGTTTAAAAACCTCCGGTCCTTAATTGGAAAGAAACTGTGGTGGAATAACCGGTTAAAAATTATGAAATTACCAAGTGTAAGTGTAAAACAATTACTTGAAGCGGGCGTTCATCTAGGACACAAAACTTATAGATGGAATCCGAAAATGAGTAAGTTTATTTTTGGTTCAAAGAATTCAATACATATTATTGATTTAGTTCAAACACTCGAACTTACAAATGCAGCACTAGCTGAAATACACAAATGTATTTCATCAGGAGGAAAAATATTGTTTGTTTCAACGAAAAAACAAGCATCAGGAACGATAGCTACTTTAGCAAAAGAAACGTCACAATTTTATGTAAATTATAGATGGCTTGGAGGAATGCTTACAAACTGGAAAACAATTTCTAATTCAATAAAACGTTTAAAGAAACTTACTTCAGATTTAAAAGAAGAAAACACAGGATTTACAAAAAAAGAAAATTTAAAGATGGGTATTCAAAGAGACAAGCTAGAAAGATCAATAGGTGGAATAGCAAACATGTCAAAAATACCTGATATGATATTTATTATAGATACTAATGCAGAAGAATTGGCAGTCAAAGAATCAATAAGATTAAATATTCCTATTGTAGCAATACTTGACAGCAATTCAGACCCAACAGGGATAAATTTTCCGATACCAGGTAATGATGATGCTAGAAGAGCAATAAATCTATATTGCGATTTAATAAAACAAACAATATTAGATGCACAAAAAAATATATCAGCACCAGAAAAGCTTGATAAAGAAGATTCAACAGAAGAGATTGATGCAAATAAAACAATAGAAGCGAAAAAGAACAAAGTAGAAAATGTTAAAGAATCAGCAGAGGTAAAAAAAACAATAGCAAAAAATAAAAAAGAAAAAATAAAAACTGTAAAAAAAATATCAAAATCTATTATTTCAAAAGTAAAATCATTAACTTCTAAGAAAACAAAATAATATTTTTTTTATGTCAGCTGGTGATATTTTAGAGAAAGTTAAAAAACTTAGAGAACTTACAGGTGTAGGTTTCAAAGATTGTAAGAACGCAATAGATAGCTGCGGCGGAAATATAGAAAAATCAATAGAGTTTTTAAGAAAAAAAGGAATTGCCAAAGCTAACAAAAGAATGGAACGTGTAGCAGCAGAAGGTTTAGTTTCTATTTATGAAAAAGAAAATAAATTTGCAATCATTGAAGTAAATAGTGAAACAGATTTTGTGGCAAAAAATAATGAGTTTATCAAATTTGTTGAAGAAATTTCTAAATTGGCTTTATTAAATTCTGGTAACATGAAAGATATTTTAGTTTCAAAAATGGAAAATAAAATAAATGTTAATGACAATTTAGTAAATTTGATTTCAAAAATAGGTGAAAAAATTACTATAAGAAGGAGCGATTTTATAGGTGAAGAAAAACTAATAAATTTTTCCTACATACATTTAGCGCATAAAAAAAATATCGGAAAGATTGGAGTCTTACTAAGCTTAAAATCAACAAAGACAAAAGATGAACTAATGCAATTTGGAAAGCAGTTATGCATGCATGTAGCTGCCCTTGCACCCTTAGCTATTGATAAAAATAGTTTAGATGAAAAAATAGTAAGTAAAGAAAAAGAAATAATTACAGAAGAATTAAAAAATAGCGGGAAAGATCCTAAAATTATTGATAAGATAGCATTAGGTAAATTAAATAAATTTATAAATGATAATACACTTTTAAATCAAGAATGGGTTATTGAACCTAAAAAGAAAGTTAAAGAAGTTTTAAAAGAGGTATCTGGTAAAGAACAAATAGAAATTAAGAAATTTATAAGATTTAAAGTTGGTGAAGGAATATAAATAATATGTCATCAGAAAACACAATTAATATTTGTAAATCTAAAATGAAGAAGGCTTTTGAAGTTTTTAAAAATGAACTTGGTTCTTTAAGAACTGGCCGAGCAAACGCTACTATGTTGGATATAATAAGCGTTGATGTTTATGGTCAAAAAATGTCCGTTAATCAACTTGCTACTATATCTACACCGGAAGCTAGACTTATAACAGTTCAGGTCTGGGATCAAAATAATGTTTCATTAATTGATTCAGCAATAAAAAAATCCAATCTAGGAATAAATCCTCAGATTGATGGACAGTTAATGAGAATTCCTATTCCAAGTCTAAATGAAGAGAGAAGAGCGGAACTTAAAAAGATTATAGGCAGTCTTTCAGAGAAAGCAAAAATTTCGATTAGAAATATCAGGAGAGAGGCTAACGATAAATTAAAAGAAGATCTTAATGATAAAAAAATTGGAGAAGACGAATTAAAAAAATCTGAAAAACAAATTCAAAATTTAACCGACTCTCAAATATTAGAACTTGAAAAAAGATGTAAAGAAAAAGAAAAAGAAATAATGACAGTATGAACAAGTTAAACCATATTGCTATTATTATGGATGGAAATGGGCGATGGGGTTTAAAAAAGAAAAAGTCAAGAAATTATGGTCACTTAAAGGGTATTAAAGCTGTCGAAACTGTAATTAAATCTTCACTTATCAAAAAAATTCCATATTTAACTCTTTATACCTTTTCAACCGAAAATTGGGGAAGGCCAGATAATGAGATTAATTTCCTTTTTGATTTAATAAGAAAATCATTAAAAAAAAAATTAAAAACATTAATTAAGCAAGGAATTAAAGTTAATATTATTGGACAAAAAAGGAAATTACCCAAAGATATTGTTAAAATAATAAAACAAATCGAAAAAAAAACACAAAAGAATAAAAAAATTACATTAAATCTTGCTTTAAATTACGGCTCAAAAGAGGAAATTATAAATGCTTGTAAAAAATTGGCATTAAAAAAAAATAAAAGGATAACTATAAATAATTTAGAAAATGAACTGTACACACATAATTTACCAGATCCTGATGTTTTAATAAGAACTGGTGGCACTAAAAGGTTGAGTAATTTTTTATTATGGCAGATAGCGTATACAGAAATATTCTTTATTGATAAACTATGGCCAGATTTTAACGACAGAGATTTTAGCAATATTATAGCTAGGTTTAATAAAATAAGAAGAAACTATGGAAAAATTTAATGAATAAAGAATTAAAAAAAAGAATAATTACTTCAATTGTATTAATAGTAATTGCTTTGAACTGCCTTTTTATTAATAATTTTTCATGGTTGTTTTTATTATTAATAGTCTCATTTATTTGTTGGATCGAATTTATTAATATAAATAAGAAAATTTTGAAAAAAAAAGCTATAATAATTTTGCCAATAACTTTAAGTTTTCTTTTCCTGCTTCTTTTTATTTATACTGCCTATAAATTTAGAATCGAAAAGGGAACGATCGGTGTACTATTCGTTTTAGGAGTTTGTGTATTTTCAGACATTGGAGGTTATATAATTGGAAAAAGCATAGGTGGAAAAAGATTGACAAAAATTAGCCCGAACAAAACAATCTCTGGAAGTTTAGGTTCTTTTTTATTTTCATTATTCCCTTTAGGTATATTTATGATTTATTTTTCAATATTATCTGAAATACCAGAATATTACGGACAAAAATTTAATCCTTCAGATAAACATATCTTATATTGTTTACTTATTTCTTTATCATGCCAATCGGGTGATTTAATTA
>MDTE01077000.1_pt1 | contig 12074 bp, 12 predicted proteins | sample 811231 | NCBI WGS metagenome assembly MDTE01 (sample SAMN05326651, study PRJNA326480) | marine metagenome | isolation source: seawater | place: Indian Ocean: Red Sea | collected 2010
CGACCACACCATCATCCTGAGCACCCACATCCTCCCGGAGGTCTCACAGACGTGCCAGCGCGTCGTGATCATCAACCGCGGACGGGTGGTCGCCGTCGATAGCCCGGACAACCTGACCGCGAGGCTGCAGGGTTCGCAGACTCTGTATGTCCTCATCGACAGCGACGGCGCCGACCCCACCGCCTCGCTGGCTTCGATTCCAGGCGTGACCGCCGTGAACCAGGTCGACGAGCAGGGCGCCGCGATCGGTTACGAGATCGACGCCGGTCGGGGCGAGGACATCCGCCGGGCGCTCTCGGGCGCCGTGGTGTCACGCGGCTGGGGGCTCCTCGAGCTGCGCGCGCGACAGATGAGTCTGGAAGACATCTTCCTCGAGCTGACCACCGAAGAGGATGAGACGACGGCCGAGCCCCCGCCTGAGGCGGGGCCGGAGGCTGCCGGGGAGGAAGCGACCGATGGGTAACATCCTGGCCATCGCGCAGAAAGAGCTCCGTGCCTACTTCGTGTCGCCGATCGCCTATGTCGTGCTCGGATTCTTCTCGCTGCTGTTCGGCTACTTCTTCGTGGCGAACGTCAACGTCATGGTGCAGATCAGCGCCAGCCAGTTCGGCATGGGAGGGCCGCAGGTCGTCAACATCAACGAGTTCATGATCCGGGGCCTGTTCGGCAACCCCGCCGTCATCCTGCTGTTCGTGCTACCCGCCGTCACCATGCGCTCCTATGCCGAGGAGAAGCGGTCCGGCACGATGGAGCTCCTGCTCACGGCTCCGCTGAGCGACCTCCAGATCATCTTCGGCAAGTTTCTCGGGGCGATGACCCTCTACGTCCTGATGCTCGCCTTGACGCTGGTCCACATGGGCGTGCTGTTCTGGTATGCCGACCCCGAGTGGGGTTCGGTCGTGACGGGCTATCTGGGTCTGCTCCTCATGGGTGGGGCGTTCATCTCGGTGGGCCTCGCCATTTCCTCGATGACGAAGAATCAGGTGGTCGCGGTGATGGCGACCTTCGCGGTCCTGCTCCTGTTCTGGATCATCGACTGGATCGGTGACACGGCCGGGACGACCACCCAGGCGGTGCTGGCCTATCTGTCACTGCTGACCCACTTCGACGATTTCGCGAAGGGCGTCATCGACACCAAGCACGTCGCCTACTACGCCAGCGTGATCACATTCGGGCTGTTCCTGACCGCCAAGTCGATGGACACCGAGCGCTGGAACGGTTGATGGGCGGCCTTCACCTCAGATGCTGAACAGAATCCTCGGCTTTCTCGGCTGGCTCGGCTCACTCCTCGTCTTCGTCGCCGTGGGGGTATGGCTGGTCCGACCGGATCTCGAGCTCCTTCGCCGCACCCTGGCCTTCGCCGGCCTGGTGGCCATCCTGCTGTATGGCGCCGGACACTGGCGGCAGGTCGTCCGGTCGTTCGAACGCAAGCAGACCCGTTACGGGCTGTTCGCCGGCACCGGTGTGATCCTGGCCCTGGCGATCCTCACGGGATTGAACTGGGTGCTCTCGCGCCAGAACCACAGATGGGACCTGACCGCGGCCCAGCAGTACTCGCTGTCGGACCAGACGCGGCAGGTGCTCGAGACCGTGCCGGCGCCGGTACGGGTGCTGGTCTTCGCTCGGCAGCTCGACTTTCCGCCGTACGAGGAACGGCTCGGGGAGTATGCCTACGAATCGGATCTGGTGAGCGTCGAATACATCGATGCCGACCGGCAACCGATGCTGACCCGCCAGTACGAGATCGAGAGCTACGGCACGATCGTCTTCGAGCACGAGGGACGGGTCGAGCGGGTCTCGTCGCTGAGTGAACAGGACCTGACGAACGCGCTCATCTCGGTGGTGGAAGGCGAAGAACGGAAAGTCTATTTCCTCGAAGGTCACGGTGAGAAGAGCCACACCGGATCGGACGAGAACGGCTACAGCACGGTGAGCGACGCCCTCGGCTTCGACAACTTCGCGGTGGACTCGCTGATCCTGGCGCAGCAGGGAGCGATTCCAGAAGACGCGACCGTGATCGTCGTGCCGGGTCCGCAGACCGACTTCCTGCCGGACGAGCTGACGGCGCTCGACGGGTACCTCGAAGGAGGCGGCAAGCTCCTGGTCATGCTCGACCCCCCGATCGACACCGGGGCCCCGACACCGGCCGGTCTGGTCGGGCTGCTCGAGGACTGGGGCATCTCGACCGGTGACGACGTGGTGGTCGACGCCAGCGGCATGGGACAGTTCCTGGGCGCCGACGCGTCGGTCCCGATTGCTGCAAGTTATCCGTTCCATCCGATCACGGACCGCTTCAACCTGTTGACGGCGTATCCGCTCGCTCGTTCCATTTCGCCCACGACCCCGAGCCCGGAGGGACGCGCGGCTCAATCGTTCATCGAGACCGGCTCGCAGAGCTGGGCGGAGATGGACGTCGACGGGCTGACGGGTGGGGCCGAGGTGCTCCTGGACGAGGAGGCTGGTGATCGACCGGGCCCGATCACCATCGGCGCGGCAGTCTCGGTCGAAGTCGATGACGCCGCCGCATCCGCGTCAACGGAAGCCGACGGCGAATCGGAGAACGCCTCCGGAGGGACCGAGGGGGCAGACGAGGCGGCGGCCGCGGAAACCAGACTTGCCGTGATCGGTGACTCGGACTTCGCCAGCAACGCCGTCGTCGGCGTTTCGGGCAACCGCGACATGTTTCTCAACACGGTGAACTGGCTGGCTCAACAGGAGCACCTCATTGCGATCCGGGCGCGCGAGCCCGAGGACCGACGTCTGACGCTGACCGCGGACCAGCAACGAGGGATCTTCGTCCTCTCGCTGCTGCTGATCCCCGCCGGGATGGCGGGTGCCGGCTTCTACACCTGGTCACGGAGACGCTGATGGGGCGGGGGGCTTCGACCGTCGCGCTGCTGGTGGTCGCCCTGGGGCTGGGGGCCTATATCTACCTGGTCGAATCCGACCGCCCCCCGGCGGGGACACCCGCGATACTCGAGTCGGTCTTCGAGGTCGATTCGAACGCGATCTCGGCGCTCACGGTGACGGCAGAAGGCGGCGATCGCACCGTCATCCGCAAGGATGGAGAACGCTGGCAGATCGTGGAACCGTTCGAAACCAATGTCGACGTCACCCAGATCGTGGCGCTGACGTCGGGCCTGGCCTCCCTGGAGCTACAACGGGTGGTCCTCGAGCCCGAGGACGCTCCGACCCTGTCCGATTTCGGTCTCGCTCCGGCTCGGGTGTCGGTAGGGCTGGAGGCCGGACCGGTGGACGAGGTGCTCCTCGTCGGCGACACCACGCCGACGGGGGGCGATCTCTACGCTACCCTCGAGGGATCCAACCGGGTCTTCCTGATCTCGGGCTATCTCGACAGCACGTTCAACCGCACCACGTTCGACCTGCGTGACAAGACCCTGCTGGATTTCACCCGGGACCAGGTCGACGGCCTGGAGATCGACGGTTCCACCGTGGCGCTCAGGCTGGCGAAGGCAGACGACCAGTGGACGCTGGCCGAGCCCTTCACCGCCCACGCCGACCTCGCGGTGACCGATGGATTGATCGGACGCCTGGCCACCGATCAGATGCTGGCGATAGAGAGTGAGAACGCGACGGAGCTCGAAGACTACGGGCTTGCCGAGCCGCGGCTCACCGCACGTGTTTCGCTCGGCGAGGACGCCGCCACGCTGCTCGTCGGAGACGACGCGCCCGATGGTTCAGTCTGGGCCCGGGACGCCTCGAGGGGCATGGTGTTCAGGATAGACGGCACGCTGGCCGACGAGCTGGGTCGGCCGGCGGTCGAGTATCGTCGGAAGAACCTGTTCGGTTTCCGCCCGTTCAACGCGACGCGGCTGGAGATTGAGCTCGAGGACGGCCGACACGTGTTCGAGCGGACATCGGCGGATGGCGCCGATGCGGCGGAGAGCTGGCGACGTCTGGAGCCCGCCGCCGCGGAGATAGAGAACGCAGGGCTGGACGATCTTCTCGCTCAGCTGTCGAACCTGCGAGCCGAACGCTTTGTCGACACCCGTGCGAACACCGGACTCGACGAGCCGGTGGCCAGCATCATCGTGGTGTTCGACGAACCGTCACGTGAGGAACGGGTGTCGGTGGGACGGGTCGATGACGAGGTCTACGCGGTGAATGGGGAGGAACCCGGCGCCGCGGTCGTCACGACCCGGAGCTGGGAGGACATCGTCACGACGCTGGAGGCGCTGTGACGACCGGTGTCGTGCGCTGATCGCTACCTGGCCCGACGCCCGGTCCGAGCCGTCCAGACGATCCGAGCACGACCGCCGAGGCCCGCGCGAACGGTCCGTGCCGCCGCTTCACCGCTCATTGCTTGCCGCATTTCCCCCTCCAAACGCATTCACCCCGGCGTCGGCGGCCCCGCTCACGACCTGTGGCGCCGCTTCGCCGAACCGCTGTGTCCCGCCACCGGTGGGTGCGAACCCGAACGTGCTCGGCGGCGACAGGTTGTTGTGGGCCCGCAAGAACGTCGCGACCGTCTCTCCCGGAGCAACCGCCAGCGGCTGTCCGACGGCCACGACCTGATCATTGGCATCGACGAGCTCGAGCAGGAACATCCCCCCACTCGGCAGCTCGAACCTGAACTCCCCGAGCGCCGAACCCCGGGTTCGAGCCGCGACCCCGCCGTGTCGAAGGTCTCGCAACCGAAGCACCGGCTCGACGACCGGCGAGTCGTCCGGCTGCCAGACGAACCCGACGATCCGGACGCCAGAGATCGCGTCTGCCCCACGGCTGACGGAAGGAACGAGCTCACCCCAGTGCCCGGCGTCGGCGCCCGCTCGAGCCGAAGCCGACCCGGTCTGTGCCAGCGGCAGGCCCGCCGAGAGCATCAACCCGATCACCGCCGCGCCAAGCCGTTGCATCGTCCGCATGCTCATCCTCTGGCCACCCGGCCGCAGGACGATAATCCAAGGATGATGCCAGGCTGGGCTGGCTGTCACTAAGGTCTTTGTTCGTATGTGCTTATCGCGATCGACGGGACATCGGCCGCGTCGCCTGCGGTTTCGAAACTGAAAGCGACCCTCGAGATTGACCCCGGTCCTACCGCTCGTTGCTCGCCGCGAGGCCGCCCCCGAGCCGACGGATTCCCGTGGTGGATGCGGCGTTCAGGACGGAGGCGGACGACGGCTCGAAGCGTTGCGCTCCCGCCTCGGTTCCGGCAGCCCCGGCTGGGGTGAGGCCGACCAGAGAGGTCGCGGCGCGGTGCAGGCGGATGAACGTCGCAACGGTCTCGCCGGCCCCGATCATGAAGGGGTGGCCGACCGCGACCACGCGACCATCGACCACCATCTCGACCAGATAGTGACCCGGCATCAACCCGTCGAAACGAAACTCGCCGTGATCGGTCGCGACGACATCAGCAACCAGCTCACCGCGCTGGATCTCCCGAAGGCGCAATGCGGCGTGTGGTACCGGAGTGGCATCGTCGTACCAGGCAAACCCCACGACCCGCACCGAGCGGGCGGGCACCTCCGCCTCAGCCGCCGCCCGCTCGACGAGCAACGCCCGCCGGGCCGCGGCCCGCCGCTCGGTCAGCGTCATGTCTTGCGCGCTCGCCCCCATCGGAAGGGAGAGCGGCGCAATCAGGAGTATCGGGAGGAGGGGGAGACTCCGGGACGACGTCTTTAGTGTCATATACAGACATAATAATAACAATTTTATACGTCTTTATATGACAAAAGATGACTTTCGACCACTTTAGAGATCGCGTGATCTGGTGCTGAGTCCAGGGCCCCCTGGGCGAAATCCGCTCGACCACCCCCGCGGCCACCCCAGTGTTCGGAGAGCGCCCGCCAGAGCGTGCCAGCATCGACCGTCACGTCGTCGGCGGTGGCCACCACGGCCAGGGGCTTCTCGGCATCGGTGGTCAGGACCGCGATGAGGTCGGGCTGGCGACGCAACTCGAGCGCCAGGGCTTTGAGGGACCTCGCGTCGTGCCCGGAGACGGTGGCCACCACGAGCCTCCACCCGTCGAGGGGCACCGCTCGAGCCAGCAGCGCCTCGGCGTCAGCCGCCGACAGGCGCTCCCGCAAGGTGCGCACCTCGCGACGCAGGCCGTGCTGCTCGCTCCGTCCGCGTTCGATAGCTCCGGCGAGCCGTTCGACCGGTACCGACAGCAGCCGGGCCGACTCGCCGAGCTCATCTCGCCACATCCGCGTGCGGGCCAGGGCCCGACCACCGCAGACGAACCCGACGCGTGTCCCCTGCTTGAAGCGCTCAGTCCCCGTCACCACGATCAGTCCTACCCCGCCGGTCCGGTCGACATGGGTGCCGCCACAAGCTGAGAGATCGAAGTCGGACATCTCGACCAGGCGGATCCGTCCCTGGCGTCGGGTGGGCTTTCGCAAGGGGAGCGTGGCGGCCTCGGTCGAGGACACGAACCGCACCCTCACCGGGCGGTTGTCCCACACCACCTCGTTCGCCGCCAGCTCCGCCGCCGCCGTCTCGGGTCCCGAGACCGGTCGCTCCAGGTCAATGGTGGAGGTGTCGCTTCCGAGATGGAAACTGATGGTACGGGCACCGCAGTGCCGCTCGAAGGCTGCCGAGAGCAGGTGTTGCCCGGAATGCTGCTGCCGGTGGTCGAACCGCCGAGCCGCGTCGACGAGGCCGCTGACCTGCGTCCCTACCGCCGGCGCGGAGGCCGCGGGCACCGTGTGCCAGATCTCACCGTCGGGGGCTTCCGCAACATCGGCAACCGGGCCGTCGCCAAGCCTGCCCAGGTCGTGTGGCTGACCGCCCGACGTCGGATAAAACGCGGTGCGGTCCAGCCGCACCCGGACCTGCCCGGCGGCCACCGGCTCGACCGCCAGCACTTCCGCCTCGAAGTCCAGCAGTGCCGCATCGGTGTAGTAGAGCCGTTCGGTCATCTTTGGTTGGGGGATCCAGCCGTCTCGACCTCAGCGCCAGTGCGGACGGTCAGACAGGACCACGGCAATCGGCTCGGTATCCAGCCACCGCTCGACCTCTTCCCGCTCGTTGACCGTGTAGACGAACAAGGGACGCCGGCCGAACCGGGCGAGAAACGGCCGATCGACCAGCGTCGCCTCCACCGACCACCCCTCGATGTCGGTGGTGGCCGCGACGACCGAGTAGTAGAGCCAGGTCCGCCAGCGGGCCAGCAGGCCGAGACGATAGGGGTTGACCACCGAGTAGATGGTCCGAAGTCCCGCCCCCGTCATCGCTCGTGCCACGCCAAGGCCACTTACCTCGACGAACACCAGATCGGCGACTCCAGCCTCGGTCACGACCTCGACGAGCCGGGGCACGACCGTCTCGACGTTCTCCGGCGTCAGGTTCTTCAGGTCGAGCCAGAAGTAGCCCGCCGGACCGAGCGCGTCGAAGACCTCCCGAAGCCGCAACGCGTCGCCATCCGACGCTCCCTGCGGGGCATCGTGGGCAACGAGGAATGTCGACGACTCCGGAAGGTAGTGCAGGTCGAGCTCGACGCCGGGCGCGCCACCGCTGAACGCGGCGCGCAAGGCGTCGAGTGAATTCTCAGGCGCCCGTTCGTGATAGCCACGATGCGCCCACACCTGGGGTTCGGACACCGGGCTCGGGCTTGGCGCTCGCAGGCCAACCTCGATGGGCCCCCACGCCAAGGCGACGAGCAGCAGGATGGTCGCCGCGCCACCCGCAACCCACCGAGGCCAGCGCCCGGTTCGACTCACAGCGACTCCCGTCCCCGCAGCCACAGCGCCTGGAACGCGAGCGCCTTTCGTCTCTCGCAGTCGGTGAGGCGCCCCGTGCCGGCGTCCAGACGGGTGGCGCGCAACGCATCCGCATCGCAGTCGCCGCCGTGGCGCAGCTCGCCGTCGAACACCTCCACCGCCGGTCCCACCAGATGCGGGAACCGTGCGCGCTCGCTCAGGAGCGATTTCCCGGCATACAGCTGCCGCTGATCGAGACCCAGCATCTCGAGGGCCGTGGGCGCCAGGTCGGGGGTGTGCCCCGGCTCGGACAGCCGCGAGGGCAGATCGCGGCCCGGCGACCGGAGGGCAAAGTAGACGGGTCCATAGGGCTCGCCCAGACCGTGCGGCCGGTGGTCGCCCACCACGATGATGTGCGTCGAGTCGTAGAGATCGCGCTGTCGCAGCCCGTTGATGAGCCGGCCAAAAGCCTGGTCCGTACAGTGGATCGCGTTCAGCAGGTCATCGTTCGGGCTGAAAGCGGGACATTCCGGCGGCCGCACGTAGGACGGCCCGTGGGTATCCATCGTCATCACCGACACGTGGAAGGGCCGACCGGCCGGTCGCTGGTCGATCAGCGTTAGCGTCGCGTCGAAGAGATCGGTATCGAACACGCCCCAGGCTGGGGCACGCCCCACCTCGGGGAACGCGTCGGTCAGTTCCTTGCGTCCGAGGACCTCGTCATACCGATGCAGCCTGGCAAAGTCCTCTGAGCCGGCGAACATACGCGGAACTGCCAGGACGAGCATCTGGTGGTAGCCGACGTCATACAGCAGTCCGAGAGGCAGCGCACCCGACCGGCGAACCCGATGATGCCCGAGGAGACGAGGTTGGAGAATTCACTCAACACCCCGCACTGGCCGGACACGAGTGAGCTGATCGTGGGCCGCACCGTGCTGAAGTGACGCTCGGCCCAGGTGTTCTCGCGGGCGAAACGGTCCAGATGGGGGGTGAGTCCTGGCTCGACCGCTCCGCCGACGCCCGCCCACTCGGCCGAGAAGCCCTCGAGATAGACGACCAGGAGATTCTCGGCTGTCCATGACGGAGGCGGCCGCAGGGGATCGATGTCCGCGAACTCGAGACCGAGCTGGCGCATGCGCGCCCGTTCGGCGGCGTCCCAGTCCAGCTGGTCCAGGACCGCCGCGCCCGCATAGTAGCCGCGCGCCTGGATCGCCAGCAGATAGCTGTCGAACGCACGATAGGACCAGGCGGAGCCGATTTGATAGAGCACACCGACCCCGCCGAGACAGGCCAGCGCGTAGGCTGCGACCACCAGCCGCGACCACAGTCCGGTCGGGATGGCAGGCAATCGCAGGCGCCATCCTGCCCAGGCGAGGCCGGCCAGGCTGAGCACCAGAGTGACGATCGCGGGCCAGAACTCGGCAAAGACCACCCGCAGGGTCTCCAGCTCGAGGTGGGCAAACACCACGGCGGAGTAGCGCACGCCCATGGTGCGCAACAGCTCCGCGTTGACCACCCGGATGACCAGCAGCACCAACGGCACCACCACCAGCACCGCCTGCCCAACCCGCGGCCAGACGGCGGCGCACAGGAGCGAGGCGCCATTGATGAGCAGCGCCAGGGCAAGGTTCAGCGCCACATAGGCCGGCGTGAACTCCTCTCCGAAGGAGGTGGTCACCACCGCGGTGTAGATCCTGGGCAGTGTCAGGAGCAGGAAGATCCCGACGGGAGGACCCACCAGTCGGACCACCGCCCAGAGCAGGATCGCGCGTATCGACGGGGTCGTGCCGGATCCGGTCATGACACATCGACGCGAGGAGGCACATCGGAGACGAGGGGATCCGAAACCCCGGCCTCGGCAAAGCCGCGAGCCCGGAGCTGACAGCTGTCACACCGGGCACAGGGCCGACCATCATCAGCCGGCGCATAGCAGCTGTGGGTCAGCCCATAGTCGAGTCCGAGCGCCAGCCCACGTCGGATGATCTCGGCCTTCGACCAGGCGATGAGCGGCGCATGGACCCGGTAGCGCGCCCCCTCGACGCCTGCTCTCGTCGCGACGGCTGCCAGTTGCTCGAAAGCGGCCACGAACTCGGGACGGCAATCGGGGTAGCCGGAGTAGTCGAGCGCGTTGACGCCGACCACCAGGTCCGTCGATCCGAGTGCCTCCGCCCAGGCCAACGCCAGCGCGAGCAGCACGGTGTTCCGGGCCGGAACGTAGGTGGGTGGAACTCCGGTGCGATCAGGATCCTCGCCCGTCGGGATCGCACCATCGCCGGTGAGGGCGGAGCCACCGAACGCGGCCAGGTCCACGTTCAGCTCGACGTGGCGCTCGACCGACAGGGCAGCCGCCACCCGCCGGGCGGCGGCAAGCTCGACCGCATGGGTCTGGCCGTAGCGCACGGTCAACGCCGCCAGGCGATAGCCGTCGGCCCGCATCAGGGCGGCGGCGGTGTAGGAATCGAGTCCGCCGCTCAGCAGGACCACCGCGAGGCGGCCCGCGGCGCCCGGCCGGGGTGCCGAAGCCCCGGCCCCCATCACACGCCCCTCGTCTGCGCGCCCCATAGGTACTTGTGGAGCTGAATCTGGAGCCGCACCGGGAGCCGGTCGGCCAGGATCCACTCGGCCAGCTGGGTCGGAGACAGCTGGTCGTGCACCGGCGCGAACAGCACCGCGCCACAGTGCCGGTCGGGAGTCTGGGTCGTCACGACCTCCCGCGCGAACTCGTAGTCGGCACGGTCGGCGATGACGAACTTGACCTGATCCCGGACGGTCAGCCCGGCGAGGTTGTCGAGGTCGTTGCGGGTCGCCTCGCCGCTCCCCGGGCACTTGACGTCGACGATCTTCATCACCGGGGGCGGCACCCGATCGAGAGGGAGGTGTCCACCGGTTTCGAGCATCACCTGGAAACCGTCAGCCAGCAGTCGCTCCATCAACGCATACACCGCGTCTTGCAGCAACGGCTCGCCGCCGGTGATCTCGACCAGATCGCACTTGTAGGTTGCAACGGTGGCGACCACCTCGTCGACGCTCATCCGACGGCCCTCGTGAAACGCATAGGGCGTGTCGCACCACACACAACGCAGATCGCAGCCCGTCAGTCGCACGAACACACACGGACGACCCGCGTGATCCGATTCGCCCTGAATGGAGTGGAAGATCTCGTTGATCGTCAACATCTGCGAGTGTCACCGGAGCCGAACCCGCCTTCATTCTACTCGTCCGCTTTCCGGACCGCGGTCGGCGGCCACGTGGACTACTCGCGGGTAAGATGGCGACATGGAGGTGCGCATCGGCACGTCCGGATGGAACTATCCGTCCGGCGCGGGTACCTGGGACGGCATCTTCTACCCCGCCCGGGGTCGTGGGAAACGTCCCCGTGGGTTCGACGAGCTGAGCTACTACGCCGAGCACTTCGACACGGTCGAAGTGAACTCCACCTTCTATCGGCCACCCGAGTCGCGAATCACTCGCCGGTGGGTCGAACGCACCCCGGACAGCTTCCGCTTCTCCCTGAAGCTCTACCAGCAGTTCACCCATCCGAAGATGTTTCAGGCCTCCACGGGCGCCAGCGACTGGTCGGTCACGTCAGCCGATGTCGACCGGTATCTGGCCGGCGCCGACCCCATCGCGGCCAGCGGCAGGCTCGGGGTCCTCCTGGCCCAGTTTCCTCCCAGCTTCAAGCAGGACGACCAGACGCTGAGCTATCTGGACTGGCTGCTCCGACGGTGTGAAGGGTGGCCGGTGGCGGTCGAGCTCAGGCACCGGAGCTGGAGCGACGACGTGAGTCAGACTCTCACGCGACTCAACGGATTCGGCGCCGCCTGGGTGCAGATCGACGAACCGAAGTTCCGCTTCTCCATCCAGCAGAACCAGTTGCCCAATGTCGAGGGCTTCTATTACATGCGGCTGCACGGCCGGAACGCACAGAAGTGGTGGCGGCACGAGGCAGCCGAGCAGCGCTACGACTATCTGTATTCGGACGACGAGCTGACGCCGTTCGCCCGGACCGCCGATGCGTCACGACGACTGGTCAAGAAGCTCTATCTGTATCTCAACAACCACTTCGCCGCCCAGGCGGTGGCCAACGCGGTCAGTCTCAAGAAGATGCTGAACATGCCGGTCGAGGGCCGCTATCGACCGGCGTTCGTGGAGCGCTATCCGCACCTCGCGGACGTGGTGGAGACCGAGGCGCCGGACCTGCTCGGGGTGCCGAGCCTGCTCACGCCACCCTAGCCGGCAGCCTCACCGGCCGACCCGGTCCACGTCGACACGGGGGCACTCGCCGGCCACGACACAGTCGTTACATCGAGGGTAGACCGGCCGGCAGACGTTCTGGCCCCAGGTCACCAGGTAACTGTTCAGCTTCGGCCACCAGCGCCGTGCGGCGATCTCGTACAGCGCCATCTCGGTCTCGTC
>MDTE01161784.1_pt1 | contig 12073 bp, 12 predicted proteins | sample 811231 | NCBI WGS metagenome assembly MDTE01 (sample SAMN05326651, study PRJNA326480) | marine metagenome | isolation source: seawater | place: Indian Ocean: Red Sea | collected 2010
ATATTTTTTTTTGATAATTTAGATTTTAATTTGATTTCAAGTTATAAAAAAATAAAAAACTTAAAAAACTCCTGTTTTGTTATTGTTTCAAAATCGGGCAACACTCTAGAGACAATAACAAATCTAGAAGTTATTTTTTCAAAAAAAACTATGAAAAATAAATTAATTATTATTACAGAATTAAAAGATAACAGTTTAATGAGTTTAGCTGAAAAACATAATGCAGAAGTTATTGAGCATAAAGAATTTATAGGAGGACGCTACTCGGTGTTATCTGAGTCTAGCATGTTCCCTGTAGCATTAATGGGATTAAATATAAAAAAATTTAAAAATTTACAATCTTTAATAAAAAATAAAAAGTTTATTTCATCCTTAATTCACAATGTGGCTGTCATCTACACTTTAAATATAAAAAGAATTAATAATTCAATTATTTTAAATTATAATTCTAATTTAAATGATCTGGGGTTTTGGTATCAGCAGCTTGTCGCTGAAAGTTTAGGAAAAAAAGGTAAAGGAATTAATCCCACATTATCAATTGCTCCAAAAGATCACCATAGTCTTCTACAGCTTTATTTAGATGGACCACGGGATAAATTTTTTACTTTTTTCAGCAACCATAAGAAAAATAATAAAATAATAGATACCATTGTTAATGCACAGTGCAAAGCAACTAAAAGTATTTTTAAAAAAAGAAAAATTCCTTTTAGACAGTTTATTTTTAAAAAAAACGACGAAAGCGAATTGGGTACAGTTTTTACTTTTTTTGTTTTGGAAACAATACTTTTATCTAATTTAATGAAAGTTGATCCATTTAATCAGCCAGCAGTAGAACAAGTAAAAGTAGAGACAAAAAAATTTTTAAGATAGTGTAGAAAGAAGTTTTCCAAATATTATTTTTGAAAGCCCATAAATTCTTTTGTCGATTACCTCCAGGTATACTGTTAATTTATCATTGGTATTTTTGTGTCTGTGAAGAATTATGATACCATTACTTTTTAGTAAATTTTTTTTAATAATTAATTCAATTAAATCACTAATATTTGTGTCCTTGAAAGGAGGGTCACAAAATATAAAATCAAATTTATTAGCAGCAGGCAAATCAAGAAAAAATTTTTCATTTTTTTTTATAATTTGAAAAACATCATTCGAAAATATTTTAGTTTTTTCATTTGCTTTTAATTTGTTGATATTTTTTCTGAGAATATTTAAAGCTTCTTTTTCTTTTTCAATAAAGATAACTTTTTTAGCCTGTCTTGAAACACACTCAAGTCCAAATGAACCTGTGCCAGAATATAAATCTAAAACATTTGACTGTTCAAGCGAGCGTGAGATTTTATTTGAATGAGCTAAAAAATTAAAAATATTTTCTCTAACCATATCTTTAAGAGGTCGAATTTTTTTGTTTTTCGGCCCATAAAGAGTAGTTCCTTTGAAATTTCCCGCTACAATCCTCATAACTAATTATTATCAATTATACGCCAACCTATATCTTTTCTAAAAAAACCATCAATCCAATTAATTTTATTAATATTTTCTAGAGACTTATTTCTTGCTTCTAATAAACTTTTTGAAGAAGAAGTAACATTTAGCACCCTTCCTCCAATTGAATAAATTTTATTATTTTTCAAATATGTGCCAGCATGAAATATTTGATTGTTTTTATCATTTAAAATATTTGATAAATTTTTAATTTCGCTATTTTTTATATAATTCAAAGGATATCCTTTTGCACATAAAACAATAGTAATGCAGCTTTCCTTTTTCCATTCTATTTTCAGATCATTCAATTCATTTTTAGTGGCAGAGTCTATAACTTCTAATAAGTCTGTTTTTAATCTCATCATTAACACTTGGCACTCAGGGTCACCCATTCTAATATTATATTCGATTAAGTAAGGATTCCCTTTTCTGATCATTAATCCAGCATATAAAAAACCTTTATAAGGATGACCTAAATTTTTCATAGCTTTAAGAGTTGGTTCTATTATTTTTTTTTTAATTTTATTTTCAAGAAAATCTGTAAGTATAGGAGCAGGAGAGTAAGCGCCCATACCTCCGGTATTGGGACCCGTGTCTTTTTCACCAACTCTTTTATGATCTTGCGCTGAACCAAAAAAATGATAAGAATTTTCATCAACTATAACAAAATAACTTAACTCTTCCCCCTCTAAAAATTCTTCAAGAACTACTTGGCTTGATGATTTAAATTTTCCATTTAAAATTTCTTTAGTATTTTTTAATGCTTCCTCTATTGAATAACATACTGTTACACCTTTTCCGGCGGCTAACCCATCAGCCTTGACGACAATAGGAGCTCCATTTTTTTTTATAAAATTATGTGCTTCATCTAAATTATTAAAGATACCAAAATTTGCTGTTGGGATATTATGTTTTTTGCACAATTTTTTCATAAATGCTTTAGAACCTTCTAATTGTGACGCAAATTTATCTGGACCAAATACTTTAACTTTTTTTTCATTTAAATAATTTACTAACCCCTCAACCAAGGGCTGTTCTGGACCAACTATCACAATATCAATCTTTTGTTTTTTAATTATTTTGTAAATACCATTAAAATTTGAAATATTTTCTTTTATATTTTTCGCTATTTTTTGAGTACCGGCATTACCAGGAATGCATATTAATTTTTTAATTTTTCGCGATTGCTTCAATTTAAAGCAAATGGCATGTTCACGACCACCACTTCCTATGACTGCTAAATTCATATATTATAGGTTTGTTAATATTTAAATATACATGAACAAAAAAAAAGCTAAACTTAAATTTAATCCGAATAATTTTGAAATTCTCGAAGAGGGCGATTATGTTCTTTGCGCAGTTTCGGGAAAAAATATACCACTTAATCAATTAATGTATTGGAATGTTGAACTTCAGGAGCCTTATTTTTCCCCCAAAGAAGCTCAGCAAAGATATGAGGAATTAAATAAGAAATGAGAATTTTATTTAGTCTAGTTTTAATATTATTTACAACCTCAAGTTTTGCAGCAACTTTTGAAGGCAAGTTTATTCAAGGTTCATTCATTCTTGGTAAAACTGAACCTGGTTCAGAAGTTTTTATTGATAAGCAGAAAGTAAAAGTTACATCAGATGGTTATTTTGCCTTTGGTTTAGATAGAGATAGGAAAAATGACGTAGTAATAAAAATAAATGAAAAAAAAATTATAAAAAAGGTTTTTAAAAGAAAATATAAAATTCAAAGAATTGACGGACTTGAAGAAAAAAAAGTAACCCCACCAGAGGAAGTTTACGAGAGAATTAAAAGAGAAAATAAATTGATAGGAGAGGCTAGAGCTATTAATAGTGATTTAAATTTTTTTAAAGAAAAATTTATTACTCCACTTGAAAATGCAATTGTTACTGGTGTTTATGGAAGTCAAAGAATTTTAAATGGTAAACCTAAGTGGCCACATTACGGAATAGATTTTGCTGCAAAAAAAGGAACAAAAATAAAAGCTATGTTAGATGGAATTGTTACTTTAGCGGAACCCGACCTTTTTTATACTGGCGGAACCTTAATCTTTGATCATGGACATGGGGTTTCAACATTATACATGCACATGGAGAAGATATTGGTTAAAAAAGGTCAAAAAGTAAGACAAGGAGATATAATTGGAACAGTAGGATCTACCGGAAGATCAACAGGAGCTCATTTAGATATTAGACTTAATTGGTTTCAAGTAAGATTGGATCCAGCTACTGTACTTGATATTAATAACTAAAGATTTGCAATTTCTTTATACCACCTGCATGTATCACAACGTATGTTAAGTGGGGGTATTTTTTCACTGTTATAACATTTTTCAAGTTCTAACAAAGTATCTTCAATATAATCTGTTTTTAAATCATATGACAAAAGATCAATATTAAAATCCAAATTTCCGTCAAAAATTTTTTGTTCGGAGCGTCCAGCATTGCAAAGCACCCAATAACCAGTTTTATTAACTTTATAATTATTTAGTTTCAGTAAGTAGGCATAAAATTCTAATTGTCTTAAATAACTTTTATGATACGTTTTATCCGAAGTTACGTAATTAAGTTCTTTTTGATTTGATGTTGCTTTATAATCCAAAACAACCACCATACCATTATCTTTATTAAGCCACAAATCATCAAGTGATCCAAAAAGAGTAAAATTAGTTTTAATTGATTTTGCTCTTACGCCTTTAAAATTGTTTCTAAAATCTTTTAGTTTTTGTTCTTCCATTTTATAAGGAACAAAATTTAAATTATATTTTTTAAATATTGGATGTGGTTCCTGTCTTTTCCTATAATAATCAAATTCAGTTTTTAATAATGAATCTATTCTGCTATTTATGGGGTACCCAGGAGTGTTTATGGATTTAATTTCTAATTTTCTTTCTATATAAAAACATCTTTTGCACCTTATAAAATTTTCCCAAGCGGTTCTACTTATAGCCTTCATCACTTCCAACGATTGTGTGACCAAATCCACTGACTTGGATTTTTAAGTATTATTTTTTCTATTTCTTGATTAATTTTAAGAGTAATATTTTTTGTATCCTCTTCGCTATTATCTGTTTTTTTGATTTGATAAGGCTCATGAATTGTCATTTCAAAATTGGGTCCTTGTTTTCTTTCCAATGAAATTGGCACCAATCTACAATTATATTTTAATGCGAGTTGTGCAGGTATAGTTGTCGTGTGTGCCGGCTTACTAAAAAAAAGAGTTCGCGGACCTTCGCCAACACGTTGATCAACCATTAAAGCTATACTATAGCCGTTCTTAATTTTATCAACTATCTCTCTCATTCCGATCCTGCCTTTAGGAATTTGATTAGGACAAATATATTTTATTCTAAAATACTCCATTAGAGGGTTTAAAAGAAAATTATTTAGGGGTCTATAAATTGCAGCACACTTAATTCCAGATTTTTCTAGTTCCATTGCCATCAATTCAAAATTAGCAAAGTGACCTGAATAAAAAATTACAGGCTCATTGTTTTTTTTAATCTCATCGAGATATTTTGTGCCATTAATCTTTATATGAGAAAAATTTGTTTTATTAAATTTAAAATCTTTTAAAAAAACATATTCAGCAAAAGTTCTACCAATATTTGACCACATACCATTTATAATCTCGGTCTCTATTTTTTTATCAATTTCACCAAGTCCAATTTTTATATTATTTTTTGTAATATTTTTTGATCTAAATAGTGGACCAAAAAATATTCCTAAAATACTTCCAAGATTTGATGCATTTTTTAGACCTATTATTTTGAAGATACAAAATAGAGAAATAATACTAATAAATTCAAAAAAATATTTAAAAATTTTCATATAATTTTTTTTAATTCGTTAACAAATTGATTTTTATTTTCGATTACGGTATCTATTTTTAAAAATTTAATATTTTTTTTAAAATTTTCAGAAATTCTAAAAAAATCTTTTTCGGTTGTTAATAAAATAGTATCATTATCTTTTATTTTATTTGATAGATTTTCTAATTCTTTTTCTGAATATTTGTGATGATCAGGAAATTTTATTGTTTCAATAGTATTTAGCTTATTATTTTTTAATAAATCAAAAAAATTCTCAGGATTTCCAATTCCTGCAAAAGCAACAATTTTTTTATTTTTAAATTCATCGATATTTTTAGGTTTATGATATGAATAATAAATTTTAGTTTTTTCATTTCTTTTTAATATTTCATTTTCAATAATTATGTTTTTTTTGCCATTTATGAATACATAGTCAGCTCTTTTTAGAGCGGAAAGACCTTCTCTCAATGGCCCTGATGGAATCATAAATCCATTGCCAATCCATTTTCTTTCATTAAAACAAACAATAGATAAATCTTTTTTTATAGAAAAATCTTGAAAGCCATCATCTAGTATAGCGATGTTCGCTTTGTTTTTTGCGGCTTCCTCAATAGAATCTTTTCTTCTTTTGCTTTGATAAACTAAACCTACTTGTTTTTGGAGGTTAGTTTCATCTTGATAAGAGTCATATTTTTTTCTAATAAAAACTGGATTCATATTTAAATTTTTTAATATTGAAAATATTTCAATGCACAAAGGTGTTTTCCCTGTACCACCTAAGTAAATATTTCCGACACAAATGACAGGAATAGAACATTTGTTAGTTTTTGTAATCGAAAGTTTAAAAAAACTTAATACTTTAATTAGTAAACTGATGGGAAAAAGAAGAATTGAAAAAAAAGAGATTCGATTTTTATCCCAAAACTTTGGTTTAAAAAAACTCATCTGAAATTATTTATACATATTTTTTTAGTTCTAGGATCACATTATTAAATATATTTTGACCATAATTTTGTATTTTTGTGGAAATCTCATCATTTTTTGCTCTATCTTTTTTAAATTCTTCAACTAGTGATAGACTTAGCTCCTCAAAATCATTCACTTTTTTTGTAACACCTAATGTTTCTAAATATCCATATATTTCCATAAAATTACTAAAGTTTGGGCCATGGAAAATTTTGCACCCTAATCTGGCAGGCTCTATTGGATTTTGCCCACTGTTCATTATCAAAGTTTTGGATAATGATTTTCCTACGAAAACATATTTTGAAATATTATAAAATTTAAGCGATTCACCGTAAGAATCTACTATTAGTATGTCGGTTTTTTCGTCCAAATCTTCAAGTTTACTATAAAAGGTAACTTTAAGATTTAAATTAGATAATTCTAAACTAATTTTTTCAGCCCTATCTATATGTCGAGGAATAATAATGGTTAAAACATTACCGAAGAACTTCTTAATTTTTATGTGTGCTTTTGCACATAATATTTCTTCAAAAGGGTGGGTGCTAGCAGCACACCATATTTTCCTGTTTTTAATTTTATTTAAAAAAGAAGCTTCCAATTTACTATCAGAATTTTCCTTAGTTTTAGTAAATTTGAGATTTCCATAGTTTTTTATATTTTTTGCCCCTAAAATTTTTAGGAAGTTTTCACTCTCTTTATTTGAGGCAATACATAAGTCAAATTTATCAAATATTTCTTTTGCAAAGCTTGATATTAATTTCCATCGTTTAAAAGTTTTTTCTGTTATTCTAGCATTTAACAGAATTAAGGAAATTTTTTTTTTTTTTATTTGTGAAATTAAATTTGGCCAAATCTCGGAGTCAATAAAAACTGATAAATTAGGATTCCAGTGCTCCAAAAATTTATTTGTAATAATAGGTATATCCAACGGTAAAAATTGATGAATTACTTTTGCATTTTGTTTGTATCTTTTTTCTAAAATTTTACCAGAACTTAAAGTAATTGACGTCAATAGAATTTTATCAACTTTTTCATCATTTATACAATTTTCAATTACTGGAAGAATGCTCATAGCCTCACCAACACTCGCTACATGAAACCAAATTAAGAATCCTTTATCTCTAGGAGTGTTTATTTTAGCAAGCTTTTCTTTAAACCTTACAGGGTCTTCTTTTTTTTTCAATTTTCTAAGATACAAATAGATTGGCGCAAAAGGATAAAAAAGGTATGTAAAAAATTTATACCAATAAAACATAAATTATGCGCTTAGTTGTTTACTATAAAGATTTTTGTATATCATAGAATTTTTAAGTAGCTCACTATGAGTTCCAATATCGATAATTTTACCTTGATTTAAAACAAAAATTTTATCTGCTCTAATAATTGTTGAAAGTCTGTGGGCAATAACCAAAGTAGTTTTGTTTTTAGTTAAATTTATAATTGCATTTTGAACTTTTTCTTCTGACTCTGAATCTAACGAGGATGTAGCCTCATCTAATAGTATTATTGGAGAATTTTTCAAAACTGCTCTTGCAATTGATATTCTTTGCTTTTGCCCACCCGATAGCCTTACACCATTTTCACCAATTGTTGTATCGTATCCCTTCGGTAAAGCTTCTATAAAATCGCTAGCAGCAGCAAAATCGCAAGCTTCTTTTATTTGTTTTTCCGAAGCGTCAAGTTTTGCATATGCTATATTTGCACGAACTGTATCATCAAATAATATTATATCCTGACTAACCATAGATATATTTTTTCTTAATGAAGAAAGTTTTACATTACTAATGTTTTGTCTATCTATGTGAATTTCACCTTCTTTTGGATCAAAAAATCTTGGTAGCAAATTTATAATTGTGCTCTTACCTGCACCACTATGACCCACAAGCGCAGCTGTGCTACCTCCTTTTATGGAAATGTTTATGTTTTTTACAGCCTCTGCATTAGTTTTTGGGTAAAGAAAACTTACATTATTAAATTCTATATCTCCTTTATCTATTTTTAAATTTGGTTGTGACTCAATTTCTTTAATATTAGGTTCGGCATCTAAGATTTTAAAAACGGTTTCAGCTCCAGTTGCCCCTTGATAAAATAGCATATTAATTGTAGCTAATGAGCGAACAGGCTGGTAAGCCAACATCATAGCTGTTAAAAAAGAAAAAAAATTATTTATTCCCATTTCGCCACTCATAATCATAAACCCTGAATAGTAAATAAACCCAGCAATCATGATACCTGTTAAAAGCTCCATGATTGGAGTGGCTCTTATCATAATAAAACCAACCTTATTTCTTATATGCATGTTTTCTTCAAGTATTTTTCCAGCTCTATTAGATTCAAATTTCTCTTGCTGAAAAATTTTTATCATTCTTGATCCTTTTAACATTTCAGTTAAATATTTTGTTAAACTTTCATTAAGTGTTAAACTTTCTTTAGTCGCTTTACCTATTCTTTTTCCTAAAGATTTAGCAACAAATGCAGCAAGCGGCATCATTAATAAAGCAAAGAGTGCAAGCTTCCAATTTTGATAAAACATTAAACTAACCAAAACTATTAATGTTAAGCTGTCCTTCATGATATTTAAAACCCCGCTGCTAACTAGATTATTGACTTGCCCCACGGCAAACAAAATATGTGAGAGATATTGTCCTGAATGTTTAGATTCTAGTGTATGAATATCAGATGTCAGTATTGAAGAAGCAAGTTGTTTTTGAATAACAAAAACAATTTTGCCACCAACTTTAATTAAAACTACTCTAGCTAAATACAAAGATAAACCTTTACAAGCAAAAGCAATCACAATAGCTATTGGTATGATAAGCATCATCGTTGTGTCTTGATCAATAAACATTTTTTCTATAGCAGGATCAAGTAGCCAAGCTATAGCTGCCGTACTACCGGCAACCACAAAGGATAATAAAAGTGAAATTATTATTTTATCAAGATGTTTCTTTGTATAGTGGTGATATAATCTTAATAATGTTTTTTTTAATGTAGTAAAGTTCATCAGAAATTAAAAGAAAAGATAAATAAAAAAACGAGCAAACCAGTTAAATTATTAATTTTAAAACAAAAAAGACAAGTTTCTGGTTTATTAATTTTAAATATTTTTATTTGATAAATTAGAGACACAATAAAGATTATTGATAATATCAAAATATATTTATCTATTTCCATCAAAAATCCTAATATTAAAATACATAAAACAAATAAGCTATAACAGATTCCAACAAAGACTTTTACATTATTCTTAAATTTGATTGATGTTGATTTAACTCCGATAATTTCATCATCATGTATGTCTTGAAGTCCATAAATCGTGTCATAGCCGAGTGTCCAAAATATGGCTGACAAATATAAAATGATTGGTTCAATTGATATATCGTTTGATATTGAAGTCCAACCCATAATTATTCCCCAATTGAATGTAAGTCCCAAAAAAAGTTGAGGCCAATAAGTTATTCTTTTCATAAAAGGGTAAGAAAATGCCAATACCATTGAGCTAATACCAAGCATTACAGTTAAAAAATTAAATTGTAAAAGAATTATAAAAGCGAGCAAGCAAAGTAAAATTACTAAAATCAAAGCATTAAAAACAGAAATTTTACCCGAAGCTATAGGTCTTTTTTTTGTTCTTTTTACTTTTTTATCAAAGTCTTTATCAACTATATCATTAAATATACTGCCGGCTGTTCGCATTAACACAGAGCCAAAAAAAAATAACATTAAATATTTAAAATAAAAATCACTTTGATTATTAAAATAAAAAGCTAGGGTTAGACCCCATGCGCATGGCCAAAATAATAACATAAAGCCTATAGGTTTGTTCAGTCTGGAAAGTTGAATAAATGTTTGGAATTTTTTCATTATGGAATAATAATAGATGGACCAATAGTTTTTCTAGATTCTAAATCTATGTGGGCCTGCACTACATCTTCCAGTTTATATTTTTTGAAAATTTCAACTTTTACTTTTCCGAATTTTATTTGTTCAAAAACTTTATCTACTGCTTCATTCAGCAATTGTTTTGTATTAAAGTAGTGTCCTCCGGTCGGGCGTGTAAAAAATAAGCTTTTTGGTTGTATGTGTTTTTTTACATCTATATTTTTTATTGCTCCAGAAGCATTTCCAAAAGAAACCATCATTCCAGTATTTTTTAAGCAAGCAATAGAATCTTCAAAAGTTTTTTCCCCAACTCCGTCATAAACTACTGGCACTCCTATTCCATTAGTAAAATTCATAACTTTTTCTTTAAAATTTTCTTTAGAATAGTTTATAACTAGATCGCAACCATTTTTTTTTGCTATTTTTGCTTTTTCGTCAGATCCGACTGTTCCGATTATTTTACACCCTATGCTTTTAGCCCATTGACAAAAAATTTGACCTACACCCCCTGCTGCTGCATGGAACAAAATTGTGTCATGTGATTTTACAGGAAAAGTTTTATATAAAAGATAATATGTTGTAAGACCCTTTGTCATTATACTTGCAGCTATATCCATGCTAATTTCATCAGGCAACTTAACTAATTTTTCAGCAGGAAAAATTCTTTCGTCAGCATAGGCTCCGATAGGTAAACCACCATAAGCAACCTTATCTCCAACACTTATATCTTTAACTTTTGATCCAATTTTTTTGACTACACCCGCAGCTTCAATTCCAATTCCAGTAGGTAGGGGCAGAGGATATAAACCCGAACGATGATAAGTATCTATATAGTTAAGTCCAATTGCTTTGGTTTCAATTAAAGCATCGTTTGGACCAGGGCTTCCAATTTTAACCTTTTCTATTTCAAGCACTTCTGGACCACCATTTTTTTTAATTATAACAACTCGAGTCATTTTTGAATAAAGTTTCCAGTATTATATTCTTCAATCGCTTTAATTATTTCTTCTTTAGTATTCATTACAAAGGGTCCACCTCTAGCTATAGTTTCTCCTATAGGTTTTCCAGATATTAATAAAAATTTTGACTTTGTTATAGCTTTAACTTTTAAATTCTTACCTCTTGTGAGAAGAACCAAAGTTGAGCTTTTAAGTTTTTCATGATTTTTGGCTCCAATTCTAATCTCGCCTTCAATTAGGTAAATAAAAGAATTATGGGTTGTAGGAATTTGAAAATTAAAGTCTTTACTTTTTTCAAGCTCAATATCAAAATATATTGGCTCAATATTATGGCCTTTGACAGGACCTTCGCTTTTATCAAACTTTCCAGCAATTATTTTTATTTTTTTTTCTAAATCTTTATGAGTCTGCATTTTTTTAGAGTCTATGTAAATGTATTCAGGCTTATTCATCTTTAATTTTGCTGGCATATTTACCCATAATTGGAAACCATGAAGTTTACCTTCAGTCATTGCAGGCATTTCAGAATGAATTATACCGCAACCTGTTTTCATCCACTGCACATCACCTGCAGACATTCTTCCTTTTGCACCTGTGCTATCTTCATGTTCAAACTCTCCAGCAAGCATATAAGTTACGGTTTCTATTCCCCTATGTGGGTGGGAAGGGAAACCTCCAATATAATCATCTTTGTTTTCAGATCCAAATTCATCTAACATTAAAAATGGGTCAAAATAATTAGGCTTAACTCCTATACTTCTTTTTAATTTAACACCAGCTCCGTCTGAAGCTGGGATAGGATCAATAATTTTACTTACTTCGATGTTGTTCATTTTCTAGATAATTTTATTTAGTTCTTCTAAATTATTAATAACATACTTTGGTTTATAACTTAATTTATCAAAAATCTTATTTAAGCGATTGACCCACACCGCGCTATATCCAAAAACTCCCCCACCAGAA
>MDTE01038289.1_pt1 | contig 12071 bp, 8 predicted proteins | sample 811231 | NCBI WGS metagenome assembly MDTE01 (sample SAMN05326651, study PRJNA326480) | marine metagenome | isolation source: seawater | place: Indian Ocean: Red Sea | collected 2010
CCCTGGTTGGTTGCGGGACTGAGTGAAAATGATTCGTGTCTGGTAAGCTTGTTGGACACGGGATACCGCACAAGACCGACACCCACGATGAGAACAGGAAACAACGATGTCCGACCGATGGCGAACGTGTTTGGTGGCACTGGGGCTGGCCTGTAGTGCTATGACGAGTCCGTCCCTGGGAGCTGAGGACCTGCTGGTCTTTGTGTCGGCCTTTGGCAGCGGTGAAGCGGGCGCGATTCACGCGTTTCGTGTGGACTCGAAACAGGCCACGATGAAGCCGGTGCACCGCACCACCAACGTGGAGAACCCGTTTTTTCTCGCTCTCTCGCCGGATCGGAAGTATCTCTACTCGATCGACACTCCTGATTTTAGTGACAAGGTCAATGACGGAATTGCGGCGTTTCGGCTCGAGGGTGACACCGGTCGAATGAAATTGATCAATCGCCAGTCGGCTTTGGGGACGACGGCCTGCTACCTGGACGTCGATGCCACCGGTCGCACTCTCGTGGTGGCCAATTACTCCTCGGGCAGTGTGGCCTCGTTGCCGATCGGCAAGGACGGGTCACTGGGCAAGGCGGCGACGTTCATCCAGCACAAGGGCAAGAGCGTCAATCCGACTCGCCAGCAAGAACCCCACGCGCATTGTTTCGTCATCAGCCCGGACAATCGGTTTGTCCTGTCGGCGGATCTTGGTCTCGACCAGGTGCTCACCTATCGACTCGATTCGGACGATGCGGAGTTGAAGATTCCCCGCCAGCCGTTCGTCCGGACTCCGGCCGGTGCCGGCCCTCGCCATTTGACATTTCATCCCAATGGTCGCTGGGTCTACGTGATTCACGAGTTGACCAACGCCGTGTCCTTGCTGGACTACGACAAGAAGACTGGTGTTCTGATCGAACGTCAGACGATTTCCACGTTGCCCGGTGACTTCAAGGGCACCAGCTATTGTGCCGATGTGAAGGTGACGCCCGATGGCCGGTTTGTTTACGGGACCAACCGCGGCCACGACTCGATCGTTGTGTACCGGGTTGGCAAGCAGGGCAAGTTGAAGACCGTGGCCATCGTGCCCAGTCGCGGCAAGGGACCACAGAACCTGGCGATCACTCCCGATGGGCGGTTGTTGTTGTGTGCCAACATGCCCGGTGGCAACGTTGCGGTGTTCCGTATCGACGGAAAAAGTGGTGGTTTGCAACCGGTGGGCAAGCCGATCGCGGTTCCCAGCCCGTCGTGCATTATGATCCGCTGAGCGGGGTTGTGCGGATCGGTGCTTGTCGTGGACACGGCATCGGATGACAATGGGGATTCGCCAGGTTGATCGAGACCAGACCGTTTGAATGCAGGGTCGAGACGCGATGCTGACGATCCAGGGGACTCCTCGTACGCTCTGTGACGGCCTGACCCGTCGTGACCTGCTGCAGGTCGGCGCGTTGGGACCACTTGGTATTGGGCTGGGCGACGTATTGGCCGCCGAGACCGGGGCGTCCGGAACCGTGGGGCTGGGGGCAGCCAAGTCTTGCATCCTGCTGTTTCCTTACGGGTCACCGCCCACGCACGAGACGTTTGATCCCAAGCCTGACGCTCCGGCGGAGATCCGTGGTGAACTCGGTTCGATCGAGTCGAAGTTGCCGGGCCTGCGCGTGTGCGAGTTGTTGCCGCGAGTTGCCGGCGTGATGGACAAGGTGACTGTCGCACGTTCATTGACTCACCAGTATCCACTTCACGGGGTGGCCTACGCCGTGACGGGAATTCCTACCTACACTCCAGCCCTGGAGACAAAGGCCCGGGACCCGAAGCACTGGCCCTACGTCGGCTCGGTCGTGGAGTACCTCGATGAAACCCAGGGACGAATTCCCACTCGAGGCCTGCCCGGCAACATCGGTCTGCCGTGGCTGATGAATTCTCAGACCGACAATCCTCTGGTCAACGCGGGCGTGTTCTCGGGATTCCTCAGCAACCGGTACGATCCGGTCTGGACCGATTTCGATGGTCCGGGACTGAACATGGCACCCAAGAGTACGGTGGCCCAGACGAAACGGTTCCGGAATCCGTACGGAGGAACGACTCCCGGGGGCCGGTTCCGGATGGCTCCTTCGGCACGTTTGTCCCGGGACCTGTCGATCGAACGGCTGGGCCTGAGGCGTTCGTTGCTCGAACAGTTTGAGCGGCAGCGTCGCGACCTGGATGCCAGCCTGCGGGTTCAGGCGATGAGCCGACAACGCGAGGTGGCGATATCGCTGTTGACCTCCAGCCGGGTTCTGGACGCCCTGGACATTGGTCGCGAATCACCGGAGGTCCGAGAACGTTACGGCATGACGTTGTTTGGACAGACGTGCCTGGCGGCTCGACGGCTCATCGAATCGGGGGCCCGGTTTGTGACCGTGTTGTGGGATTGTTTTGGCCAGTTTGCCAACGGGGCCTGGGACACGCACCAGTACCACTATCCTCGCCTGAAGGAACTGTTGCTGCCCGGGTTCGACCTGGCCTACTCGGCGTTGATCGAGGACATGTCATCGCGGGGCCTGCTGGATGAGACACTGGTGATGTGGATGAGTGAACACGGACGGACTCCCAAGCTCAACTCCAAGCCCGGTGGCGGCCGGGATCACTGGTCGCGGGCCTACACGGCGGTCGTGGCCGGTGGTGGAACCGCGGCAGGCCGGGTTGTCGGTCGGACAACACCCGACGGCGGCGACGTGCGTGACACCCCGATTTCGCCCAAGGACATGCAAGCCACCCTGTTTCATCTGCTGGGCCACGATCCGCAGTTGACGATGCCCGATCGAAATGGCCAGCCGCACCTGATCGCCGGCACGGGCAGTCTCAGGCCAGAATTGTTGTGCTAGTGGTCCGAGGATTTCTAGACCCGAAGGTCGTGGTATACTGCGGCCGCATTTTTGAGTGTTTCACTGTGGTTGTCGGCAATCCAGCATGATCATCAGTCCATCAGGTCCACGAATGAATCGGCGCGGGGCAATCGCATCGCTGGCCGGTGGAAGCCTGGGACTGTCGCTGGGTGGGTTGTTGCGGGCTCGCGAGGTCGCCCCGGCTGGCCGACCAGCCATCCGGTCGTGCATCATCGTTTTTTATTACGGTGGGCCGAGTCATCTCGAAACCTACGACATGAAGCCAAACGGGCCTTCGGCGATCCGGGGCGAGTTCCGCCCGGTGGCCTCGAATGTTCCCGGCATGCCCGTTTGTGAACACCTGCCGCGGATGGCCAGGGTGATGGATCGTTGCGCCGTGGTTCGCAGCATGCACCACACCAACCGTTTGCACGATTCGGCGTCGACCGAGTCGTTGACGGGTCGGCAAGGGCCGATGGGGGATCGAGAAGAATTTGCTCCGATCGATCAGTTTTTTCCCTGTTTTGGTGCGGTGGTCAACTATTTCAACCAGCATCGGGATATCGATATCCCGCACGCCGCTTTGCCCTGGGTGTTCCACAACGTCGTGCCCACACCCTGCCAGGGCGGAGGGTTCCTGGGAAAGGCCTTCGATCCGTTCCAGATCACCGGCGATCCCAAGACATTGACCTACCGCAACAAGGCGTTGAAGTCGCCGGAGACACTGACCTCGGCACGGCTGGCCGGTCGGCGGAGCTTACTCGATCTGATTGACGCGAGAATTCCGGTGGCTGCTGTTACTCCGGCGATGACCGAACTGCGGGGTTTCTACGAGAGAGCCTACGAGTTGATTGGCTCGCCGATGGTGTCGCGGGCCCTGGACATCGATACCGAACCCGGGCCGTTGCGAGAACGTTACGGGATGATGAAGGAGATTCCCCAGGGGGGAGGCAACGGAGCCGAAAAGGGCTACGGTCGCAACATGCGCGGGCAGAACCTGTTGCTGGCCCGGCGGTTGGTCGAGGCCGGTGTTCCGTTCGTCAACATCTATGATTTCATACAGCAGGGCCAGAACTGGGACTCGCACAAAGACAACTTCAATCAGCACAAGAAGTACCTGCTTCCGCAGGCTGACCAGGCACTCTCGGCGCTGATCGAAGACCTGGACGACCGGGGGCTGCTGGACACCACTCTCGTCGTGGCCATGGGCGAGTTCGGCCGAACTCCCAAGATCAACGGCAACGCCGGTCGCGATCACTGGCCGGACTGTTACTCGGTCCTGCTGGCCGGTGGTGGTGTGCGTGGTGGAAGCTACTTCGGTGCCAGCGATGCCTCGGGGGCCTACCCGGCAGATCTGCCGGTGACCCCGGCCGACCTGGCCGCGACGATTTTCTGGCGATTCGGGATTGATCCCAAGCGGGAAGTCCACGACCGGACCGGCCGACCATGGCGATTGGCCGATGGACAACCGATGCGTGCGTTGTTTGGGCAATCCTGAGGCGCGGCATGGTCGGGTATCCGAGATCAGCGAGAGAGCGTTGGTGCGGTGCCTGTGTGTTGCTGGTCGTGGCTGCCTGCTCCATCGTGCCGGCTGCTGAGCCGGGGGGCCCGGACCAGCGGCACTGGGCCTATCGGCCGATCGTCAAGCCGGAACTGCCCGGGGTCCAGCCGCCTGGACACGCGATCAACGGAATCGACCATTTTGTTCTCCGGCGGTTGGCCACCGAATCGGTTCGTCCCGCACCGCCGGCCGATCCATCCACCTTGCTGAGGCGAATTCACCTGGATCTCACGGGCCTGCCTCCCAGCCCGGCCCTGGTGAAAACGTTCCTGGCCAACCCGAGTCGCATGGCCTACCAGGCCGTGGTGCGTCAATTGTTGGCTTCTCGACATTACGGTGAGCGATGGGGGCGTGTCTGGCTGGACATGGCCCGGTACGGGGACAGCAATGGGTACGAATCTGACCGCCCGAGACCCCACGCCTGGCGGTACCGTCAATGGGTGATTGAATCGCTCAACCGTGATCTGCCTTTTGATCAATTTACCATTCATCAGTTGGCTGGTGATCTGCTGCCCGAGGCGACAGCCGCTCAGAAGATCGCCACCGGGTTCCACCGCAACACGTTGTTGAACACCGAGGGAGGTGTCGATCGGGAAGAGGACCGGGTCAAGCGGACCGTCGATCGTACGAACACGCTGGGCAAGGTCTGGTTGGGGGTCACGCTGGGGTGTTGCCAGTGTCATGACCACAAGTTTGATTCGTTCAGCCAGGACGAGTACTTCGGCATGTATGCCTTTTTCAACAGCCTGGACGAACCGCTGATCACCGTGCCCAGCAAGCGTGAGGCCGCGGTGTTTGGTGAGAAACTGGAAGCCTATCGAGCGGGTGAGAGGAAATTGCTGAAAGCCGTAGCCGAGTTTCGCAGCGAGGCCTTCACCCGCTGGCAGAAAAACGTGCTGTTGCCCCAGGCCACCTGGGAGGTGTTGCGACCGCAGAGACTCGTGGGGTCCGCGGGCAGCACGCTGCGTGTCGAAAAGGACTTTTCGGTCCTGGCCACCGGCCCCAACAGCCAGCCCGAGACCTACACTGTTTGGGCCAAGGCTGAAACGAAAACGATCCGGGCCATCAGGTTGCAGGTGCTGGCTGATGAGCGGCTGCCCAGCCGGGGACCGGGACGGGCGACCAACGGAAATTTCGTGTTGTCCAGCTTGCGGGTCTTTGTGGAAGTTGCCGGGGACACCAGGCGGCACCGCCTGGCGTCGGCAGTCGCCGATTTCTCGCAGAGCAGCCGCCAGGTGACCTCGGTGATTGGCGACGATGCCACCGACGGTTGGGCGATTCATCCGAAAGTGGGACAGGATCATTTCGCGATTTTCTCGTTGAGACGACCGATCACCGTGAGCGACGGGCCGGTGAGATTGCGACTGGAATTGGATCACCGCGTGCACGACGACCACAACATTGGCCGGTTTCGGTTGTCGGTTTCCAGTGCCACGGTTGCACCCACACTTAAAGTCCCGGATGCGGACCTGGTCACGGCGCTGAAAACCCCACCCGCGAAACGGACCGGTGAGCAGGTGATGGGCCTGGTCCGGTTCTTTGGGTATCGCGAGCCAGAACTCGACAAGTTGGTCATGGCGGTTGACGCGCATGCGAAAACGAAGCCGCTGGAGAAAGACCTGCCCAGGGCGCGGGTGGTGACAGAACGGCGGCCATCCCGGGAAACCCGGATTCATCACAGGGGCGATTTCCTGGACAAGGGACATGTTGTCCGCCGGGCGACTCCCACGGATCTCCCCGAACTGAAACCCAGGGGCGAGATCGCCGATCGCCTGGATCTCGCACGTTGGCTGGTGTCTCGTGAGAATCCGTTGACGGCCAGGGTGACCGTCAATCGGGTCTGGCAGCAGTTCTTTGGCAGGGGAATCGTTTCGACGGATGCCGATTTTGGCAGCCAGGGTGAGGCCCCGTCGCATCCGGAGTTGCTGGACTGGTTGGCCTTTCGGTTTTCGGATCCGGAGGATGGAGCCTGGAGCATGAAATGGTTGCACGAGTTGATTGTCAATTCGGCCACGTACCGGCAGTCGTCGGCTGCTCGTCCGGAACTCCGTGTGCGGGACCCGTACAACTCGTGGGTGGCTCGGCAAAATCGCCTGAGGGTCGAGGGGGAAATCGTTCGCGACCTGGCGTTGTCGGTCAGCGGGTTGCTGGATTCCCGTGTTGGTGGTCCGAGCGTCCGTCCTCCGCAACCGGTTGATCTGGTCAAGCTTGGGTTCCAGAACAGTCTCTCGTGGCAGGTCAGTGCCGGAGGAGATCGCTACCGTCGCGGGCTCTACACGTTCTTTCAGCGGACGGTCCCGTACCCGATGCTGGTGACTTTCGATGCACCCGACTCCAACGCCTCCTGCACGCGTCGTGAACGTTCCAATACTCCTTTGCAGGCGCTGACGATCTGGAATGATCCGGTGTTCGTCGAATGCGGGCAACAGATGGGGAGGCGGCTGGTGACTTTCCTGCCGATGGTCGCCGACAAGGACCAGAGGGCGCGTTTGGTGGCACGTCGGGCAGTGCGAATCGGTCTGGGACGGGAGGCGAGTCCGTACGAGCAACGCGTGCTGGAAAAACTGTATCGTCAGAACAGGACGCGGTACTGGAGTGACGAGGACGCGGCGCGGCAGGTGATTGGTCCGGGCAAGGTGCCGCACACGTCGGCGATCGCCGAATTGGCGGCGGCGATCAGCGTGGCACGCGTGGTCCTGAATCTCGACGAGTTCATTACCCGTGAGTGACGATTTCATGCCCGATTTCTCTGTCGTTGACGCGTTTCGACGCGACTTCTTGCTGTCCTCAGCTAGCGGGTTGGGAGCATTGGCGTTTTCATCCTGCCTGGGCCGGGATGGCCTGATGGCTGCCGATCCGGCGGTGGACCGGTCCAACCCGTTGTCGGTGCGGGCGAGTCATTTTCCAGCGACCGCGAAACGCTGCATCTTTGTCTTCCTCGCCGGTGCACCCAGCCAGATTGACTTGCTGGATCCGAAACCCGAGTTGGTCAAGCACGATGGTGAGCCGTTGCCCCGGGAATTGACCCAGGGGGTGCGTCTGGCATTCACCAATGCCAAGACCGCGAGATTGAAGGGGAGTCCCCGCGTGTTCACACCGGCCGGAGAGTGTGGCACCGAGTTCTCGGATCGATTGCCCTGGATTTCCCGTAGTGCTGATGACATTGCGGTCGTACGTTCGATGCACACCGAGGAATTCAACCATCACCCGGCTCAACTGATGATGCACACGGGCGTGGGACGATTGGGGCGTCCGAGTGTTGGAGCCTGGGTGACCTACGGCCTTGGCAGCCCCAGTGACAACCTTCCGGGTTACGTTGTGCTCTCGGCTGGAGCCGGGGCCAGCGGTGGCACCTCGAACTGGTCCAACGGGTTTCTGCCCTCCTCGTACCGTGGCGTGGTTTTCCGCAGCCAGGGCAACCCGGTCTTGAACCTGGCGAATCCTGCGGGGATCAATCGCGACGACCAATCGCGGAGCCTCGATGCCATCCGCCAGATCAACCAGCAGCGATTCTCGGTGACAGGCGATCCGGAAATCTCCAGTCGGATTTCCGCGTACGAACTGGCATTCCGCATGCAATCGGCTGCTCCGGAACTGATGGACTTGTCCGGAGAGACCCGTCGGACGCTCGAGGACTACGGTGTTGATCGCCCCGAGCCGGTCAACAACCGACACCGGGGATACACCGGCAACGCGCACGCGACCTTCGGTCGAAACTGCCTGCTGGCTCGTCGGCTGGTGGAGCGAGGCGTCCGTTTTGTCAGCCTGTACCACGCCTCATGGGACCACCATGACGCGCTGGACAAGGACCTGAAATACAACACCAGCGTGGTGGATCAACCGGTGGGAGCATTGCTGAAGGACCTGAAACAACGGGGGCTGCTCGATTCGACCCTGGTCATTTTCAGCGGAGAGTTTGGTCGCACCCCGCTGGCCGATACGCACGAGGGGAAAGGGCAGCAGCCCGGCCGCGATCATCATCCGTACGCCTACAGCCTGTGGATGGCCGGTGGCGGAGTGCAGGGTGGGCAAGTGGTGGGCCAGACCGATGACCTGGGATGGGCACCATCTGAACGTCCGGTCCACGTCAATGACTTCCACGCCACGTTGTTGCGGCTGTTTGGTCTCGACCACCTGAAATTGTCGCAGAAGTTTGGTGGTTTCGATCTCCGGCTGACCAACGTCGGTGGGGAGGTCGTGGAGGAATTGATTGCCTAGCTGCGTGAGGCGTTCACTTCGCACCGCGTGCGGTCAGCCACCTGTCAAAGGCTGCCAGCCAGGACGGATTCTTGTTGAAGGCGGTGGGGCCGTGGCTCCCTGATTCGAAGATCAGCAACGAGGCCGGAACGCCCTTGGCCACCAACTGGCGGTAGTACCCCAGGCTGTTCTCGACCGGAACGGCACGGTCATCAGTGCAGTGCAGCAAGAAGGTGGGAGGGGTTTGCTTGGTGACCCGGTTCTCGTTGGAGTACCGTTGCAGCAATGTCGCCTGGGGTGAGGCTCCGACAAGGTTTCTCCGCGAGCCCTTGTGCACCGCCCCATCCATCATCGTGATCACCGGGTAGAACAGCACCGAGAAGTCGGGTCGGCTGGATTGCCGTTCGACCATGTCACTGGAGTCGGCTTGGCCCGAATCGAAAACAGTCGAGACGGTACTGGCCAGGTGACCACCGGCCGAGAAGCCCCAGACACCAACTCGCTTGGAATCGATGTTCCATTTCTCGGCGTTGTGTCGCACCGTCCGCAGCGCTCTCCGGGCGTCATTGGCCGGAACCAGGTGATGTCCGTTGGGCAAACGGTACTTGCAGATGATCGCCGCTATGCCACGTTCGATCAACAATTCAGCGATCGGATAGCCCTCGGATTCGACACACACCACTCCATAGCCGCCACCCGGGGTGATCACGACAGCGGAGGTCGGTTTGCGGTCGCCGGTGGGCAGGTAGACCAGTAGCGTTGGCTTGCTGATGTTCCCCACACACCGTTTGCCTTTTTCTGGGCCGGTGAGTCCGTTGGTGTCCGGGGCACCATTGGGCCAGAGATCCAGGACGGCCGTCGGTTTCGGGAGTTCGGCGACCAGGATCGCCGGGAACAGCATCATCGAAACAATTGCTGTGGACAGGGTGCGGGTCATGGTCAGAGTCTCACCAGGTGGTCAATCTGTTCGGGAGTGTAGGGGCCGTCGTGAACAACCAGTCTCAGGCGACAGGTCAGAGTATCGCCATCGGCGAGGTCCTGGGCCACCGTGCCGAGGGGATTGACATCGATTGTTCCCCATTCGTACAGGCTCCAGGGCAACCGCGAGGTGTCGGGGTCGCGGGCCACAACGAGTCCGGCGGTGTGGCCGGAAACGACCTCGGCTGAGGCCTGGATCCAGGGGCCCGGTTGTCCCACGATCCCGGCGACCGTTTGTGGGCCGGTCGCGTCGGCGAGTTGTCCTCCCAGCGCGGGGCGCAGGGGCTCGGCCAGGCGGATCCCAAACCAGGCGTGCCGTGTGGGACCGATCCGCAGCGGCCACGCGGCGGATGTCAGTTCGCAGGTGACGTCGATGAGAAATGCCGACTGGTCCCCGGCGTGTCCGGCCACGTGGCGGATACTCGTGGTTCGAGTTTCCTGGCCAATGGTTCGGCCCTCGGGAGCTCCCCACTCGACAGGCCCCATCCAGTCGAGGGTCTGAACCAGTTGCAGATGGTCGTCGGTTACAGTCTGTGGATCGAGTGACCGGGCGACGATGTGGCCGGCGGCACGGCCCTGGAAGGTCTGGTTGATATAGAAACTGTAGTTGGCCTCCTCGACACGATCTTCGCCGAACGGGAGGAGTGCCGTGACGTGGTCGGCTCCGACCCACACCGAGTTGTGGTGTGGATGATCGGTGGGTGATTCGCTGGTGACCGGCACACCGGCGGGGGTGCAAACGGGGTACAGGTAGGCCCGGTGGTCGTTTTGGCTGAGGCCGAGGACGGGGCGCCCATCCCAGGTCACATAGGTCCGGGGGGTCTTGTGGAATGCCCCGCGAGGCAGGGCGACCTGTTCGGCCTGGACGCCAAAGCTGGGCATGCTGTCCCGGTGACGACTAGGCGAGTTCGGGCATGGGCTGGATACCCTGGGCAACCATGTACTGGGGTGTGCCCGAGGTATCGAAGAACCGCGTGCTGGTCGAGTCGATGCCGATGTTCTTGTAGAGCGTGGCAAAGACTTCCTGGAACTTCACCGGACGGTCGACCGGGTGTTCGCCCTTGCTGTTGGTCGAGCCAATGACCTGTCCAGCGGGCATGTGTCCGCCGGCAAGCATGGCACAGGAGGCCCGTGGCCAGTGGTCGCGGCTGTTTCGTTTGTTGATCTTGGGCGTGCGACCGAATTCACCCCAGACCACAACCGAGACGTCCTTGTCCAGGCCCCGCTCGTGGAGGTCGGTGACCAGGGCCGAGAGCCCCCGGTCCAGCAGCGGGAATTCCTGGCGACTGCGTGGGAAGTTCATCCCGTCGCCGCCATGCCAGTCCCAGCGGCTGTAATTCATCGAGACCACCCTGGCCCCGGCTTCGACCAGTCGACGGGCAACACAGAAGTTGCGGACCATCTTCGGTGCACCGTCTCGCTGGTAGGCCGGATCGTTGACACCGTAACGGGCCAATACCTTCGGATCCTCCTTGGAGAGATCCAGTGCATTGGACAGGGCTGTGGTGGTCAGGATGCCCAGGGCTTGTTGGTGATAGACGTCCATGCTTTCGATCACTCCCCTGGCATCCGAATCGCGACGGAACCGATCGAAGGCGGCCCGGAGCTGTTCGCGGTTTCCGAGCCGGTCCAGCGAGATGCCCTTGAGCACCATGTTGCTGGACTTCTTGTTCGGGTCCTTTTCGACCAGCCCAAAGGGAGCGTTGGCGGCACCCAGGAATCCACCATACTGGGTTTCGCCCCATTCGCGGTGTCCCGTCGGGTAGCACAGTGAAACGTTGGGCGGGACCGAGTTGTTGACCCGACCCTGGCTGTGGGCGACCCAGGATCCGAAGTTGGGACGGCCCTCGCGGGGCATTTGATCGCTTTTCTTCCAGCCGGTCATGCACTGGAAGGCATCGTGCCGTCCATCGGCGTCGGAGATCGAACGGACCGGGATGAACTTGTCCATCATCTTGGCCATCCGCGGGAACAACTCGCAGATCTCGATACCCGGAACATTGGTTTCGATCGGACGGAATTCGCCCCGGATTTCCTTTGGCGCGTTCGGCTTCAGGTCCCAGAGATCGATGTGCGATGGGCCACCGGGCATGTAGACGTTGATGATGGCCCGGTGGTTCGATCCAGTACCGGCCTGCTTGTCGGCAGCGAGTACCTGTGCCAGCGACAGGCCTCCACAGGCCATGCCACCCACGGTGAGGAAGTTTCGACGTGACAAGCCGTCACAGAAACCAGCGGACGGGCCACGTGCTGATCCAAGAATGCTGAACATGGAGATCGAATCCCAGCAGGGGTGTTGGTGTGGCCCCAGGCATCATGCCTGCGGCGATTGTGTCGCGAACTGTATAGATAGTATCGGTATTCGGCCAGTGATTCTATCGCGACGTCTCGTAGAGAGGTTCTCGAGGAGAAATCGGGGGGGATTGTGCCACCGGACGCAGGCAGAGACGGGAATTGGTATCATGTCGTCTCCCGGTCGTTCCGGGGGGGCA
>MDTE01008633.1_pt1 | contig 12070 bp, 10 predicted proteins | sample 811231 | NCBI WGS metagenome assembly MDTE01 (sample SAMN05326651, study PRJNA326480) | marine metagenome | isolation source: seawater | place: Indian Ocean: Red Sea | collected 2010
AGCTCTATGCAATCCGCGGCCGGGTCCTGGCGGCGCAGGGGGCGAGCGCCGAGGTGAAGATCGGGTTTACGGGATCCTATGCCCACGCCTTCGAGATCGCCCGAGCCACTCGCGCTGACGCCACGGTGCTGTCCATGGCCTCTCTGGGCGCGATCTTGCTGCTCTACCTCTTCTTCTATCGGTCTCTGGTCAGCTTGGCTCTGGTCGTGTTCTTGTTGCCCTATTCCGCTTTGCTGACTCTTGGCTTCGCTGGATACCTGTACGGGGCTCTGAACCCCCTCGCCGTTGGCTTTGTGGCGGTTCTGTTTGGCCTGGGCATTGATCCCGCCATTCACATCATCAGTCGCTATCGAGACGCACGTCTTCGCTGCCCACCAGCTGAGGCTGCGGCTGAGGCGCTGGAGGCGGTGGGCCCCGCGGTGGTTGTCGCCAGTCTCACGACGACCAGCGCTCTCCTGACTATTGCCGTTGCGGACCCTCGAGGTCACGGTCAAATCGGTGTGCTGGCCGGACTGGCTGTGCTGTTGAATGCAGCGGTGATGCTTTGGGTGTTGCCCGCCGTGGCTGTCCTCGCGGGTCGCTGGATCAGTCCCGACCCGGGGATCGGAGTCCGGACTGCCGGATGGTTCGCCATGTTCCTGTACCGCCGGTCCCGCAGGGTGCTCGTGGTCATCGCTGCGGGTCTGGTTGCGTTGCTGGTTGCTTCCCAGCCCATCGCCTACGAGGCAACACTGGCCGGCTTCCAGCCATCGAGCCTCGAGCCCGTTCGGGTCGATCTGGAGCTCAAGAAGCGGTTTGGAGAACAGCTGGGAGAGGTGCTCGTGCTCTTGCGCGGGGACGATGAGCAGCGACTCCTCGAGGCAAACGATCGGTGGGCTCAGCGCCTCCAGGCGCTGGAGGCGGAGGGCGCGATCGCCGGCTACGAGAGCCTCTCGGCGCTACGACCAGCCGAGCGGACGGCGTCTAGGCGTCGCCAGTCCGCGCGAGCCTCTCTACCGCTCGCGGAGGCCGCACAGCAGATGCGTGTCGCTCTTGTGCAACAGGGATTTCGGGTGGATGCCTTCGAGCCAGCCTTGGCGCGTCTCGACGAACTGGCAGCGTCCGAGAGTGGTGCCATGGATACTTGGGCGCTTGGAACGCCGCAGTGGATGAGCTGGTTCGAAGAGCGTCATCTCCATCAGGTCGGCGATGAGTTGCGAGTGCTGACCCGGGTGCGTCCGGTGCGGGACCCGGTAGAGACGGCTCCAACGCTGAGGGACTTGGCTGATGACCCGGGCGACGGTGTGGGGTCCTTTGTGACAGGCATGGCTCTCGTGGAACAAGAGGCCGCCGATCTGCTGAAGCACCGACTGCCGTGGTTCCTGGCCTTTGCTTCTTGTGTGCTGTTCCTCGTGCTGGCGGGCTATTACCGCGCTCCAAAGGTCGTGGCGGTCGCGTTTGTGCCTCTTGCGCTGTCTCTGGGGGTCTATGTGGGTGTCCACTCAGTGGGTCAGGCCCCGTTCACTCCATTTGCTCTTGCCGGCATCCTGCTCTTGATCGGCGTGGGCATCGACGATCAAGTGTTCATGCTCGACCGCTACCTGGAGGGAGAGGGCAGGGGTCGCTTGGACCGGGCGCTCGCCGGTGCTGGTCGTGCCATCCTCGTAACCACCCTGACGTCCCTGGCTGCTTTCGGCGTCTTGAGCCTGTCCCGCTTTCCCGCGCTGGCCGAGTTCGGTCGCTCCGCTGCTCTGGCTCTGACCCTGGCCTTCTTGGGTTCGGTCGTGCTGCTCCCCACCTTGATCGCTTGGTTGCTGCCGGGGGAGGATGCGCCATGAGCGCAGACAACCTCCCGGTGCTTGTGGGGCGGGCGGCTGTCAGTGCAGCGGGTCCGCGATTCGAGGACCTGTGGCAGGCCGCTTGCGAGGGCAAGGATGGGCTCCGGGTGGAGGGGCCGACACCCTACGACACGGAGGGCTTTCGCGGGTCGCGTGCCTGTTGGCTGCAGCCCAGCTTGCGGGAGCGCCTCTTGAAGGACACAGGGCCCCTGTTGCCAGTCTCCCGCCTGCTCATTGATGTGGCTCAGCAGGCCATCTCTGATGCGACGAACCGGTCCTTGGCGGATCTGGGTGCTGATCGGAGCCGATGGGGTATCTGGCTGGGCACTTCATTGGGAGGCATTGGCACCTGGGCGGATCAACACGCAGAGGTCGTGCTGGCGCCCAAGGACGCACCTGCGCGCGTCGTGGACACGGGGATGGGCTATTCCGCTCCAGCCCGAGACTTGGCCAGAGCGCTAGGGGTCGGTGGACCCGTCGCGACGGTGACGACCGCTTGCTGCTCCGCGACGGTGGCTACTGGACAAGCCGCTGATGCGCTGCGGCGTGGTGAGGTGGATGTTGCTCTGGTGTGCGGGGTTGATCTCCTGAGCCGATTTGTCCATGCGGGCTTCGAGATCCTGGGTGCCCTCTCCGAAGACGATCAGAGGCCATTCTCGGAACAGCGGGATGGCCTCTGGCTTGGCGAAGGGGCTGCGGTGGCGATCTTCGTGCGGAATGCGTCGTGTTCCGGCGGCACACATGGACAGGACCGTGTGGCTGTGGCTGGCTCCGGGCTCGCTGGGGACGCTCTCCGGTTGACCGGGCCCGATATGGAAGGCGGAGGGCTGCTGCGTTCGGTGCACCAGGCCCTGTCACAAGCTGGCCTGCAGGCTTCGGACCTGTCTGCCATCTCTGCTCACGGGACGGCGACCGAGCTGAACGATGCGATGGAGATGGCCGCTTTCTCTACCCTCCTGGAAGGTCGCGTCTCGGATGTTCCGGTCCATGGGATCAAGCCGATTCTGGGGCACACCCTGGGAGCGTCTGGACTGTTCGAGTTGCTCGTTCTAGAGCGAGCCATGAGGGAGGGCTTGTTCCCGGGGACCCCTGGGGAGGGGCCCGATGACCCCGCCTGCCGACTCTGGGTTCATCGTGGAGAACCGCTGTCCAGCGACCTGCCTGTGTGCCTCTCCACCAACTCAGCGTTCGCGGGCAATAACGCTGCGCTTGTGCTTCGGAGGTTGGGATGACAGGGGCTGCTGCGCTGTCAGGGGCGGAGTCGGTGGTGGTGACCTCTGTGGGCGTCCTGACTCCCGCTGGAGTTGGGCTGGACGCTCTGCTTGCCGATCCTGAGGAACCGCAAGCTACCCCCCACACCCAGGAGTTCGCTCTGGACGACGGCAGCAGTTTCTCTGTGTGCCAGGTTCCGGTGAAGCTGAGGAGCCTCTTCCAACCGGTGCCCAAGAGGCTGGCTCGCTTAGACCGCTATCCTCGTTTGTTCCTAGCTGCTGGGCTGCTGGCGCTGCAGGATCTGGACCTGTCTTCGGCGCTGCGTACGCGTACGGGTGTTGCGGTGGGCTCGGCATTTGGTTGCTGGGGAATCGATGAGGTGTATCACCGGGGTCTGGTGACGCGCGGACACCGTCTTTCCAGTCCCCTGCATTTCGGGTATACCGTGCCCGGCTCGGCGGCCGGAGAACTGAGTATTGCCGGGACCTTGCGGGGTCCCAATGCGACATGGGTCTCGGGTCGATGCAGCGGTCTCCTCGCGGTCACCGAGGGGGTCCGTTGGCTCCGAGAGGGTCGCTGTGACGCTGTCGTGGCTGGCGCTGTGGATGCTCAAGGGGCCTGGTTGGCTCGGGAGCTTCGCGATGCTGGTTGGCCAGAGTCCACGGCCGGGGAAGGCTCGGTGGCCTTGTTGCTCGAGCGGCGAGAAGATGCTGATCGAGCTGGTCGCCAGGCTCTTCTCGAATTGGAAGAGGGCCGCACGTGGTTCGATACCACGGCGACCGGAGATGCATGGTCTGTGGGCGGTGATGCCGGCTCGGGCCCAATGATTGAGAGGCTCGGAGACTGTTTCTCCATCCAGCCTCTGGCCCGATTACTCGTGGCTGGGCTGGGGCATGCAGGCGATAGGTGGAGTGAAGTGGCGGCCACGGGAGCCTGCGGACATGGCGCAAGCCTTCGGTGCCGCTCTGGGAGTGAGAAATGAGTGCAGTGAGTGCTGAAGATGTGAGAGAGATGGTGCTGGACGCGCTGAATCTGCGTGAAGAGTACGACGCTGATGAGATTGATCTCGATGGCGCGTTGTTTGGCGACGAAGGTCTGGGCTTGGACAGCCTCGATGCTCTCCAGCTGGCGGTCGCCATGGAAGAGAAGTACGACGTGAGGGTTGACGAGGACCAGGGGCAAGAAGTGTTCCGATCGGTGCGCTCCATCACGACCTTCATCAATGCTGTCGGGGCGTGATCTCTTGTCCACAGAGCTTCCGCTCCCAATCCCTCATCGGGAGCCTTTTCTCTTCGTGACTCGCCAGGAGGTGGGCACCGAGACTGAAGGTCTGTTCCGCTACGACTTCCCTCGGAGCGGAGACACCTTTGCCTTGCGTATGTTTCCCGAACTTCTGACCGTGGAAGCGATGGCCCAGTCGGCAGCGGCATTTCACGGGCTCAGCCAGGAGGCTGGGGAGGTCGAGCAGGGTGTGCTCGCATCTGTGGACCGCGTCCGGTTTCATGGACGCCCTCGCCCCGGTGACCCACTCACCGTGAAGATCCGCAAGAAGAAGGCCTTCGGTGCTCTGGTGCTCTTGGATGGCGAGGTCTGGGTGCATCACAGGATGGTCGCTCAGGGAGAGTTCGTCGTCCGACGCGGTTCTGTGGAGCAGCCAGTATGACTGTGGACCGCCCAGTTGCCGTTACGGGTTTTGGGGTCGTGACTCCGATCGGAATCGGTCGCACGTCGTTTGCGGAGGGGCTCCGGTCGGGAGCTTGCGGTGTCGCTCCAATCACGCTGTTTGATGCCTCTGCGTATCGGTCTCAGGTGGCTGCCGAGGTATCTGGAGATGTCATAGCTGCTGCCCGAGAGTCCTCTCTGGCAAGTGGAATCACGGTCAGTAGACGCTATGGCCGCGCGGCCCAGTTCGCCACGGCGGCGGTGGCGGAGGCCCTGCACCACGCGGGCCTACATGCCGAGGACCTGGGTGACTCGGAGACAGGTCTCGCGCTGGGGGGGTCTACGGCAGGCACCCTCGAGGCCGAGGCCGTCATGTTGGAAGTGGACGACGGTGAGGGCTTCTGGCGCGAGGTGTCGAACCTCCAGCTGCTCTTGGCTCCGGTGGGGAGCACCGCTGACATCTTGGCGGCAGGGATGGGGCTGGGCGGACCGGTCACCACCATCAGCACAGCCTGTAGCTCAGCGACCAACGCGATTGGTCAGGCCATGCGTTGGATCCGCAGTGGGCGGTGCACGCGGGTGATCGCGGGAGGTGCCGATTCCCTGACGCGCCTGACCCATGCCGGATTCAATAGTCTCAGCCTGGTAGATCGGGAGCGGCCCTTGCCCTTCGATGCCCGCCGGGATGGCATGGTCATCGGTGAGGGGGCAGCGTTTTTTGTCTTGGAGGATGAGGCTCGTGCCCGAGCGCGCGGAGCGCAACTTCACGGGCGGGTGCTGGGCTATGGCGCGATCGCCGAGGCCCACCATCTCGTGCAGCCAAGGGGCGACGGTGACGGCGCCGCTCGCGCGATGGGCCTGGCTCTGGCGGACGCGGGCGTCGAGACGGATCGTGTCGACTACATCAACGCACACGGCACCGCGACACCCCACAACGATGCGGCTGAAGGGCGTGGGATCGTGAGCGTGCTTGGACGGCGGTCACAGGCGGTTCCAGTGTCGTCCACCAAGTCCCAGGTCGGACACCTCCTCGGTGCGTCGGGGGCCGTGGAGCTCGCAGCCTGTGTTGTCGCCATGAACGAAGGATTCCTTCCCCCGACGGCTGGTTGGGCTGAGCGGGATCCCGAGATCCCGCTGGAGGACTTCGTCGCTGGTGGAGCACGGCCCGCTCAGGTGGAACACTGCCTGTCCAACTCGTTCGCGTTCGGCGGAAATGACGCGTCCTTGTGCCTGGGGCGCGTGTGACCTCGTCGCCAGTGATCACTTCAGTCGGCTTGTTGACGGCACTCGGTGCGGGTCGCCAAGCGGTGACAGATGCGTGGCGTGAAGGCCAGATGGGCGAGCCCCTCGCGGATGGCGCTGCGGCTGGGGGGCGCCGCTCCGTGGCGGTGAAGGCTCGTGGACTCTTCCCTGAGCAGCGGGGCATGTTGAGGCGGATGGATCGACTGTCGCGCCTGATCAGCGTGTCGGCGGCGCTGGCTCGGGATGATGGCCAGGGTCTTGGTGACCCCAAAGAGTTGGGGCTGGCCGTGGGGACGGACCTCGGCCCATTGGAAGCGACTTGGAACTTCTTGACCCGCCTTCGGGAGAAAGGGCCGGCGCTGGCCAACCCCATGGACTTCCCAAACTTGGTGCCCAATGCCGGCGCGGGGTACGTGGGCATACTCCTGGGGCTGCAGGGGCCTAGCCAGACATTCTGCCAGCACGAGCTGTGTGGCGATGAGGCCATTGCGTGGGCCGCAGATGGTGTTCGTACAGGCTGGTTCCCCGGTGCATTGGCGGGTGGTGCCGAAGAGTTCGGTGAGGTTCGGGCTCGCGGCCAGTTCGCGACTCGCTGTTCTGATGAGGAGCAGGTGTTGGGTGAGGGGAGCGCCCTGTTGTTGGTTGAATCTCAGGAGCGGGCTGAGGCCCGCCAGGCTCGACCGCTTGCTCGACATCTCGGCTTCCGTGCTGAGACGGTCAAGCTCCGCTCGCCTCTGCTCATCGAGTTTCACGGCGACGCCCTGGAGCGCTTGGTCTCCCGAACGCTGGACTCGGTGGGAGCCCGCCCGGAGGACGTGGGAGCCGTGTTGGCCTCTCCAGCGCGGCAGCCGGAGATCGCCGAGGGCGTGGAGCGGGCCTTGGGCCGGTCCGTGCCCGCGACAGATCATGACGTGCGCTTCGGTACGTTCGCGTCGGATGGAGCTCTGCGAGTGGGATTAGCTGCGCTTCTTCTTTCGGATCGGAGCCTTCCGGTCAATGCTAATGGTGAACTGCGAGATGGTCCCCTTGCCCTCGTCGTGTCGGTTGCGCGGGGCGGGGGCCTTTGTGCTTCTTTGCTGGGAGAGGTCGAGGCGTGACCCGGATCCGTCTGCCAACCACCGAGGTCCCCGAGGCGGAAGGCCGCTTAGTTGCCCTTCAGGAAGGGGCTGTAGCAGAGCTGGTCGGCCTTCTTGTCGTTCGCGATGACGAGGACCTGGTCGCAGCCCGTGTGGGTAGCCTGGTCGGTCGTTGCGAATCCGTCATTGTCGTGGATGACGGCAGCCTGGACGGTACGAGTGAGGCTGCACGAGCCGCGGGAGCTCGCGTGTTGCGACTGCCGGCGCCCGTGGGCGAGGGGGCGGCGCTGCTGGCTGGCATCCGCCTGGCACGGGAGCTTGGTTACATTGCAGCGCTGGCTCCCCATCGCGAGCAGCTGAGTCCTGAGGATCTCGACGTCCTGGTCCTGGCTCACCTGCAGGCGCCTGAAGCACTGGTCCTTGGCGTCGGCCCCGGACAAGCGCTGGCGGGCAAAGAGTGGGCCGAGGCCGCGGCCTTGGCACAAGGCCTGGAGCCCGAGCCGTATCCAAGCTATCGGCCACCGAGAGCCTCGGGCATGCCAGGGCGGGTCGAGCGAGTCTTCGAGCGGCTCGTGGAGACTCGATTTTCCTATCCGTGGGGAGGCCCTCGGATTCTGCCCCTCCAGTCCATGTGTCGTCGAGACATCAAGGCTTCGGGGCAAGGTGTCCACATGGAGTTGGTCGCGCTGTCCGTGGTGGCGGGTATCCCCACGGTCGAGGTGGAGCTGGGAGTGGAGCCCTCGCGGCACGTCGTCACTTGCCGGCGGGCCTGTGCCGCTCTCTTGAGTCGCTTTGTTCCGCTGCTTGTCAGGAAGAACCTCAGTGAGTCTCTCGGTATGGGGGGAGGCTACGCACCGCCCACCAACTCACCGCTTGCCCTGCTTCTCTCCGCTGGGCTGGCGGTGGCCGTGGTGCTCCTTGGCATGGGGTGTGCCATGAAGGCAACACCGGTCTCGTCGGTCACTTCAGCCTGCTCTGGCGGCCTGGCTCTCAGTGATTGGCCGGGCGGGGGCCTGCCAGAAGCGGCTTGGGAGTCGGTTCGCCAGGCTCGAGCGGAGCCGGTTCGGGTCGAGTACAGCGTGTCGGTCGAGGACCCCACGCTGGTGGGGATGCGCCGGGCGCGGATGGCCTTCGCCCGTGACGGCAGCCAGGCGATCCGGATGCGCGTGTTGGACCCCGTGGGGATTGTCCTCGCCGACTACGTCCGAGCTGGAGACCGTTGGGAACTCAGCATTCCGTCGATCGGCGTGGCCGAGCAAGGGGCGGTGGGGGACGCGCTGCCTCGGCTGAGGGGCCTCCAGTTGCCGCTGGCGCCGGACAAGCTGGCCCTCTTGCTGGGGCCGGAGATCATGGGGGAGCAGGTGGCATGGAAGGGGGGCGCGTGCGCTGTGCTTGAGGAGCGCGACTCGCAGGGAGCGGTGGTTCGTGAGTTGGCCTTCGATCGGGTCGATGGCCGCTGGGTGGTGGCTCAGGAGACCTTGTTTGAGGGCGGTGAGGCGCGCCTGGTGGTGGGGCATTCGGATCACCAGCTAGTGGACGCGACCCTCCTCTGGTCCCATCGGTCCGAGTTCCGTGACGAGAAGCGTGGCTCGCAGTTGGAGCTCGTCACCACAGGCATCCGTACCGATGGGGTTACAGAGCAGCTGTTCGTGCTTCGAGGTGATCGGTCCGCCCCCATGTCCTCTGGCGAGGAGTGAGGCATGGAGTTGGCGGTGCAGTTCCACTTCTCTGCGGCGCATCGGCTGCCTCGGCACCCAGGGCGATGCCATCGGATGCATGGTCATTCGTACAAGCTCCAGGTGCTGGTCGAGGGGAGCCCAGATTCGGACACGGGCATGGTGGTGGACTTCTACGACATCGAAGAGTCCGTCGGCCCCGTTGTTCGTGAGCTGAACGGCACATGCCTGAACGATCGCCTCGAGAACCCCACTGCCGAGGCCATTGTGGTCTGGCTGTGGCAGCAGATCCGGCCCGAGCTTGCTGTGCTCTCTGAGCTACGTTTGTGGGAAACCGATAGTTGCTTTGTCACCTATCGGGGAGAGCCGGTGGCGGAGAAGGTCACGACTCCAGGAGCCCCGGGTCCGCACCCGTCTACTGCGCCTCCGGGGGCGAGCCCTTCGGACGAGTGAGGAGAGACGCTCCATGAGTGATGACCGCATCAGTCGTCAGCGTTCCCCGGACGTGGAGAAGATGGCCGAAGCCATCGACGCGTTCCTCGATGCCGCTGGCTTCGACACCAAGGGCCACCCACATTTGGGCCGCTCGGGCCAGCGAGTCGCCGATGCCTGGTCAGGCGATCTTCTTGAGGGCTACGGAACGACACCGTCGGAGGCCCTGGGGACTCCCTTTACGGAGACCTCTGGTGATCTCGTGCTGGTCAAGGACATCGAATTCTTTTCGTCTTGTCCTCACCACCTGATGCCCTATCAGGGGAAGGCACACATTGCCTACGTTCCCGATGGGCTTGCGGTTGGATTCTCGGGCATCGTCCGCCTGCTCGACTGTATCGCCCACCGCATGACGCTTCAGGAGTGGTTGAGCCGCGATGTGGTTGCGACCTTGATGAGCGAGCTAAGGCCAAAGGGTGCGGCCTGCATACTCCAGGCGACGCCCATGTGCGTCTTGGCCGGGGGAGTCCGCCGCCCCTGCCGGATTGACGCGACATCCTTCGATGGCGTGTTTCGAGAGGACGCCGAGCTCCGCCGTGATGTGATTCTGGCGTCTGTCGGGGAGAGCTGAGCACACGCTATGGAGTGGGGTGTTCACCTGCTTCGACCGGTTGCGGACACCGAGGTGGCCTTTCTCCGCCGCGGTGGGCTGGAGCGAGTCACTGTGCATCTGCCGTGGCGTTGGATCGAGCAGAAGCGGGGAGTGTTGGACTTCGCTGCCCTCGATCACTTCCTTCAACCGCTGGTTGCTAGCGGCTTGCCACTTCAGGGCGTTCTCGGCCCGGGAATGCCCCATCTGCTGCCCGATTGGTTGCTCGAGGCGGGCGGAGCCGACAACGAGGACTACATCCGCCTGTTTGCCGGGTATTGCGAGGCCAGCGCTGACTACTTGCGCGGGATCTCCGTGTTCCGTGTAGAGGATGAGTTGAACGCAGCGTACCTCTGGGAGTCGCTCCGAACGCGCCGCCGCCGGGGTCGGAATTGGCGACGTGCGCAGTTTCGTCGGGAGCTGTTGTTGACCGCGGCGACTACTGTGCGCCGGGCTCGCCCCGATGCCGAGGTGCGAGCGACTGTTCAGGCGGGCCTGCCGGGCTGGAAGAGAGAGTTGAAGAGTTGGCTGGCCGCCGGCTTGTCTGTCGATCGGCTGGGAGTGGCGATTTCGCCCTGCGGTCTGCTGCCGCACCCCGCCCTGGCCGAGCGGGTGGGCTATGCGGTGGAGGGGGCCCGCGGCGTGCTCCAACGGATGACTGGCGTGTCGGCCCCGTCCGGTGGTCCACGGACGACCAGCCTGGAGGTGTCGCGGGTGGCCTATCCGACTCATCAGCGGGCCTGGAGCCCACGTCTGCAGCGTGAATTCCTTGTCGGTGCTGCTCAGTCGGCCGCGGATGCTGGCGCGGTTGGTTTCCACTGGTGGTCCTTACGAGATCAGGCCTACGACGATCCCATCCTGCGTTATTGGACACCTTCGGCGGAGCGGCACATGGGCTTGATGTACTACGATGGATCGCCCAAGCCGGCCTTGGATGAGTATCGGGTCGTGGCCACTGGAGACCGCTTCGGGGAGGGCAGCCTCGGGTGATCCCACCTCGCGCCCAGGGAGCTCTGCTCGCGGCGGCGATCATGCTGGTGCTTGGTCCGTCTCTGGGCGCTGGGTTCGTCTGGGACGACTACCGGCTGATTGTCGAGTCCCCGACACTGAACAATCTGCAAAACATTCCGGGCTACTTCAGCGCCAACCTGGCGAAGAGCAGCGGTGCAGTGGGTGTGAGTGCCGAGGGCGTGGACGTCTACCGCCCGCTCTACATGACCATGCTCGCGCTGGTCCGGACGCTGACTGACCAGCCCGACTCTCGACTCTTTCACCTGAGCGTTCTGCTTTGGCATCTCGGGTGCTGTTTGTTGCTGTGGCGTGTGGCGCGGAGGGTCCTGCAGGGCTCTGTGCCGCCTGTGCTCGTGACGTTGGCCTTTGCGTTTCACCCAGTGACCTCCGAGGCATACCTGTTGGCGTCGTCTATCTGTGAGCCCATGGCCGCCTGTGGCCTGTTGGGTGCAGCGCTGTTGTTGGATGGGATCGACGAGAGCAAGCGCAGGCCAGCGCGGGTCCGCGCGGCCTTGGCCGGCGGAGTCCTCTTGTGTGGCTTGCTGTCCAAGGAGGTGATCCTGTTTGCGCTGCCACCGGTCTTCGTCTGGCTGGTGTCGAGGGGGTTGCGTTGGCCTCGGCTCGTCCCCAGTCTTTTGGCCGCTGGACTCTTTCTGGTCATGCGCATTGGGGTGCTCGGTGGCCTCGCCGCCACAGGCAGCGGCCCCGCCCAGCGGTTGGACTTCCTCCACCACACGCCGCTTCTACTGGTGGAGGGTTTTTGGGCCGGCCTCGCCATGCGGCCCCTCGGCATTCGGCACCTCTCTTACGAGTACGAGGTGGTGCCGTGGAGTGTGGCTGCTCTGGCGGGTCTGGTTGTGTTGGCCGCGGTCGTAGTGGCGGCGCTGCGCCGCAGGGATGCGCCGGAGGCCACCCTCGCCGTGTTTGTCTTTGTGTTGATGCTCTTGCCCGTAGGCATGGTGACGACGGTTCACGGTTGGGGCGGCTTTGGCCGATATCTCTATGTCCCCTGGGCCTTTGGAGCGCTTGCTCTTGGCACGTTGTTCTCGGGGCCCGTGCGGCGGACATCCGGATGGTCTCGCGGACTAGTCGTGCTGGGCTTGATGGCGTACCTCGTCCTACAGCAGCTCGGCCTGCGGACCGCGCTCGCGGATTGGTCGGACCAGGAGAGAGTGGCGAGGAGTGGCATCAGGCAGGCACCTGAGGTGGGTGTGCACTATTCCTGGTTGGCTGATGTCTTGCGAGACCGTGGGCAGCGCAACCAGGCTCAGGCTTATTTCGAAGAGGCCATCG
>MDTE01109434.1_pt1 | contig 12070 bp, 11 predicted proteins | sample 811231 | NCBI WGS metagenome assembly MDTE01 (sample SAMN05326651, study PRJNA326480) | marine metagenome | isolation source: seawater | place: Indian Ocean: Red Sea | collected 2010
ATCGCCTATCTCCACTCTACTTACTGCCTTGGAAACGTCCCAGACGATGGACCTCCGGTAATCCTTCTCATGGACTGGGATCGCACCGGCGGTAAGCTTCAGTCCTCTATTCGGGATCGAATGATGGCCATGGACTCCAAGGTCGACGAGAGCCTCAGGAAAGCTCTGCTTAGGTCCATGAAGCCGGAGGGGAGAACCGTGGAGTCCCTGATTCCCCATGCGCATGCCCTTGGCCCAATAATCCAGCAATGCATCTCTGAGCTGGACTGAGACTCACTCTGGAAGGGATGGCGGCATCTCCTTCACAGAGTTTAGTACGAGGTGGGTAACCGATCTTTCAATCCCAGACATGCTCATGACGCTCTTCGACAAGTCATCCAAGTCTCCTCTGTCCTCGGCCCTTGCTAGGACCATCGAGTCGTAGTCCCCAGTAACGTCGTAGACGCCGTACACTCTGTTGTCCTTGGCAATCTTCTCCTGGACCTCTATCAACCTCCCCTTCTCTATTCTCAGACCGATCACAACGCTAAGCCCCCATCCCGCCTTGTCCGGATCTAGCAGGACCGTGTAACCGCGTATCACACCCAGGCTCTCAAGCCTCCTAACCCGATTGCTTACAGTTCCCAATGCTACTCCTACCTCCTCCGCTATCTTCCTCAGCGAGGTCCTGGCATCAGCCTCTAGTACCCTGAGAATCCTGCGGTCGATATCATCCATGCTTCCACCGAGTACAGGGGTTGAATTGCAAGGCTCTTGAACATATGCCAGACATTTTCGCGTATGCATGATCGAATGATCAGAACGAACATGCACCCTACTCTTCCTCTAGGGCAATTGGCAAACCTATTAGAGACCTCATCACTGTCTTCTCTGCCTCGCTAATCATAGGTGTAACTCTCGCTCCCACCCAGACAGGGAGGCAGGACCCCGAGCCATCCACTAGGATCCTGCTGCCTCGAATCCCCTCGAATAAATCGCCAAGCTCTTCAGTTGGCGGCTCGGAACCCAGGAGAATCCCTTCAAGTAACCCCTCCTCCACCTTTACGAAGGGCTCCGAGATATGACCCAATAGCCTTCTAGCAGCGCGTGACACCACCCTCTCCACACTCCCCTTCCTTACTCTTGCAGCGATTAGGCCTAGGTGGATGACCCTCAATGGCCTCCACCTTCCTCCAGTGACAAGAATCCTGCCTCCTTTGCGAGTCCTCTCAGAATCCCAAACTGCCCTAGCCTCTTCAGTAGACCAGAGCAGACTCTTTCCCCTTGCCCACATACTCGCAGGGACAGAACCCCATTCTGCCTCCAGCTTTCTCGACCAATCATCGTCGATAGGCCTTGGATAGGCATCGGGGTCTACCTTGGGAAAACGTTCCACTTCAGCTTCAAAATTTGGACTCCCGTGTTCTGGGGGGACAATCTTCTCGAGAACGGCAATGAAGAAGCCACTGCCCTCAATCGAGTCGTTCCACACCCTCATGCATCGTCCAAGTTGCGATGCTTGAGAACGTAACTTTGGGGGAAGCATTTCCTCGGGCAGCTCTCCATCGCCAGGGGACCCCGACTCGTCAAGAGAGGGCCAGGTCTGCATCCCAGGGCTACCCGGAACGCCTAGCAGCAGATCCTTTGCAGGAATCACTCTGACGATGCCTTCAGAAAGCGCCCTAGCAACTACTGCCTCATTTTCAACAGGGTCTAGGGAGCAGGTCGAGTAGACAATCCTTCCTCCAGGCTTGGTAACTGCAATCGCTCGTCTTAGCAGATCATGCTGAAGCCCATGAAGAGATCGTCCCGACGAAGGGGACCACTTGCTCCATACATCTGGATTTTTCCTGGTGGTTCCAGACCCAGTGCATGGAACGTCCACCAAGACCCTATCGAAACCACTTGCCGGTACCTTGGGGATGTGTCTGCCGTCATGATTTACCACGATGGAAGATCTAGATGAGTGTCGTTGAACGTTACTAACCAGGGTGTTAACCCTCCCTCTGATTACTTCGTTAGCAATGACGACACCCGAGTCTCCTAGGTGCTCGCAGATTTGGGTGGTCTTGGACCCGGGTGAAGCACATAGGTCCAGGACCACTTCCCCAGGACGCGGCCCCAGTGCCAGAACTGGAAGCATAGAAGACGCCTCCTGTCTGGTGACTCTGCCAGTTTCGTGCAGCGCATTAAGCAACACTCTAACTTCTCCTTCCGCCATGCCTCTTTCAAACGGCATCTCCCATGCGCTTCCGGGTCCTGGGAACCAAGGAATCCTGGTTGCACCTGTGCCTTCAAGCCACGACTCGACCCAATCCCCATCACCGCTTAGCGGACTTACTCTCACCGTCTCTGGCAATCTGGAGAAAGAGTTCTCGAACCATGCCTCAGAATCCTCCCTCCAATGGGATACGGCCTCTCGCAGGGCGCTGCCTTTCGCATCATCCTCCCAGTCCGACTCCCTTCCACCCATGCCCCATCGTCCACAGTGCACGACATCAAGTGCTCGCAGATTTCGGCAATGTCTAGGGACTCATGTTTTCCATCCCTGATATCTAACTATACCAACAACGGTTATACCTCCTGCGATTCGCTCGAGCTTTGCGGCATTTGTCGCAAGGGATGCACATGACAGGATTCGGATTCAGAAGGAGGATCTCAAACAAGACCTCAGAACCAACAAAGACTGACGACATTGGAACCAAGGTTAAGCTTGGAAACCTGCTCAAGAGAGCTAGGGACTACGGAGTTTCAACAGGCCCATTGAAACCTATCGAGGCGCTAATGACTGTAGGTCAGAACGAGTGGACCTGGCAAGTAGTAGATCGTGACGTCCTAGACAAGCTAAGTCACAGGCTTGTATTCCAGTCAGACGCTGGTTTGAGGAGGGAGATTCTGATGACCGAGGGTCTGGATACTGCAATGGGGGCGGCTTCGATGATAGTGGAGCTAGATGGCGGCTGCGTCCTTATTGAGACCCTAGAACCGTAAAATCAACCCTCGCGGAGTTGAAATAGGGATTGCAGGTGCGGTGCTCAGATGGCCAAGGAGAAGAAGGGCAGTGGAATCCAGCAGGCTGCAGGCCTGATAAGGTATTTCGACGAAGAATCGGAGGATGCGATTCAGATTTCGAAGGGCTCTGTGTACTTCGTCTGCGTCGTGTTCAGCCTCATTGTCTATCTTGCAAACGAGCCTACTCCTGAGAACAACGTTTGGAACTGGATGGGCGGGCAACTCAAGCTTCTCTGGACGTCTCTCGGCTTCTAGCCATCAAGCAGTTCCCTTTCCATACTGCCCATTTCCGATTTAGGATCGGCTCTGACTATGGCACTTGAAGCCCTGCTAAGTGCCCTTTCGACAGCAGGGGCATTCTTGTCGGCAAGGGCTTCCCTAGCTCGGTTTAGATCCTCGTCGGCGGAGTCCAGAATCACGTCAGCCGACTCTTCGATCCCCCTCATCTTGTGAACCTCGTCTTGGAGCCTAGCGATGTCGTCGCTCATACTCTCCCTAGCAACAGAGATAAGACCCTCCCAACTTGTGGTGTGAGATTGGATGGTTCCCGAAGTGGCCCTCTCGAAAGCCCTGACCCTGAAGGGCTCCCAAGGATTCCTTCCGAGCGACGAGACAATGTCCATCGCACATCTAGCACGAGTAGGTAGTGACCCTTCCATTACAATCTCATTTAGGAAGCATCTCGAGAAAAGTCCGAAGCCCCAGTAGTGGCTGCTCGAGATACGCATGGTAACCTCATCGGTCGAGCAGACCAGTTGCCAAGTCTGTTCGTCGAATCCTGGCTCTTGAGAGAACTTCGGCGAGTCATGAGTTCCAATTGACCTGAGAGCAGCCTGAGCAACATCTCCGAGGTACACCTTTCCTACCGAGCCCACGATTCCTAGCTGCCGCATAATGCCCCCTTCATCGAAAGACATCCGCGGCTCAGCACTCACCACTTGGGCGTAGAGTATCGATCTCTCGGGATCCACTCCGAGAGGGCCTCTGTTCGGGCCCCGATGTTCTCCCATACCGTCCAGCCGGAGACGGGATGGTTGAACGTTGCGCGTTAGGCAACCGCTAAGGTCCCCCTCTTCCAGACCGTGTCATGCCTCGAAGGAAGTACGGTAAACTGCAGAAGGTGGTAGAGAGCCCTCCTTCGGATAACTGTAGCAGGTGCAGAGCAGGCAAGCATTGCCCAATCCCTGGGCACTCTGGTTTCGTCGAAGGAGCAAGCAGACGGTGGAAGGGACCTGAGTCCGTAGATAAGCGTTCAAACAAGAAGAATCCTGCTAGAAGGTAGCCTCTCATGCAGACCCTATGGTTCAAGGGACACCGACCAATCCCGTGTCAATGAGCAATTCTTCTGCCTTACCAGATTCTGGCATTGATCTAGGTAGGATCAGATGCGTAGTGGATGTGGGCGAGAATTCCATTGAGATCGACCCCTATGTCGCCGACTTCTTCTTCGAGCCAATATTCCTTTCGGGAATGTACCCTGACATGACTTGCACGGCACAGATTCTAGGTCTGGAGGAACAGAGCTCCAGTCTAATCAAAGTAGACATTGTCTCCAAGAGGAGAGGGCAGAGGTACGATGCTCTGAGGATCACCAGCGAAGAGCTATTCTCCAAGCCAAACAGATTCTCTGTCGTTTTCGGTTTCGACAGCGAGCGACTTCAAGCCCCCCTCCAGCTTGAGGCAGAGATAGACGTTCGCCATGCAGGAAGCCCAATCGTGGCTAGGGTTTTCTCTGGACTACCTTCCTCTTTCCCAGGAAGCGTCAGCTCAGACCTCTCGGGATTGAGTAGGTCGGTAAGCTCTGAGAGGGCAATGACCTTCTGGGACTGGCCTCTTGACAATGCTAGACTTGAAGTCAAGGCAGACGAAAAGTGGCTGAGTGACTTCGGCTCTATTGAGGTGGCCTTCAGCCTAGGAGAGGTACAGAAATCGATTAGACTATCCGAGAAATTCACAGAAGTCGATTTCAGTGCAATCATGCAACTTCCACTTCCCAGGGATGGATTCCCCAACGCGCCCTACCATTCGTGTGCGTACATGCTTCTGAGACTGGGTGGTGTGCAGTCAGAGTTCCCAATTGTAAGTCACCTTGTCGAGACAAGGAGGAATAGGAGAAGGAAGCTAGGGAAGATCGGAGATTTAGATGACCCCGACGGCTGGCCATTCTTTCTCTGGAGGGGAATCCACTTCAAGGATCAGCCAGAAGGGGACAAGTTCCTGATCCAGAAGGGTAAGCTCTGGGAGGGATTCAACTACTTGGATTCTGAAATCCCCGAGACCATAAAGAGAGTTCAGCATGACAGATACACCAGCTCTATCCCTACTAGGGCGTGGTTCGATTACAAGGGAAGTGAGTTCATAGTGAACTGGTTCCACCTCGACGACTACGGATGGAAGGTGTACTTCGAGGACGATTGAGCTAATCGACTCGCTGCCTCGGCAACTCTGGGAAAGAAATCGCCTCTTCTTCCACAATATCCGGTTCTTCTTCTGGAAGAGGGGGGCTCCTCTGGGCTCTGTGGTAGATCTCCCTCAGTGTCTGGTCTCCTATCTCGAGGTATACTCTCGTAGTAGCTATGCTTGAGTGGCCCAGCAACCTCTGGATTGTTACTAGGTCTGCACCCCTCTCTAGCAGTCCAGTGGCAAAGGTGTGCCTCAAGGTATGGGGGCTTAGTCGGCTCCGTGGGATATCGGCCGAATCAGCAAGCCTATCCACCATCTTCTGGATTGATCGAGGGTTGATCCTCCTGCCTCTACTCGATACGAACATTGCTCTGAGCCCTTCTTCTTGGCTGAGACTCAGCCTAGCATCTCTAATCGGCTCCCATTTCTCCAGGACTCCAACTGTTGCCTCGGTGAATAGAACTGTCCTGTCCTTCTCGCCCTTGCCTCCTATAACCAATGCCGACAGGTCCTCCTTGTCCACGTCGTCTATGTCAAGAGCGCATAGTTCCGAGACCCTGAGTCCGGTGTCCAGCATCAGTGTGCAGACTGGCATGGCCAAAGGATCCTCGGAATCAGCAACCGCCCTATTTAGCCTAGAAAGCTCCCTTCGGCCCAGGGTCTTCGGAAGTGAACGACTCTTCGAAGGTCTCTGGATCCAATGTGGCACGGTGTGCCCAAGCCATCTCAGGAGGTGAGCCATAGCGGCTATCTTGGCGTTGATGGTCGATGGTTTGAGTTCTCCCAATGAATTAATCCACGCATCCATCCTCCCATTATTTGGATCTGCAATTAGATTGAATTCTCTTACCGTTGCACAGGAAACTTTGTCCCATCCCATATCACTCTCCCCGGGAAGTGGTGTAGTGGAGAATCCACGTGCTGCGACATCATAGGCTCTGATAGTGTGAACGCTCTTCTTCTCCGATCTAAGCTGTTGAATCCAACACTCATGCCAAGGGAGTTCAGATATCCTGTAAAGTCTGGAAGGAAGACTACTGTTGACTCCTGTTTCTTCTTGGTGGAATCTCTGTCCTAGCCTTCCTGCCAGTGATCCATCCGCTACCGAACCCTTGCCACCATCGCTCAATCCATCTCGCCTCCCGCCGCGCACGGCGTGTGCATCCCTGTCCTATTGGACGAGGGCAAGGAAGCGTATTGAGTCTTGAATGCTTCTCTGGTGCTGCACGTTCAGGGATATGTTAGCAAGGCAGAACAGATTAGCCGGACCCTTAGTAGGCACGACCCTTCTCAGAGGTACTCTCATTCGTATCTGCGCCTGCTTCTTTGTTTTCGCTGCCAATACACTCGTACAGGTAACTCAACCTCTCAGCTACCCTGCCTGCAACGTTTTCCCTTGTCGCACCCTCTATGCCCTCAAGTCCCGGGCTTGAGTTAACCTCCAGAACAAGAGGGCCCCTGGAGGAGTCCAGCATGTCTACTCCTGCAAGCTCTAGGCCAAGGGTCTCAGTAGCGCTGATTGCTATCCTCTCCTGTTCCTCGGTAAGCTCTAGCTTACTCACAGATCCCCCTAGGTGGAAGTTTGAACGGAATTCGCTCCCATGGGCCTTCCTTCTCATGGACGCAACGACCTTGCCACCTACTACTAGTGCTCTGACGTCGCTTCCGTGGGACTCCTCGATGTACTCCTGAACAAGAGGCCTCATCCCCCTCTCAAGCATCTGGTATACCAGCTGCCTAGCTTGCTGGAAGGAATTCACCAGGAACACCCCGGAGCCATGAGTTCCTTCCGTGGACTTGACTACGCATGGAGTGCCACCCACTCTCCTAACAGCCCTGTCCGTGTCTTCCCATGCGCCAACGTGTGCAGTAATGGGCACTGGAACCCTCTTTTCGGCCATCATCTGGCAGGCTACCAATTTGTCACGGCTCCTTAGGATTCCCTGGCTGGAGTTCAGGACAATCACTCCCATCTGCTCGAACTGACGAACTATTGCAACGCCTCTCCTGGTTATTGAATATCCAATCCTGGGAAGAACAGCCTCGCACTCCACAGGCCATCCTTTGTGGAAAATCCTCCCTCCATCTTCGTCAACGACAATGGTGAGAGCCAAAGGATCGATGATGTCCACCATCCACCCTTCCCTCTCTGCCTCTGTGGCAAGCCTCCTAGTGCTGTATAGCTCCGGCCCCCTCGAAAGAAGTACTAGCCTAGGCTCCATGGTCTGCGCCGCCCAAGATCCCCCCTTCAACCCTTTGTCCCGAAGATTTTGCATCGTATGCTAGTGGGTGCCTAGATGCCCATGGAGCCGGAGAGGTTGAAAGCCTCCGGTCTAGACTGGGTATCAAGCATGGCCTCAGACGATTCAATGGACCACGAGTCCCTATCTTCCAGAACAGTAGCTCAGCTGAGGGAGATTTGCAAGAATAGGGGCCTTATGGTGTCAGGAAAGAAATCAGATCTAGTAGATAGGATTCTGGATGACGCCGGCGTAGCTTCAGAGCCGGAGGAGCACATAGAGCCTGAACAAGGAGACCAATCTTGGACTGAGGATGCGCTGGTGATGGAGGATGAAGATGAAGATACAAGAGAAAGGGTAGAGGAGGTCCTTTCCAAACTCAAAGTCGATGTTGTCGAGGCAGAGGTCGTGGAGGCCAAAGTAGTACAGGATGGACCTCGGAAGGATGACGAATCTCCCGAGCCGGTGATACTCGGCGAGGACGACCAACCATCAATCGTGATCACAATGCCCACCCTATCCTCACTTGGAGAGAGGTGGAAGGCCGTTACAGCCGTCGTAATGGTAGTTATCCTAGTAGGTGCTGCCACTACTGTCTTTCTTCAACGGAACTCCGGCTTCACCACATCAAAGCTGCAATTCGGCGACTCGATGGACTTCCAAGTAATCGATTCAGAGGTGAGCATAGTTGGGGAGGAGATGCTTGGCCTCGTAAGAGACTCGACTGGGGACATTTTGGATAGGGTGTGCGGGGAGCTCTCTGTGGAGATGTCAGGTACCGGAAGAGTCTCAGTAACTGATGGTTTCGAATCCGGAGCAGTTCCAACTACAGATAGCCTGGGAAGAAGCGGGTTCCTGGCCGTTGAGAAGAACATAGGTATGGATCTAGACGCTGACTTCGGTGGAAGGTCATGGAGGGACGATACGAATTCCGAATGCGGAGTATTGACTGGGACATTCCCAGACAATGATCTAGTAATCGACTCGACCAGCTGGGTAGAGCTAAGGGAAAGAGAGGTAAAGAGGACGGACACTTCAATTTCATTCACTGATGCCTACTCAGAAACGACAAATCTGAGGGCCGTGACATATGACTCCGAAGGAATTGGCGGATTAGGTGCGCTGTTCCCAATCCTGGCATTCCCCCTAACTCCGATAGAACTGAACGATTTCTTTGGCGAAGCAGAGATCAAGGATGGAGCCAGATCTACAGATCCGGAGCTAAACTGGAACTCTGACTGGAAGTGGCAGGTTAAGAAAGAGGTCAGGGACCCAGATCACGGACTTGTGTTTCCCGTTGAGCTGGAGCACGAGGATATTGGCAGGTGCTACGGCCATGCCAGGCTCAGCCTCCTTCTCAAGCAGGGGAGCCCATGGCCAGTATACCAGAATGCGGAGATCCTATTGGACAAAGATCTAGAGACCGGGGAATGCGACTTCTTGATCAGCACGATTTCAGATGAGGTTCTCCCTGACGGGACGCTTTCAATCAGGATGACCTTTTCTCGGTCATCATCTACCTCTGGGAGCGAAGACATCGGTTGGGGCATGGATTACCTAGGAAGGCCTACTGATGGGGAGGACAGACCCGGTTCTAGCACCAAAAGGAAATGGATAGACTCAATGTGGGACGAGTCAGATATTCGACAGTTGGACATGGAGGAGGCTCTCTCATGCTTGAAGGCGAACCATCCTTCGAACAAAGCAACTCAGGCCCTGGAGTCGGGTGGATACATCTGGAACGCCAAGTGGTCCACTAACAATGGGGAGCCGGCATGGAATCTTTCTTGGGTGGATGATGATGATGAATCTGGATGGCTGTTACTTCGAAGGTCTTCAGAAGGGTGCGACATAGAGTCATCAGGAAATAACGACAGAGGGGAGGTGACCTGGAATAGCGACTCTATCCCAGAAACTCAGACAATTTCGCTCCTAGAAGGGAGAATTCTCACTCAAGAAAGATATCCCGATATTTCTCAGCACATCAAATCTGGGGACTCTTGGAATCTCGATTCAGAGGTAGGATACAGGCTTTCTGTAACAGAGGACAATGAGTTCCTTAGCCTGCTCCCTGGGGACCTTGGAGATGGCAAGGTGACCATGTTGGCAAGCAGGGAATGGCAGACTGGAGGGAGGCAGAGCTCACTTGAATTGGCCATGGATGCTGAGACTGGAGAAATGGCACTTTGGTACATGATCGAATCTCCTTCTGGCTGAAGAAAACAGGTTTGTACCGTCTCAGAACAAGCGTCATGTTCAACATGCCTCCGGGCGCCGTTGTACTATGGCGTCTGCGGGAGATACATCGGATCTGCCAGAAGCTAACGAAGCTCCTCTGGTGATTGACGTGCAATTCATCGAAGAGGAAGAGGAGCCATTTTCTCAACCACTTGAAGCCGCCGACGAGATTAGCACTGCTAGACCAAGAAGCCCCATGGATCTCCCACATTCATTGCCAACCCCGAATGGGAGGGCAAGAGTAGTTACAGTGATCAACCAGAAGGGGGGTGTCGGAAAGACCACTACTGTCATCAACATCGCAGCTCAACTAGCCTTGAGAGGTCACAGGGTTCTGGTAGTAGACTCGGACTCCCAAGGAAACTGCGCAACGGGTCTTGGTGTAGACAAGAGCAGAGTTAGAAATACAACCAGGGATTTGATGCTCAGCCCAGAGACAGCTGTCGACTCAAGACATGCCACTGCAGTTGAAAACGTGCATATCATTGTCGGCGATCGTAGCCTCATTGGGCTGGAACAGGAGATGATGAGGCAACTAGGCAGGGAGAGGAGGATGAGCGAGGCTCTGGAACCACTTCTCTCCCACTACGATATCGTCCTGATAGACACTCCCCCATCTCTGGGTTTGGTTTCAATCAACTCTCTAGTCGCATCGGACGGAATCATAATTCCAGTTCAGACCGAGTACTTCGCATTAGAGGGGCTTGCCCTACTTGCAGGAACTATCAGGGAGGTCAGAAGCCTTCTCAATGAAAGGATTGGTGTGGACGGAGTTCTACTAACCATGCACGCCCAGACTCTGCTGAACAAGCAGGTGGCTGGGGAGATACTAGAGAGCTTCCCAGATTTGGTCGTGAGTCCACCCATTAGGAGGAACGTCAGGTTGGCCGAAGCACCGAGTCACGGGGTACCCATTCACCTCCACGATCCATCCAGCGCCGGAGGCAAAGATTACCAGGAAATCACCACAGTCCTAGAGCGTCGTTGGGGACTTTCTAGATGACCAATAGAGGCCTAGGTCGAGGTCTTTCAGAGATCTATCCGAGTACCAATGCCCCAGATCTCTCCTCATTCGTCACGGAGTCTGAGATGCCAGATTCTCCTCGAGCGGCGGTGGTATGGATGGTGTTCGGCAGTATCTGCTTTGGAACAATGAATGCTCTGGTGAAGTGGACCAGCGATTACGCAGACGTTTGGATGATAATCATGGTCAGATCAGCTGTTATTGCGTTCGCTGTGGCTATTTTCGCCGCCTCTAGGGGAATAAGCCTCAGGGTCAACGATCCCAAGACCATGCTACTAAGGTGCTCGGTGGGCCTGTTGGCCATGATCCTGTATTTCACGGCCCTAGGGAGGATTCCTATCGGACAGGCGGTTACTCTGCAATACACCGGCCCAATCTTCGTTGCACTTCTTTCGGGCAGGATTTTGTCAGAGAGGGTCTCGCCTGGAGTCGCCTTTCTCGTAATCACATCCTTCCTAGGGATAGTGCTGATCGTCTCTCCAGAAGTCGGCAAGGTGGAGCCAGATGCCCTTCTAGCCCTGGGATCAGGATTTTTCGCAGCTCTTGCGTACATGTACGTCAGAGAGCTAAGAAAGACCGACTCTCCAGCCACGGTAGTCTTCTGGTTCGCAGTCTTCTCAGTCGCTGGGAGTATTATCCAATCGGCCCCAGACATAATTTCTCTGGATTCAAAGACATTGGCAGTTCTAGTGGGGGTGGGAATCGGGGCAGGAGGCGGACAGGTAGGAATCACCATGGCATACCATAAGGCCAATGCTGCCTGGGTGAGTGCTTTCTCGTACCTTACTGTCCTTGTTGCCACATTCTACGGTTTCGTGATTTTCGATGAGGCCCTTGCCCTCGCAGACTGGGTCGGTGGCATCCTAATCGTAGGCTCAGGAGTCTTGCTGGTATTCATCGTACCACCAGAAAAAGTGAGTAATTCAGGCGACGCTTCCTAGGGAAACAATTTGTATCGTTCCCCCCATACTTGCGTGATTCGCACAGTAGTAGTACAAGGTGTCCGGTGCGTCCATCGGCACCGTGAAGGTGAGGATTCCATTACTCCCTGGGCTCCCGCTATATGTTACCCCATTAGTGTACTCAGAACCCCCACCGTGGGCCCCATCACTTGTAGTCGATAGACGAAGAGGATGCGGTGAGTTACTAGATGCGGATTGGTCGAATGTGTATG
>MDTE01135884.1_pt1 | contig 12070 bp, 9 predicted proteins | sample 811231 | NCBI WGS metagenome assembly MDTE01 (sample SAMN05326651, study PRJNA326480) | marine metagenome | isolation source: seawater | place: Indian Ocean: Red Sea | collected 2010
AAAAAAAAATATAAAATTATTTTTACAGGTGGTTACGCTCAACTATTTAAAAATTCTATAAAGAAAAAATTTACTGTTGATAAAAATATAACAATTAATGGTGTTATAGAAATTTTTAGAGAAAATAAAAAATATTTAAATTAAATGAAAAAAGAAGAATTTATTTTTTGTCCCTTGGGAGGATCTGGCGAAATAGGTATGAACATGAATTTGTTTGCTTATGGAAATCCTGAAAATAGAAAATGGATCATAGTAGATATTGGAGTTACTTTTGCAGATGATACCATTCCTGGTATAGATTTAATTTATCCTGACCCTGGTTTTATAGTTGAAAAAAAAGATGATCTACTTGCTCTTGTATTGACCCATGCACATGAAGATCATATTGGAGCTATCGCACATATATGGCCAAAACTGCTTTGCGATATTTATGCTACTCCATTTACAGGTGTATTAATTCAGGAAAAATTTAAAGAAAAAAAAATTGATGTAGGAAATAAATTAAAAATAGTTGAGCTTAATGGAAAAGTAAAAATAAAACCTTTCAATATAGAGTTTGTAACATTAACTCATTCTATACTTGAACCTAATGGCTTAAGTATCGAGACACCAGCAGGTATAGTTTTACATACAGGTGATTGGAAATGTGACCCTAATCCATTAATAGGCCAAACAATAAATGAAAAAAAACTGAAAGAAATAGGTGGCAAGGGTGTTTTAGCTATGATTTGCGATTCAACAAATGTATTTAGCCCCGGAAGAGCAGGTTCAGAACTTGAAGTTAGAAAAAGTTTATTGAAAATTATGGAAAATAAAAATAAAAGAATAATTGTCACGTCTTTTGCTTCAAATGTAGCAAGAATGGAAAGCATTTTCTTTTGTGCAGAAAAAATCGGAAGACAAATATCTTTAGTCGGAAGATCAATGCACAGAATTTACAAGGCGGCTAAACAGTGTGGATATTTGAAAAATTTGATAGAGCCTGTTGATCCAAGAGAAGCTAAAAAAATATCGAGAGAGAAAATAGTATATTTATGCACTGGTAGTCAAGGAGAACCAAACGGTGCAATGATGAGAATTTCTAATTATATTCACCCAGACGTATTTATTGAATCTGGAGATACTGTAATTTTTTCTTCAAAAATTATTCCTGGAAATGAAAAAAAACTTTACAAATTACACAACCAATTAGTAAAAAATGGCATAGAAGTAATATCAGAAGAAAATGAATTTGTTCATGTTTCGGGACATCCAAACAGAGAGGATCTGAAAGATATGTATAATTGGGTTAAACCAAGATCTGTAATTCCTGTTCATGGTGAGCACCGACATATGATAGAACATATTAATTTTGCAAAAGAAATGCAGATCCCTTATCCTGTTCAGGTAGAAAATGGAGATATAGTTCAAATTTCTCCTGGTAATAAACCTCAAATTATAGATAAAGCACCAACAGGAAGAATATTTGTTGATGGTAACATAAGTGTTGGTGAAGAATCTCAATCTATTAAAGAAAGAAAAAATTTATCCTATAATGGTTTTCTCGAAATAACTATAATAATTAACGAGAATGGATCAATAGTAAAAAAACCTATTATTACTATTAGAGGAATTCCTAATGGAGAAAATAATGACTTTGTTTTTGATTTACAGGACAAAATTCAGGATATATGTAAAACTTTTTCCTTAAAAAACTACAACCAGGAGCAAAATTTAATAGATTCTCTCAAGACTAATTGTAGAAAAGCGATTAAAGAAAAGACTGGAAAGAGACCTTTTACAAACGTAAATTTAGTTAGAATTTGAAAATTATTAATTATGTACTTATCAAAACTATTTATACCATTGTTGAAAGAAATACCATCTGAAGCAAAAATAAAATCTCATCAGTTAATGTTAAGAGCAGGAATGATAAGACAATCCTCAACAGGTATTTATTCTTGGTTACCATTAGGATTTAAGATTATGAAAAAGATAGAAAAAATTGTTAGAGAAGAGCAAAACAAAATTGGTGCACAGGAATTATTAATGCCAACAATACAATCTGCAAAAATTTGGAAAGAGAGTGGAAGATATGAAGATTACGGGGAAGAAATGTTGAGAATAAAGGATCGCCAGGGAAAAGAAATGCTTTATGGTCCAACCAACGAGGAATTAATTACTGAAATATTTAGGTCAAGCGTAAAATCTTACAAGGCATTACCACAAATTTTGTATCATATACAATGGAAATTCCGTGACGAATTAAGACCAAGATTTGGTGTTATGAGATGTAAAGAATTTTTTATGAAAGATGCTTATTCCTTTGACATAAACGAAGAAGATGCAAGGAAATCATATAATAAAATGTTTTTTGCATACTTACAAACATTTAGAAGATTGGGATTAACAGCTATACCGATGAGTGCCGAAGCCGGACCAATCGGAGGAGATCTTTCTCATGAATTTATAATTTTAGCGGAGACTGGAGAAAGTAAAATTTACTCTGATAAAAGAATTTTTGATATCGACATAGGCAGTTACAATAGTGCTGATGATTCAATAAACAAGTTAAGAAAGAAATACGATGCTTTTTATGCTGTAACTGACGATAAATTTAATAAAGATGATTTTGAAAATAAAGTAAAAAAAGAAAATCAATTGTCAACCAGAGGAATTGAAGTAGGACATATTTTTTATTTTGGTGACAAATATTCAAAACCTCTTAAATGTTCGGTCGATTTACAAGATGGAAAAAAAGTAGATGTTAAAATGGGTTCGTATGGCATTGGCGTTTCTAGATTAGTTGGTGCAATTATTGAAGCAAAATTTAATAATAATATTATGAAATGGCCAGATTCAGTTTCACCTTTTGAAGTTGCTATCATACCAAGTTTACAAAAAAAAGATAAATCAAATTATTCAAAAGCTGAAAAAATATATAATTTTTTAATTAAAAATAATATTGATGTTTTGTTTGATGATACCGAGGAGCACTTGCCAGCTAAATTTAAAAAGTTCGATTTAATTGGCATTCCTTATCAAATAATTTTAGGTTCAAAATCTACAGATGACAAGCTTGAGTTTAAAGAAGTTAATGGCAAAACTGAATTATTATCTATAGAAGATATTAAAAAAAAGTTATTTAACAAAAGAAATTTAAATTGATTTCAAAAATTGAACGTACCATTGCTTTTAGATATCTAAGACCTAAAAAAAAAGAAGGTTTCTTAAAAATAATTTCGATCTTTTCTTTTACTGGTATAGCTTTAGGAGTTGCTATTTTAATTATAGTTATGTCAGTAATGAATGGTTTTAGAACCGAATTAATTAATAAAATTTTAGGTTTTAATCCACATATTATAGTTAAACAGTATGAAAAACAAATTTATAAAGAAAATTTAGAAAAACTTGAAGATATAAAAGATAATATATCTAGGACCACATTCACTTTTAACGGCCAAGGAATATTAGTTAATAATGAAAATACAACTGGTGTATTAGTTCGGTCTTATCTTAATAATGAAATAGGGAAAATAAATTTAATACAAAAAGGCATTATAGAAGGTTCTTTAAATTCATTTAAAACCGATAGCATTTCTATAGGCAAAGAATTGGCCATAACTTTAAATCTGGCAGTGGGAGATGTAATAACTTTAATGTCCACTTCAAACCTTCAGACTCCTTTTGGAAATCTTCCTTTGCAAGAAAGTTTTACTGTTTCTTCTATTTTTAGCACAGGGTTGTTAGAATTTGATCAAAATGTAGTTTTCATGCCATATGAAAATGCTCTTTCTTTGTTTGATTTATCTGAAAATGATATGGATTTAGAAATTTTTTTAAAAAAACCAGAAAAAGCACAAACTATAAAGAAAAAAATAGAACAAATTTTTTCAGAACACTATGTTTATTCATGGTCTGATTTAAATAAATCTTTTTTTGGCGCATTAAAGGTTGAAAGAAATGTAATGTTTATTATTTTGACTTTAATAGTTATTGTAGCAGCTTTTAACATAATTTCAGGATTAACAATTTTAGTAAAAAACAAAACAAAAGAAATAGCAATACTAAGAACTTTAGGAATTAGCAAAAAATCTATTGGAAAAATTTTTTTTCTTATAGGATTTATAATAGGCTTTCTTGCAACAGTTACGGGGGTAGTTTTTGGAATATTGTTTTCATATTATATTGAAGAAATAAGAATCTTAATTACCACCATATTTAATATAAGATTATTTCCTGAAGAAATATATTTTTTAAGTCAAATGCCATCAGAGATAAATTTAACTTATATATTAATTATTTCTTTTTTTTCATTGTTAATTACTTTTTTTGCTACAATTTTTCCATCTATTTCTGCAGCAAAATTAGATCCAATCAAGGCATTAAAATATGAATAATGAAATAGTGAAGTTATTAAAAATATCCAAAAAATTTTTTGCTACAAATAAAAGAGAAATTTCTGTTTTGCAGAATATAAATTTTAGTATAAAAAAAGGAGAGATAGTTTCTCTTACAGGTCCATCAGGGTCAGGAAAATCGACTTTATTACATATAATAGCTTTGTTAGATAAACCCACCACTGGAGAAGTTTTTTTTATGCAAAAGAATTTTTCAAAATCGAATGACAGCGAGAAAGATTTAATAAGAAAAAGTGGAATCTCAATAATATACCAGCAAAACAATTTACTTAGTGATTTTACGGCTCTAGAAAATGTTATAATACCATTAGTTAATAACGGATATTCTTGGGGAGAGTCTACCAAGAAAGCTATCGAAGTTTTGACCCAAGTTAACCTGTCAAAAAGGTTAAATCACTTCCCGAGCGAATTATCAGGTGGTGAACAACAGAGGGTGGCGATTGCTCGAGCGTTAATTACTGAACCAGATTTAATTTTAGCTGACGAACCAACAGGTAGTTTAGATAAAAAAAATTCAGATGAAATATTTTCTTTATTCTTAAAACTTAAGTCTGAAAAAAGAGCAATACTCTATGCAACTCACAATAGAGAATTATCTAATAGAGCAGACTACAAGTTAAATATTTTAGATGGTAATATAACAATAAAAAATGAATGAAGTTAACAGGAAAGAATTCACCCATCTAAAAATTCATACCCAATATTCCATTTGTGAAGGGGCGTTAACAATTGAAGAGCTAGCCAAGTACTGTAAAGAAAATAAAATCAGAGCTATTGGTTTAAGTGATAGCGGAAACCTATGTGGAGCTTTAGAATTTTCAGAAAATATAGCTAAGTCAAAAACCCAACCAATTATTGGTACACAAATTAATATTTTATATAAAGGACAAGTGGGTAAATTACCATTATTTGCAAAAAATCTAAATGGGTATAAGAATTTAATAAAACTTTCATCCAAATCATTTTTAGAAATAAAAAGTAATAATGAGATACCACATTGCAATATTGAGGATATTGAAAAACACAAAGAAGGATTAATTTTATTTACAGGAACTTTTGATGGTTTGTTTGGAAAATTATTTTTTAAAAATTTAACTGATGAAATTCATGAATTATTAAAAAGATTAAAGAAAACTTTTGATCATAATATGTATATTGAAATACAAAGACATAACGATACGGGTGAAAAAATGTTTGAAAAATTTCTTCTCAATTCATCAGCCAAATTAAATTTACCTATTATTGCAACTCATGAAGTTTTTTATTTAGAAAAAAATATGCACGAAGCACATGATGCCTATCTTTGTATAGGTGAAAAAACTTATGTTAATGTTAAAGATAGAAAGAAATATTCCGAAACTCACTACCTTAAAAATAGTCAAGAAATGTTTGAGCTTTTTAAAGATCTTCCAGAAGCTTTAGAAAATAACGCTAATTTCCCATTTAGAATTTCTTACAGACCAAAAAATTCAATGCCCGTTTTACCAAATATAAAAGCAGACAAAAATAAAGATGTAGATAAGTTGTTAAAAGAACAATCAAACGAAGGTTTAGAAATAAAATTGAAAGAATATGTTTTTCAGTATTCAGAAGAAACTAATAAGGAGAAAATAAAAAATTTATACTACGATAGACTTAATCATGAAATTTCAATAATTTCTAAAATGAAATATTCGAGTTATTTCCTTATAGTTTCGGATTATATTAAGTGGGCAAAAAAAAATAATATTCCGGTAGGTCCAGGAAGAGGATCTGGTGCAGGATCATTAGTTGCCTGGGTGCTTTCAATTACCGATGTAGATCCAATTAAATTTGATCTACTGTTTGAAAGATTTTTAAACCCAGATAGAATTTCTATGCCAGATTTCGATATAGATTTTTGTGAAGAAAAAAGAGGAAAAGTTCTAAATTATTTAAAACAAAAATATGGAGACGGGGTTGCTCATATAATTACATTTGGAAAATTGAAAGCTAGAATGGCTTTAAGAGACATTGGTAGAGTTTTAGGTATGTCCTACGGTTATGTTGATAATTTATGTAAAATGATACCATTTGATCCTTCGAGACCTGTTACTTTAGAAAAGGCAATTTCTCAAGAACCAAGAATAAGAAAAGAAGAGCAAAAAAATCCTATTGCAAAAAAATTATTAGAAATTGCAAAAAAATTAGAAGGTTTAAATAGAAATATGGCAACACATGCGGCTGGGGTAGTTATACCGGAAAAGAATTTTGCAGAATTAGTTCCTTTATATAAAGATTTTTCTTCAGATACACTTTTACCATCGACGCAATTTGACATGTATTCCTCTGAAAATGCTGGCCTTGTAAAATTTGATATACTTGGACTTAAAACTCTAACTGTAATAAATAAAACAATATTATTTCTTAAAGAAAAAGAAATAGAATTAGATATTAACAAAATTAAACTTGATGATCCAAAAATATTTGACCTATTGAGTTCAGGACATACAGTCGGATTATTTCAGTTGGAGAGTACTGGAATGAGAGATGCACTTGTAAACATGAAACCTGATAAATTTGAAGATATTATTGCCTTAGTTGCATTATTTAGGCCAGGTCCAATGAGTAATATACCTATTTATAATCAGTGTAAGCATGGCGAAAAAAAACCAGATTACTTACATTCAAAATTAAAAAAAATTTTAGAACCTACTTACGGAGTAATTATCTATCAGGAGCAAGTTATGCAAATAGCCCAAACTCTTTCAGGTTTTTCTGCAGGAGAAGCAGATATTTTGAGAAGAGCAATGGGAAAGAAGAAAAAAACTGAATTAGAAAAACAAAAAGAAAGATTTATAAATGGTGCCGTAAAAAATGGTATAGCAAAAGATGTAGCAGGTTTTATATTTAAAAAAATAGAACCTTTTGCACAGTACGGTTTTAACAAGAGTCATGCTACAGCTTATGCATTGATAGCTTATCAAACTGCTTATTTAAAAACGTATTATCCGACGGAATTTATAGCTGCTTCTATGTCAAACGAATTATCAAATACGGATAAACTTAGTGAATTTTACGAAGAATTAAAAAGATTAAAAATAAAAATTCAACGCCCATGTATTAATAAATGTTTTGCAGACTTTGTTCCAAAACAAAATGAGTTATTTTATGCTTTAGGAGCAGTAAAGAATGTTGGTTACGAAGCAGTTTCTCAATTAATCTTAGAAAGGGAAAAAAATGGGAAATTTAAATCTATAAGTGATTTTATAAATCGAATTAATCCAAAAAATATAAATAAGTTACAGCTAGAAGGCTTGGTTAAAGCAGGTGCTTTCGATTCAATTTTCAAAAATAGGAAAATTCTCTATAAAAATATTCCAAATATTATTCAAAGTTCCAAAACCTTGTATGAAAATAAAATTCAAAATCAATCCAGTTTGTTTTCTGACGAAAACCACAAAGTTTCCTACTTGATACAAGATAAAAATATTTCGAACTGGTCTAATGAAGAAATTTTATCTAGAGAATTTGAATCTATTGGCTTTTATATATCAAATCATCCTCTTAAAGATTACGAAGATATTCTTAAGCAATACAAAGTTAAATCCTATAATGAATTTGAAAATGGAGTCGAAACGGAAGCTTTAATACCCGGTACCATTATGTCTGTAAAAGAAAAAAAAACCATCAAAGGAAATAACTTTGCTATTGTTAAATTTAGCGATATGAGTAGAGCTTATGAACTTTTTCTCTTTTCAGAAATTCTTGAATCAAATAGAAAAAATTTAACTGAAGGTAAATCTTTCTTGTTAACTGTAGTCAAAAATAAAACAAATCAAGAAAATAGATTTTTGAAAACAAATGTAAGAAAAATTCAAAGTTTGAATGAAATTCTTAAAAAAAGTTATGATAAAGTTGAAATACAGATAAATAATATGAATGATTTGAAAAAATTATATGAAATTATTAAAGAAAAAGGAAGTTCAAAGATTAGAATTTCTGTTAATCAAAAAGATAAAAATTATTTTTTTGAATTGAAAGATAAAAGAAAATTTGATTATGAAACTTACAAAAGCTTAAATAAAGAGCATTATATAAAGAAAATAAACTTTTAAATAATATTGAATTTTAGTCTCTAAAATTGTAGAACTTCAGATTAATTACGCACACAATTTTGGTTGAAAGACCTCCGGTCATTGTGAATTTAATGAGAAGGAATTGTGGTGGAATAACCGGGAAACTATGAAAATACCAAGTGTAACAATAAAACAACTATTAGAAGCAGGTGTTCACCTAGGACACAAGACTTTCAGGTGGAATCCAAAGATGAATAAATTTATTTTTGGTTCTAAAAATTCTATTCATATTATTGATCTAATGCAGACTTTGGAGATGATTAATTCTGCTTTACAAGAAATACACAGATGTGTTTCTTCTGGCGGAAGAATATTATTTGTCTCTACAAAAAAACAGGCATCAGAAGCTGTAGCTACTTTAGCAAAAGAAACATCACAATTTTATGTAAACCATAGATGGCTTGGAGGTATGTTAACAAACTGGAAAACAATATCTAATTCTATAAATCGTTATAAAAAATTGTCTCAAGATCTAAAAAGAGAAAACACTGGCTTTACAAAAAAAGAAAATTTAAAGATGGCTTTACAGAAAGATAAATTAGAAAGATCACTAGGAGGAATTGCTGAGATGAAAAAAATTCCTGATATGATTTTTATTATAGATACAAATGCTGAAGATTTAGCTGTTAAAGAAGCTTTAAAATTAAATATACCAATAATTGCTGTAGTTGACACGAATTCAGATCCTACCGGAATAAATTTTCCAATTCCAGGCAATGATGATGCGCGAAGAGCTATTAACCTATATTGCGATTTAGTTAAGCAAACAATTTTAGATGCACAGAAAAATAATGTTAAAATTGAAAATGAAGAATCAAAAGCAAAAGGAGATTCAAAAGTTTATGTAAAGAAAGAAGATATTAAAATAACAGAGAAAAAAAAGGAACCTAAGAAAAAAGAAAAAATAAAAAAAATAAATAAAATATCAAAATCTATAATTTCAAAAGTAAAATCGTTAGCTTCAAAAAATAAAAAATAAAAAATTTTTATGTCTTCCGGTAATATATTAGAAAAAGTTAAAAGATTAAGAGAAATTACAGGCGTAGGATTTAAAGATTGTAAAATTGCTATAGAAGAAAGCAAAGGAGATGTTGAAAAAGCTGTTGAATACTTAAGAAAAAAAGGAATAGCCAAAGCAGGCAAGAGGATGCAAAGGACAGCAGCAGACGGATTAATTTCTATTAGCGAGGAAAAAAATAAATTTTCAATAATAGAGATAAATAGCGAAACAGACTTTGTTGCAAAAAATAGCGAATTCATAAAATTTGTAGAAGAAGTTTCTCAATTAACTCTAAGCAATCTAGGAAAAATGGAAGATTTATTAAATTCTAAAATGAAAAATGGAATTAATGTTAAAGATAACTTAGTATCATTGATATCAAAAATAGGAGAAAAAATTACAATTAGAAGAACTGATTTTATTGATTCGGGTAAATATTTGAACTTTTCATATACTCATTCCAGCATTAAAAAAAATATTGGAAAAATTGGTGTCTTATTAAGCTTAGAAAGTAAGATTAAAAATAAAGATATTTTGGAATTAGGAAAAAAATTAGCAATGCATGTTGCTGCTTTATCACCCCTATCTATAGATAGAGAAGATTTAGATAAAAAAATCCTCAATAAGGAGAAAGAAATTATTACAGAAGAATTGAAAAATAGCGGAAAGGATTCTAAGATTGTCGATAAAATAGCAAATGGCAAATTAAATAAATTTATTGATGAAAATACTCTTTTAAATCAACAATGGATTATGGAACCAAAAAATAAAGTAAAGGATATTTTAAAAGGAATTGCTGGCAAAGAAGAAATTAAGATTAAAAAATTTACAAGATTCAAGGTTGGAGAAGGTATTTAGTTTAAATGAGCTCAGAAGAAGCTATTAATAATTGCGATTCAAAAATGAAAAAAGCCTTTAGTGTTTTTAGTAGTGATCTAGGGTCTTTAAGAACTGGAAGAGCAAATGTTTCGATGCTAGATATAATCAAAGTAGAAGTTTATGGACAAAAAATGTCAATAAATCAACTTGCTACTATTTCCACACCAGAAGCTAGACTTATTACTGTTCAAGTTTGGGATCAGAACAATGTGCAATTAATAGATTCAGCAATTAAAAAATCTAATTTAGGTGTAAACCCACAAATAGATGGTCAACTTTTGAGAATTCCAATACCAAGTCTTAACGAAGAAAGAAGATTAGAGTTAAAAAAAATTATGGGTGGTTTGGCTGAAAAAGCCAAAGTATCTATAAGAAATATAAGGCGTGAAGCCAATGAAAAGTTGAAAAAAGATCTTAAAGAAAAAAAGATAAGTGAAGATGAGTGTAAAAATTCGGAAAAAAAAATTCAAAATATAACGGACAAGCAAATAACTGAACTGGAAACAAAACTTAAAGAAAAAGAAAAAGAAATAATGACAATATGAACAAATTAAATCATGTCGCTGTAATAATGGATGGTAACGGGCGATGGGGTTTAAAGAAAAAAGATTCTAGAAAATATGGTCATATAGCAGGAATAAAGACAGTAGAAACTATTATTAAAGCTTCAATTATTAAAAAAATTCCGTATTTAACACTATATACTTTTTCAACTGAGAACTGGGGTAGACCAAAAAACGAGATCAATTTTTTATTTGATTTAATTAGAAAATCTTTAAAAAAAAAATTAAAAAAAATAATCAAGCAAGGAATAAAAATTAATATTATTGGAGAACGAAATAGACTGCCTGTCGATATCGTGAAAATTGTAAAATTAATTGAAAAAAAAACAATTAAAAATAGAAGAATAACGTTAAATCTGGCGTTAAATTACGGATCAAAGGAGGAAATTGTTAACGCTTGTAGAAAATTTATTTTAAAAAAAAAAACTAATATTAATGTAGATAGTTTTAAGTATGAATTATATACCAAAAATATTCCAGATCCTGACATATTAATTAGAACAGGGGGGACAAAAAGATTAAGCAATTTTTTACTTTGGCAATTAGCTTATGCAGAAATTTTTTTCATCAACAAATTATGGCCAGATTTTAATGAAAATGATTTTAATAAAATTATTTTTAAATTTAATAAAATAAAGAGAAATTTTGGTAAAATATGATAACTAGCGAACTTAAAAAAAGGATAGCTACTTCAATTATTTTAATAGCAATTGTTTTAAATTGCTTATTTATTCATAATTTAACCTGGTTGCTTTTATTATCTATCGTATCATTAATTTGCTTGCTTGAATTTTCAAGCTTGTGTAAAAAAATTTGGAAAAATAAAATCACAGCATATTTTCTAATATTTTTAAGTTTATTATTTTTGTTTATATTTATATATACAACTTATCAATCCAAAATTGATCATGGTATAGATTTTATACTATTTGTATTGTTAACATGCATTTTTTCAGATATTGGTGGTTATATAATTGGAAAAAGTATTGGTGGAAAAAAGTTAACTAAAATTAGTCCTAACAAAACAATATCTGGAAGCATTGGATCTTTTTTATTTTCCTTATTTCCAATTGGAGTTTGGATAATTTTAGAAAAAGGTTACGCAGATAAAAATAGTATATTATTTTGTTT
>MDTE01159962.1_pt1 | contig 12070 bp, 9 predicted proteins | sample 811231 | NCBI WGS metagenome assembly MDTE01 (sample SAMN05326651, study PRJNA326480) | marine metagenome | isolation source: seawater | place: Indian Ocean: Red Sea | collected 2010
ATGATCGAGAAATAGACCGTCAGATTCAAACTCGCGGTCTGTTCAAAGAGTGGGATACTGCCCAGCGACAGACGGATCGCGGGAAAGACGGCGAAGTACTTGCTGAGCGCGTCGATCGATCCCAGCCCAAAAGGCAGGGCGAAGCCGAGCCACATCAGAGGTTGGCGAAAGAGTGGCCGCAGCAACCGGCCGCTCCCGTCGTCGGCAATCATCGCCAGCGGCAACTGGGCCATCGGATAGGCGAGCTTTTCGTGCTCGACCCACTGCCGGCGCAGAATCACCATCATGCAGACCATAACCAGAAAGAGCGCCAGAGCGAAGAGCAGCCAGTATAGCAGGGGCAAGAGCCAGGCCTCCCAGGGCACGGCTCGGGCGGGGTTGCCCTCGTAGAAGTCGCGGATGAGGTTCAGATCGCGGGGGCCTATCCAGTGCGGCAGATAGGGCTGCACCACTTCGCGCCAGTTGTTTTCCGGCGTGGCGTAGTAATAGGCCCCGGTGATGACCGGCAGTACATAGCCCGACAAGCCCGCAGCCAGGGTATTGCCCAACACCATCAGCACGTAGGCTACCGCCAATTCACCCCGCTGCAGGGCCAGGCGACGATGGACCAAACCCAGCAGCACATTGAGCACCGCAACCAGTGCGAAGAAAGCGAAAAACGCCGCCGGAGTCAGACTCCAGCGAGCCATCGGCGCCCCCTTGACGATCATGTCGTTGTAGACCGACCCCAGAGCCAGACAGACTGCCCCACCCACCCCTACGATCAGGGCTTTGGCGCTAGATCCCTTGACACTCCGGGACCTGGTTGCCTTCTTGGGTTCAACCGAGGATTGGCTCATAGGTGGGCGTTGGCATTATCGCGCTGCCGCGGATCGACGAGTGCTGGCATCTATCCACTGGTCAGTACAAAGGTGACCAATTGCGATTCGTTCCACAAACCTATCCGGCTTCGCCCTCCAAGGGAAAGCGATGATATGGCCGCCACCAGGGTGAGCTTCAGAGCCTTGCTAATAGGAGCGCTGCTGGCAGCGGTGGTCAATGTCAGCGCGCTGTACAGCAATTTTATCAATGCCTCGTGGATGGCACTCAATATCAGCGTTCCCATTGCCATCTTCGTTTTCTTTCTCTTCGTCGCCTTTTTCAATACACTGCTGAAGTCGCTGCACCGCCCCCTGGCACTGGACCAGGGCGAGTTGACGGTGGTGTTCATCATGCTGATGATCGCCGCCACCGTGCCGACCGAAGGCTACGTCGAGCACATGGTACCCAAGATCGTCAGCCCATCCTACTACGCAACACCCGAGAACAATTGGACCGAGAGTATCCAACCCTTTATAAAACCCTGGCTGGTACCCCAGGACCCGGATGCCGCACGCTATTTTTTCGAGGGGTTGCCGGCCGACGCACCCATTCCCTGGGGAGCATGGGTGCGGCCCCTGAGCGCCTGGTCGCTATTTTTCGCGATTCTGTGTTTCGTCATGGTTTGTATCGCCGTGATTTTGCGCAAACAGTGGATCGAGCACGAGCGATTGGTCTATCCCCTGGTGCAATTGCCGCTGGCCATGATCAGGGACGGCGACGAAGGAGAGCGGGTGCCGCCGTTTTTTAAAAGCGCGATCATGTGGATCGGCTTTCTGATTCCGTTTTCCATTCTCAGTGTCAATTCCCTGCACAACTATTACAATTTCATCCCTGAGATATCGCTGTCGACCAGCGTCCCGCTGATACCGGGCTCGCTGCACCTGGGATTGGCCTTGAGTTTTATGACCCTGGGATTTTCGTACTTTGTCAATTTGCAGGTCTTGATGGGCATCTGGACCTGTTTTGCGCTGCTGATGGCGCAGCGAGCTACATACAGCGTACTGGGTATTTCCATGCAACAGACCTTGCCGGATTCCTCGGCCTCGGACGCCATCACCGCGCACCAGGGCATGGGGGCGATGATCGTCTTCGTGCTGGTTATCATATGGACGGCGCGTGGACATCTCAGGGACGTGGCCAGAAAGGCCTTTGCCGGTGACGAGCGCGTGGACGATTCGGGAGAGATTCTATCCTACCGCACCGCGGTGTGGGGCGTGCTGCTGGGGCTGATCGCGCTGGGGGTATGGCTGGAGCTGTCGGGCTTACCGCGCTGGAGCGTGCCGTGGTTTCTCTTCGTCGCGTTCGTGCTCTACATCGGTCTCAGCCGCTTCGTCGCCGAAGCCGGGCTGGCCACCATCCGTACGCCGACCGACCCACAGGCCTTCGTCAATTCCACGGTGGGCACTTCGGCGCTGGGACAGGACGGGCTGGTGGCGTTGAGTTTGACCTACACCTGGCTCTTCAAAGCGCGGATATTCGTCCTGGCGGCTTGTGTCAACTCGTTGAAACTCGAGGGCGAGAGCAGCGTGGGGCGCCCCAAGCGGCGCCTGTTCTGGGCCATGGCCCTCTCGCTGGCGGTGTCGCTGGTAGCAGCCAACTGGTATTTGTTGCAACAGGCCTATACCCATGGGGGCATCAATCTCAACCAGATGTTTTTTCTCCGCACCAACCAGGGGCCGTTCAATGCCGCAGCCGTATGGATCAACACGCCGACCGGGGTTAACTGGGAGGGATGGCTTTATACCGGGCTAGGCGCCGCAGCGATGCTGATGCTGATGCTGGCACGAAATTTCTGGCTCTGGTGGCCGGTGCATCCGATCGGTTTCCCCATTGCTACCACCTGGGTAGCTGGGCAGATTTGGTGCAGCGTCTTTCTGATCTGGGTATTCAAAATCCTGGTGCTCAAATTGGGCGGACCGCATGCCTACCGGCGCATCCAGCCTTTCTTTCTCGGCCTCGTCCTCGGCAATATAGTGGCAGGTGGGATGTGGTTTGTCATCGACGGGTACACCGGCATGCAGGGCAATGTGCTGGTCTATTTCTGAATGGGCTCGCAATACTGGTCCGGTCCATTCGACAAGGGACCGAATCAACTGCGATAAACGATGGCGTGACGTACCTTGGCAAGAGCCAAATCAGATCGAAGCGCGATGGTTTTCCCATGGGCCGTCTGGGCAACCCCGAGGAAGTGGCCGATATTATCGTCTTTCTGGCCTCGGTTCACGCCAACTGGATCAACGGCCGCAATATCCCGGTGGACGGCCTGGAGCAGCCAGTGCCCTTCCAACCACTGGAGAATTGAGCGAAAAATGGAGCCTCTGGCGCAGGACTATGTGGTGGTGGCCCAGTCGCCGGACAAGAACTCGGTCTACGCCGGTTCGCCGGCCCTGGCCCGATTGCCCGGCGGCGAAGTGGTCGCCACGTACGAGTGGTTTCGGCCAGCACCCCACAAGGAGTCTATCCCCTACCAGACCGAGGTCAAGGTCAGCACCGACGGCGGGCAGACCTGGGCTCTACGCGGCCAAACCGATATCATCTGGCCCAGCCTCTTCGTCCACGGCGACGCACTCTATATGATCGGCAACCGGCGCAAATCCCGTGAGGTGGTTATCAGCCGCTCGCTGGACGGGGGTCGCACCTGGGCGGATGAAGTAACGCTCTTCGCGGTGCGCAGCCACAACGCACCTACCACGGTGACCTTCCAGAATGGCTATGTCTATAGAGCGTTTGAAACCATACCCTTCACCGGCCGCAGCGGCGGTGGTCGCTCCTCGTGGGAATCTTTCGTAGTCGCCGGCGATCTGGCAGCGGACCTGCTCGACCCGGCCGCCTGGCGGACCTCGCCGACTCTGCGCTTTCCCGGTACGCCGCAGCCGCTCAACAGCCACGCCTACCCGGCCGAGCCGAATAACACCGAAGACTGCTGGATCGAGGGCAATGTGATCAGTGTCCAGGGCCAGCTGCGCACGATGCTCCGGGTGCATTTACAGGGCCGGGCGACCGTGGGCATGGCGGCGATTTGCAACCTTGACGACGACGGCGAGAGCATGGATTATCGCTTCGACCAATTCTGTCCGATGCTCGGCGGCCAGTGCAAGTTCCACATCGTCTTTGACGAGGTCTCGCAGCTGTTCTGGACTTGCGTCAATCCAGTGACCAACACCTTTTCACCGGTGGACGAGCATCTGGCCGCGGCAGGGTTCAAGGGACCGCCGGGCAACGAGCGGCGGATCTTGTGGCTGCTCTACAGTCACGACGCTGAGAATTGGTTCGGGGCCGGCTGCGTGGCGATGAGCCGCAAGGTAAGCGATTCGTTCAGCTATAGCTCGCAGTTGATCGTCGGCGATGACCTGCTGGTCCTGGCGCGCACTTCGGTCGACGGTTTAAATCAGCACGACACCAACTTGATCACCCTGCATCGGGTAGCGGATTTTCGCCGCCTGGCGCTTAATTTGGCACCGGATTACTAGGGCTAGACGAGAAAGATCATGGATCGAGAAAAGCAGAAAACACGGATCCTCACAGAAATCGACCGCAGGTTGCCGGAGTTCAAAGATCTCCTGCGCGACATCGTTCGAATTCCCACCGACAATCCACCCGGCGATACCACGCGATGTGTGGCCTATATCGCCGAGTACTTGCGCAGCAAGGGACTGCCGGCCGAAATCTACGAGCCGCGGCCGACGATCCAGAGCCTGGTCTCCTATGTCGAAGGAGTTCGACCGGGGCGCAACCTCGTGCTCAACGGCCACCTCGATCAGTTTCCGGGCGGCGATCCAGAAGCGTGGTCCTTCGACCCGTATTCGGGAGAGTGCCGCGATGGCAAGATTATCGGGCGCGGCGTCGGCGATATGAAGGCCGGTACCGTCGCCTCGCTATTGTGCCTGGTGCTGGTCCACGAATTGCAGATCCCCATCGCCGGCCAGCTCACCGCCGCGCTGGTGGCCGACGAAGAAACGGGAGGCACCTGGGGCGCCCAGTGGCTCTTGCAAAACGTAGCGATGACGCGGGGGGACGCCCATCTCAATAGCGAGCCCACCGAGATGGACCAGGTGCTGATCGGACATAAGGGCAAGTACTGGCTCAATGTCGATACCCACCATCCCGGCGGGCTGGCCGCCGTGCCGGTGGCCGACGACGCTATCGCCCGCGCCGTACAGGTGGCCGATGCCCTCAAAAAACTGCAGGGATGGCACTTGGGCACGCCTCCCGATGTGGCCGATGCCGTCGCCCGCGCCAAAGCGCGTGGCGGAGACACGGCCTGGGTCGTGGATTCGACGACGGTCAATATCGGCGTCATACAGGGCGGCGTTCAGAGCAACACGATCCCCAGCCACTGCCATATGGAGGTAGACATCCGCACGCCGATCGGCATCAGCACCGAAGATCTACAGGCTAAAGTCGAGGAAGTGCTGGCCGAAGTCGACCTCGATCGCCGCGAAATCGATCTGGAGTGGGTGGTCTGTCTGGAGGCAGCCTATTCGGCACCGAATGAGGAAATCGTTCAGCTAGTGGCGCACAACGCAGAGCAGATCACCGGCCGACCCATCGAGATCAACACCAGTTTCGGCTCCACCGACGCTCGATTCTGGTGGCTCGAGAAGATCCCGGCGGCCATCTACGGCACCGGACTGGAGAATATCGCCGTTCCCGATGAGTATATACTCGAGCCCGAATTCGGGCAGGTGCTGAAAGTGCACGCAAGCACCTGTATCGACTACCTGTGCGGCGAGTGAGAGCAATTTCGGACGAAGTTCAGCCAGGATACTCGATTTGCACCGTATCGAACATAACGAGCCCTTTCGGCAGGTACTGCATGTCGACTCGGTAGTCTCTGGCTGCCCATTGCCGGTCGATATCGTCGACCGCTTCGGTAGCAACGATGGTCAATGGAAATAGAATGAAGATGATGTCGATATTCACGTCCCGCAGCACGGTGGCGATCTCACCATAACCATATAGATCGCTCAGGTCATGGCGAGCGCCCAGGCAGGTCCATTGCTGGGGATCGGGCGCGAGTTGAACCGTTTGCTCCGACCAATCCGGCGTGATCTCGAAAGGCTGTCCTGTGAGGATGAAATTGACGGTTGTTGCCGGCGGTCCTTCGACCTTGGCCTGAACCAGAAGCAGGAGTTGCAAGCCACCCAGGTCTGGATGTGGCACTGGCTTGTGGTTATTGCAGAGCGGGCCTGCGAAATCCATGGTCCCGCGCAGGCGGACACTGACCCTGGCATTGGTGAGATCGGTGCTATAACCATCTTCCACGAAGCGATTTCCGCGGCGCAGAGTCTCATCCAGGGAGCAGAGCGCATCGGCGTGCGTGATCAGGTACATGAGCAGGTGGAGATAGCCTGCGCCAGGCGGCGCGTGGTTGGCATCCACCGACCAGGGACTGTGGCAATAAGCGACCCCGTCCCAGACGGGCAGGGGGCTGCGCAAATCGGCGATCCATCCCCTAGGTCCATCGTTAAAAGTTTCAGTATAGATCCTTGCCATGGGATCCTCCCGGTTCTGATTTGCTATGGTTGCAAAAAAATAGAGGGATGAATTTAGCGAGGCAAATCGAAGAAATACCATTCGCCTTTAGAGTTAGCTTTAGAGAAAGGAAATGATGGAATTCTCACGTTTCAACTGGCAGCGCGATCCGGCCAACCCGGTTTTGCCGCCCGACGCGAATTTGCCGCATGAAAGCACGCGGTGCATGAACCCGTTTGTGGTTAGGGTCGGCGATGAGTACCGCCTCTATTACTCCGGCGCAGACACCGCGGGCGTCCAGCGCATCTGCCTGGCGACAGCCTCACTCAAAACGCCGGGACACTTCAAACGGCACGGAGTACTATTGGATGTGGGAGACAAAGGGGCCTTCGACGCGCGGTGGTGCGTGCTGCCCTGTGTGCACCGCTTCGGAGACCAGTGGCATATGTATTACAGCGGCCATGAGGGAACGGACTTGGGGCTGCAATCCTTCCCCGGCATCGGCCTGGCACTCAGCGCCGATGGCCTGAATTTCTCCAAGCACGGGCCAGACCCGGTGATTACCGGCGACCAGACGGCGGAATTCCCTGACAACCGAGGCATTGCCGGTGGCGGTACGATTCTGGAGGATGTACTGCCGGACGGCAAGATACGGTACAGGATGTACTACACGCTGGCTGTCGGCAGCAAAAACCCGGACGTACGCACCGATCAGGAGAAGCATTGCGCGGTGTGCCATAGCACCGACGGCATACACTGGACGGACCACCGACTGGTCATGCGTCCACGACCGGAGGTGGCCAATGAAGACATTGCGGTGGCAGCGCCCTTTGTGTGGCGGGACGGGGAGATCTACCGGATGCTCTATTGCGGCATTGGCACGCGCTGGGGCTACTACTCGATCTCCGAGGCTCTGAGCGAGGATGGCTACCAGTGGCACCGGGGGTCGGGAGATGAGAACCTGTCACTGGCGCCAGATCCGAGTTCGGAATGGGAATCCCAGATGGTCGAGTATCCGGCGATTATCTCTGAAGCAGGTGGCTTGCGGCTGTACTATTGTGGTAATGGATACGGCGCGACAGGTATCGGTACGGCGGTCGCTTCAAAGAGATCTGCACCATTTAACCTGACGGGCTGAAAGGCACTTTATATCAATGTGCATCGGCCGATACGGGTACGAGGTGCCGGGAAGATCTTGAGGCGATGACTTGTTCCGGGGTCCATTTCGACGAGGCTTCCTTCCCTCGGTTCTCCATGACGCCTCAATGCTCCCCTGCACGTGCTCTATGGTCGATGCCGGAATGCCGGAATAACTTGGAATAGGGCGTTTAAATTTCCTATACTTAAGCCAAGTTACTTAGTGTAATCTTGTCGTGAATCCTATACTGTAGATAATTGGGTAGGGGTACTACATGAATTCCGTTCGATGTCAGTATTTCGCTTTACTCTCCCTGCTGATCTTTGGTGCAACCCCAAGTCTTGGAGATGGCTTTTCTGAGTCCTTGACGCACAACGAGATCCATTTTACTCAGTGGCAGACAGATGAACTGCATCAGGAACCCATTACTTCCCCCGACGGTCGCCTGATTGGTTATATGCATATCGAAGAGCGCGACCCTGGAAAACGTAGGCTTTGGGTGATGGGACGCGATGGAAAGGATGCTCGACCGCTAGTCGTTGAGCCGCGATCACATATGCAAGCCTACCCCAAATGGTCGCCTGATGGTCAGCACATTGCTTTTACATCGGACCTGGGTGGAGAGACTAGCATCTGGACGGTTCGTGTTGCTGATGGAACGTTAAAAAAAATCACGGATCATCACCTGGGTACCGACGTATTTGGCTGTGCTGCTACTTGGTCACCTGATAGCCAGACATTAGTAGTTAATGCCGCGGATAATAATAACGCTCAATTGCTCAAATATTCTATAGCCGGCGGGCTTCCTGATACACTCTTTGAGGCAAGGTCAATTGCTTTTCCTGCTTGGTCCCCAAGCGGTGATCGCATTGTCTTCAATGGTGCAACTCATGAGAGGGGCAATTTTTGGTATATGACCGTTTCAGATAGGACGGTACATCCTCTTGATGCCGCAGGAAGAAGTGGTCATTACCTGGCGTGGTCCCCAGCGGGTGATTGGTTAGCATTCCAGTCAGATGGGGCAAAACCGCATATTATACTCTTGCCTGCAGAGGGAGGTCAGCCAATCCAAGTGACGGATACTACCTTAGTCAGTGCCGCCCGTACGGTTGCCTGGGATTATGATGGCAAGTCTTTGCTTTATTCTGCTCATCCCCGAAATAATGGATTTAGTGGCTACCTTGCGATGGTCGATACATCGGGATCAAACTTCGTTGTTCTAGCCGATGTTAATCACACAGTTAATGTTGCATGGCAGTGGCCACCTTGTTGGACGCCGAACGAGGACTTTCTTGCATTTACACCCTCAGGTGAAGATTCTACTATTGCGATTGTCTCGACAAAGGGTGGTGCGAAGCGTGTTCTTGCAAAAGGTACCGGACAGGCCTTTTCTCCTGATGGAACGGAAATCGCGTTCGTACATGAGCGGGCAATATGGGCGACGGATTTGCGTGATATTGATCCCTATCCTATTACTTTAGCTTTCCCCGATGAAGTAAGTAATCTTGAATGGTCTCCTGACGGTGAGTGGATCATTTTTCGAAAACGGAACACGCTTTGGAAAGTGTCCTCTTACGGAGGCGAATCAACACCTCTTTTCGAAGATAGGAGTCTCGCTTTTACCGTTGGCTGGTCAACTAATTCTCAAAGTTTTTACTATGTAACTCCCCGTACCGCAGGTGGGGAGTCTGTGGAGGGATGGGGAGGAATCTGGCGTGTTAGTACAGTGGCTCTGTCTGCGGGTGAGTATGTGAAAGACAATATTGGTTGGTCTACAGATATTTCAAGCGATGAAAGCTTTTTAGCCAGCGGAGATCTAATGGCGAAAAACGGACTTCGGCTTTATCGCTTTGCCACGGGCCAGACCAAGACTATTCGTTTTCATCAGAAACCAGATTACTCGGTGGCCAGTACTTCTATCTCACCGTCGGGTACGAGAGTGGCCTTCTATCTTGTCCGTGAATGGTTCCTGAGCACCTGGAGAGCCGATGTTAGCAATCTCATTGGCCAGCCTGTGGGTTTCCCATGACGATAAAAGAAAGGATCCGTAGCGGCGGGACGACAGGCCTTTTTTTTGGTGTTGCCCTCGTTGTTTTTACCGGAATTCTCATTTTTACATATTCTCAATCCATCGACTCGGTTGAGGAACTACTCTACGATCAGCTTGAAGGAGTAGCGCGCAATGCCGTAAAAGACATCTCAACCAACTATCCAATCATCGATCGCGAAACAAAACTGTTATCACGCAACAGGTCTTTGAAAGAATTGTATCAGCACGGGCAAAGCGGCTCATCTGACCAAGCCGAGGTCGCTGCATTTGTTGACTGGTTTCGTCAGAACGCAGCAATGGAATATCTGGCGATTGGCTACCTGTCTGTCTCGGGCAACTTGCTTTTTAGCAGTGACCAGGGAACGGCAGGCTATGGTTCGGCTCTGCCGAGTACGGGTAACTCGACCTCTGAATACCTTGAGATGGCCCGGACCTTTGCTGCTTCAAGTAAGGCTCTCGGACTGCACATTGATTCAACAACGGCAGGGGAACTTGTCGTTTTGCTCAGTCGAGCCATCAATATGCGGCGCCTTAAGGGGACCGTCGTGGCGGTAGTTCCTGTTAAAGAGCTTCTCCAGATCAACCTCAATGAGCATATGGCCCTTGCCATTATCGATCGATCGACCGGGCACTTCGTTTATCAAAGCGACGGCTCACTTTCGTGGCTTGAGCAGCTGGAGAACCCCACCGCCGTTAGGACTGACGATCTGGTTGACCAACAGGTTCTTTCAGCGGTCCATGCATTGGAAGATCCACCGTGGTCGGTAACTGTCTATATGAGTGCGGCCCCCTATCTGGAAAAGCCGCAACGGGCCGGTCGGCTCACTCTGCTTGTTTCTCTTTGTTTTGTACTACTGTGTGGCATGATCATTCGCAGCTTACTTAAACGGGTGGAGCGTCGGTCAACGGATCTTGCTCGAGCGAATGAAGAAATTGAGGAACGCAATCGACGTCTCGAGGTGGCACAAGAAATTGTCCACGCGCATAACGAGAAGCTGGAGGCGGAATTGGCTGCTGCGAGTAGTATGCAGATGAAGTTGATGCCCCACGAAAATCCGACTCTTAGCGGTTTTAGTATTTCCGGTCGTTGCCGGCCTGCCACCCATGTTGGGGGTGATTTTTTTCAGTACTATCCCCGACCTGACGGTCGGCTCTCCGTCGCTATGGCTGACGTGACGGGTCACGGGATGGAAGCCGCAATACCTACTGTGCTTTTTAGTGGTATGTTGGATAACCAGATGGAAAATGCAATCCCGCCAGAAGAGTTGTTTGGCCGCCTCAACCGTTCTCTCGTGCGCAATCTGGAGCGGCGTACCTTTGTCTGTTTTTCAGTAGGCGAACTTGACCCAGCAACACGGAGCATGCGGTTTGTCAATGGCGGGTGTCCTTATCCTTATCACTACAAAGCGGCAACTGGGAATACTGAGGAACTGATGCTTGATGCACTGCCGCTGGGTTTGCGCGCAGATTCCGATTACGAGGTATTGGAGTGTGAACTCGAAGTTGGAGATCGCGTTGTCTTCTGTTCGGATGGAATCATTGAGGCCCAGGATGAAGACGAGCAGATCTTTGGTTTTGAACGAACGCTGGAGGCGGTAAATCGTTTTGCCTCCATGGGATTAGCGGCACCGCAGATTATTGATGAACTACTTCAAGAAGTTGACGATTTTCGTGGCTCGGCGGATCAGCATGATGATCAGACTATCCTAGTGATCGAGGTTACTTAGAGGCTTGCGGGGGCTTGATACACTGATAGCTAAGAGTGTTTGCTCTGATTTCTGCCGTCCAACGCGGGGTTTTTCTCTTCATGCAGCCACCATTCGTCCGGTAGGTTAGCGTGTACCAAGAGCGAGCGCGGCGCAATGGCGCCGTGCAAGTGCTCGATATCACAGAAATTCAGAATACCGAAAGGAAACGGTGAGGAATCTAAATGGGCGAAATAAGACGACATTTCGCCCACATGCATTGTAAATGTGGTCGCCGAACAAATCGGTGCAGCCACGCACAAACCATCGTCCAGCGCAGCGGTAAGCCAGATGTCCATCTCGCCCTGACATAAACCAGCCACGGCCACACGGCCAGGGTTAATATCGGCACGAGCGCGAAGATATTCGCCACACCGTATCGTTTCTGCCGCCCGCATTGCCAACTGACTGATGCCGGTCACATCGCCCATGCCCATAACTTCGTTGGGCCCTATCTTCAAAATCAGAGGTTTCGCCAAACGGTGCATGGTCTGGAATGAGCACGATATACCCTTGCCGCGCCATACGCACCGCGAATGCCTGATAGGCTGGTTTCCATTTGTCTTCCGGCCATCCCGGATTCCAAACCACGGCCGGCATCAGCTGGCCCAGTGGTGTCTTTGAACGAAATACGAACGATGTAATAACGTAGTCTACTGGCCTGAGAATATTGACCCATTATTAATACTTCCAGATATTTTTCCGATTGCCGAATCCATCTCAAGCCGATCTTCGTACGGAAGTGCTCGAGAGGTAGAAAATGGTCAACCAGCTCTCAACTGCTCTAACGCACTTAGGTGC
>MDTE01165711.1_pt1 | contig 12070 bp, 9 predicted proteins | sample 811231 | NCBI WGS metagenome assembly MDTE01 (sample SAMN05326651, study PRJNA326480) | marine metagenome | isolation source: seawater | place: Indian Ocean: Red Sea | collected 2010
CCGCCGATAGATGTGCCGTGACCACCTATGAATTTAGTCGTTGAGTGAACTACTATGGCGGCGCCATGCTCTAAAGGTCTGCAAAGAATAGGTGCAGCTGTGTTATCCATTATTAAGGGAATCCCAAGTTCATGGCCGATTGCTGCAACTTCGGCTATTGGAAAGACCTGTAGTTTAGGGTTAGGTAAAGTTTCAGCAAAGAAACACCTTGTCTTATCATCAGAGGCTTCTCGAAAGGTTTCCGGATTAGATGGATCAACAAACCGACATTCAATGCCTAGGGTGCTAAGGGTGTTTTGAAGAAGATTCCAAGTTCCTCCGTAAAGGTCGGTCGAGCTGACTATATTGTCGCCTGCATGCGCAATGTTGGTAATAGCGATAAATTCCGCAGCCTGACCCGAACTCAATGCAAGACCCGCAACCCCGCCTTCTAAGGCCGCTACTCTTTTTTCGAGTACGTCATTGGTCGGATTCATAATGCGGGTATAAATATTGCCAAACTCTTGCAACCCAAACAATTTAGCAGCATGGTCGGGACTGTCGAACTGATAGGATGTTGTCTGATAAATCGGTACAGCTACCGAGTTTGTTGTATCATCTTTTCGCCATCCTGCATGAAGGGCTATGGTTTCTGGGTTTTTGCTATCAGTCATTTTATTCTCCATTCACTAAGCGGCTCACCCCATAAAAAAATCACCGCAGCTGAAGCTGGGTGACCCCCGCGCTTTAGCTGCATTTTTATGCGCCCGCAAGCTGTGCTTCAAATCGGCGCAGACCTTTTTTATCACAAAACCTAAAAAGATAAAGCTTTAATTGGTTAAAATAAAAACAGGGAAAAAGATATTATATCAAAGTTTTAAATCCACGAAATCAGCTATTAGCAAAGTTTAATTTTGGGAGAATGTGTCTTTTATATTTTTAGACCGGATTGCTAAATACGTTAACCCGGCGGCGCCAATAGTAAAAAGCACAGACATTAAATAAAATCCAGTACCTATATTACCACCGGCCAAATCTATTGCTATGCCGGCAATAGGGGGAACAATTGTAGCCCCTAGGCGGTTGCCCGTGGTTCGGAGGCCTACACTAAGCCCAAACTTCGACACTGGAACGCTACGAGAGAGGAGCATTAGTATGTAGGCCATGCCAAGTCCTACGCCAGCCCCAAAAATAACTGTGCTTAACGTCAACCCGGCAATATCTCCAAAAACTGGTACCATTGCATTTCCAATGGCAGAGAGAAGGATCATGAAAATTACTATCCAGTGTGGGCTTAGGTACTTTTTTGCTTGTTCCGTGGGTAAGGCCGTTACCCCCGCAATAAAGTATGCAAATCCTGTAATAAGGCCAATAATCCGACCCTCATAACCAATTGATTCCATATAAATTGATATAAAATTCATTCGGACTTGAATGAGACCGTTCATGAACAGAGATGCAATTACAACAAACGCGACGGATGGGATGAGAAATAATCTGAAAGCCTCTTTATAATCGAGGAATGAAGGCAGGAGAGCTCTTATTCGTGGGCGCTCTTTTGGGACTATTACGGTATCTGGGATCGGCATAATCACAACTGATATCCAAAGAGCAATATTACAAAGAGCTATAATACCAAAGGCGGACCAAGAACCTCCTATGGGTGTTGCTTGTCCGATATCCCAAGCCCAGCCGGCAAGGGGAGGAGTAAAAAAATTGGCAAAATTAGAAACTGATGTAAACCGACCCATATGTTTTGGAGACCCTTTAGTTAATTGTCCTAACTGTGTTTGGCAGCCTATCCATCCAATTGTATGCATAAAGCCGGTTACGAGTTGTAAAAAAACAATGAGGGTTAACTGTAACATAGCCATTGAGGTAATCGTGGGCACTAGTGGATAACATAAAGTCAGTATGATACCGGTAACAGTACACCAGATCATCACTCGTCTAACTCCGAGACGGTCAAGGACGGCCCCACTATGTATAGAAAAAATTGCAGCAAGAAAGGATCGTGCACCGGCTGCAATGCCAATCATCGTTGCAGACATTCCTAGGCTGACTAAGCACCATAAAGGGACAATAAGCTGAACCATTGGCAGAATTCCAATACTGATGAATGCAGAAGAATAAGCAGTGAACTCCGCACGAAAGGTTAGCACCGGAGTGTTTGATTTATCTTTGGAGTTCAATTTAATATGGCTTTTGGCATTCTGGGGGTGCTTATAAACACCTAACATCAGTTTGCCTAGTAAAGTTCAACTTAATAAACTAAAAAAGACATAAAGAATTGAGGAAAAAAAGTTTGAAAAAAAGATGACAGTAATAGCGAAACCACTATCAAAGGCGATTGGAGCCTCGGTTACGGGTGTGGATTTATCTCGTGAGTTGAGTTTAGAAACAATTACCGAAATTAAAAACGCTTGGTATCGACATTCAGTTCTTGTCTTCCCAAACCAATCCATAAATGACGAACAACAAGAAAAGTTTTGCCGATATTTTGGTGAACTTGAACGCGTGCGAACAACTACTGTTGCTGAGGATCACCCACATGTAATGCTGATTACCAATGCTAAAGACACCGGCAAACCCACTGCTTTGGAAGATGGCGAGATGATGTTTCATTATGACCAGTGTTACTATGAACAACCGTGTATGGGAGCCACATTATTTTCGTTAGAGGTCCCTGATGTAGGAGGAAATACGCTTTTTGCTAATTGTACAAAGGCCTACGAAGCTTTGTCTCCTAGTTGGAAAGAAAGGCTTATTGGTTTGAAAGCCCTAAATTACTATGATTACGAGGGAAGCCCAACTATGCGCCCTGGAGGGGAGGCAGATCCTAGCATTCCGCAATGGGTGCATCCTGTGGTGCGTACCCATCCGGAGACAGGTCGTAAAGCTATCTATGTTAATCGTCTAATGAGTATGCGAGTTGCAGAAGTGTCGAATGAAGAAAGTCAGGAAATTCTTCAATTTTTATTTGATCATATTGAAAGCCGTCAGTTTATTTATGAGCATAGTTGGTCAGTAGGAGAATTAGTGATGTGGGATAATCGGTGTAGTGTGCATGCCCGTACCCATTTTGCTCCAGAAAAGAGGCGTATGATGCGAAGAGTTACCATTCGTGATCCAATTCCCGTCAATTAAATTTGCTATTCCAACGATATTGTTGATTGTATTCATTAAATATTAAAATCTTCGCCGTAAATAATTTTATAAAAACCATAAGTTAATCTTGAGCAGAACTAGTTTAATTCCAAACTTTTGGAAATACCTTTTAACAGCAATAATATTTTGAAAAACTTTATCGGATAAAATTATGGAAACACGAAAAGTAGGGGGAAATAATGGTATTGATGTCACCTTAGTTGGACTTGGGTGCAATGCTTTTGGACGTCGAATTGATCAAGACGCAACCACTAAAGTCATCAATGGAGCGCTAGATTTCGGAGTTACTTTCTTTGATACTGCAGAGGGGTACGGAAACGGGCTTTCAGAAGAATACATTGGTAATTCGTTAAATGGCAGACGGCATCAAGTAATAATTGCCACTAAAGTTGGTTACAATATGTTGCATGTTGAGGATAAGGGAAGAGGTTCACGAGCTAATATAAGAATAGCAATTGATCTAAGTTTAAAAAGACTGCAAACAGATTACGTGGATTTATATCAGCTTCATCGTCCAGATCCGATAACACCTATAGAGGAAACTCTGGCTGCTTTTGAGGAATTGAAAGATGAAGGAAAGATTAGACTATACGGGTGCTCCAATTTTTCTGACGCGCAACTCCTTGATTCAGTGCGGATTGCTGAGAAATTTGGATATCAGGGTTTTGTAACAGCCCAGAACAAATGGAATGTTTTGCAGCGGGAAATAGAGACTAATCTTATCCCAATTTGTGTTAAAAATAATGTAAGTATTTTACCTTATTATCCACTGGAAATGGGGTTGTTAACCGGAAAATATCGCCGTGATCAACTCGCACCTCCAAATAGTCGTCTCAATGGTGATGATAGGCTTAAAAGTATAAACTACGGTAAATTAGAAGCATTAGAGGCATTCAGCAAATCTCAAGGTTATAGTCTTCTCTCACTTGCAATCTCTTGGCTTGCTTCGAGAAATGAGACAGCTAGTGTGATAGCTGGCGCTACAAGATACGATCAATTAAAGCAAAATGCTGAAGCGGCTTCTTGGAAAATGACAAAAGACGATCAGAGGGAAATAGATAAAATATTAGGCTCGGTATAGAAATATTGCCACTAAAATTAAAATTCTAATAACAGTTGCGACTGCGATCTTGTGAAAAATATAACGCTATTCTTACTAAACCGATAAATCTTGGGTATCAATTAAAGGTTATTCTGCAGCAGCGGCTTTCGGTGCACCAATATGGCGCAGTTTGGGCATAACCTCCTCAGCAAACATTTGCATATTTTTTTTAGTTTGGTCATGGCTCAAAGTTGCAAACTGCCCCATAATGACCAGGTTACCGTAGCCCATCGCTGATTGATATTCCTCTAATTTTTCAACTACTGTAGAGGGACTGCCACAAATAAACATACCATTTTCCATAAGCATCTCTATGCTCAAAAATTGTTCACGAAATTTCATCTTATTTTCCAGTATCATTTTATAGGAATTGATTGATGAATAACCCGGCGGCATTCGATACTCGGTTGGAGCTAGCACAAATTTGTTAAAAAAATTCTGGATATGTTCTCGGGATTCTTCAATTGCTTTTTCGTCGCTCTCAGCAACATAAAGTGGCAATGCCCAGCCAAGCTGTTCTGGTTGGCATTTGTAACCATACTCCTCGCATTTGTCAGAGTAAGCATTCATATTGCGGATTACGTTTTTTACAGGACTAAACGTCATTAGCATCGTATATTTTCGATCCGGATGGGATGCCCAGTCCTTTGTTTCTGCAGAACCCTGTGAAGGAATCCAAATAGGAGGATGAGGTTCCTGATAGGGACGCGGCCACATATTCACATATTGAAATCGATAATGTTTTCCTTCAAAGGCTGTCGGTCCAGGCTGCGTCCATGCCTGAAGTATCAGGTCATGGGCTTCGTGGAAGCGCTCAAGTGAGTTTGCGGGATTAACCATATATGAATGATATTCACAACCAATACCTCGAACAAAGCCAGCTATTAAACGTCCCCCGGTAACATTATCAATCATTGAATATTCTTCGGCTATAGAAAGGGGGTTTTCTGTCAAAGGTAAGGCACGACCAAGAATACAAATTTTTGAATTTTCTGTTCGTCTTGAAAGTGCTCCGGCGAGCAAACTTGGTTGGGGCATTATACCATAAGCAGTTTGATGGTGTTCGTTGACACAAATGCCGTCAAATCCAAGTGCATCAGCATACTCCAGCTCATCCAGGTAGCGATTATAGAGCTTGTGGCCTTCCTTGGGGTCGTAATTACTATTAGAGAAATTAATCCATGCGGTATCTTGGATCGCCTCGAGGTCAACAGCGCTGTAGGGCATTAGATGAAAAAAAGAAAATCGCATTGTTCTGCTCTTTTGGTTAAATAATAGGTTTAATTCTTGGAGGTTAAGATGCCCATCGCATCAAGAAATTCTTGGGTTTTCTCCTTATGAGGTAAATGGCCGCATTTAGTGATAATATGTAGTTCAGAATTTGGTATTGAATCCTTAAACGCTTCGCCATATTCGGGCGGAAAAATATTATCGTTTTCACCCCAAATTATCATAGTAGGTACCGTAATTCTATGTAACCACTTCCTCAAATCCGGATTATGAAAGCGTGGGTTCCATGATAGCTTTCCGGTAGTGAAATAGTTTTTAAGTTGTATATCTTTTTGTGCCTCGGTCATCTGTTGGCTTGCGGCAATGCGTTGAGTGGCTAAATTTTGATCATAAAACATCTTTTTAGCCGTTTCTTCATTGCTCCACATGAAAATATCGCCCATCGGTAAGCCGACGACGTTTAATCCTGCAGCAGAAACTAAAGTGAGTGTTTTTATGTTTTCAATAGAACGGATCGCTATTTCACTCGCAATCCATCCGCCCAATGAATTACCAACTAGATGTATGTCTTGTAATTTTAACTCCTTAATGAAATCTAAATAAAAAAACGCTAAGTCGGAAACGCTATCCAGCCAATCTGGATTTCCTGAGTTTCCGAAACCAGGATGGCTTGGTGCGAGCACCTCATAGCTTTGGGCCATTCCATCAAGATATGGTGCCCAGCTAGTAATACCACCTGCTCCGTGAAGAAATAGTAACGCAGGCCCGCTGCCGCCTCGCCAAATTTCTATTTTACATCCATTTATTTCTATAAAGTCAGCCTTTTTATCGGCCATTATTTTCCTCCCCTTCAAGTTTTCGGGAATTAATGCCCAAAACGGATTTGTTATTATGATTTAACCGGATAATATAGTGGACAGCAAGCAACACCGCGCAGGAAGTAAAAGGCATAAAGGAGCATTTAATGGATACTCTCGAGCAAGAGCTTAGGTCGACCGAAGGAGATAAGCCCTTTTTATCTGACCCATTCCTAGATTGGGCTGAACGAGAGGGAATACCAATCACTGAGGATTTTGGCATTCATTTGCCGGATGTTGAAGTAAAACCCTGGAATCGTTTTGGATGTAAAGGAGGGCTAGCACATTTAAAGGGTCGTGGTGACTGGCTATCAGTTATGGTTTTAGAACTTGCGCCGGGCGAATCAACCACGCAACAACAGCACATGTTTGAAGAAGTGGTTTATTGTCTTTCGGGTCAGGGTAGTACGCAAGTTGAAACTGCGGATGGCACTAAACACAGTTTTGAATGGGGCAAAGGTAGCTTATTTGCTCTACCGCTAAATGCTAAGTATCAACATTTTAATGGGTCAGGTCAGGAAACAGCTCGTCTTTCATCTACAAACAATATGCCAATGATCATGAATGTCTTTCACGATGATAAGTTTGTATTTGAAAATTCTTTCCGTTTTCCTGCGCGAGAAGGAACTGCGGATTACTATGCAGGCGAAGGGACTTTTATACCCAAACGGCCCGGGCGTCACATGTGGGAAACCAATTTTATTCCTGATCTTCAAACCTTTGAATTGCAAAAATGGGAAGCTCGTGGAGCCGGTGGCTCAAATATGATGTTTGTATTAGCAGATGGCGCAATGCATGCACATATGTCAGAGATGCCAGTAGGTACCTATAAAAAAGGGCACCGGCACGGCGCAGATTTCCATGTAATGTGTGTCACCGGACACGGCTACTCACTTCTTTGGTATGAAGGTGATGAAGAGATAACTAGGGTTGACTGGAGCCATGGTACGGTATTTGCACCACCTGATATGATGTTTCATCAACATTTCAATGCCTCCGCAACACCAACGCGATATCTTGCTATCGCATGTGGTGGGTTACGATATCCATTAATGGAAGAAAAGAAGCGGATCTTTTTAGGTATGGATGTCGATGTCAATAAGGGCGGAGCTCAAATAGAATATGAGGATCAGGATCCTCGTATTCATGAAATGTTTCTAGAAGCTATGGAAAAGGCTGGCGCTAAATCTGGAATGGGAAGTTTTATTGATGAATCACAATTTCGATAAAATGTATCCGCTATGCGGCCTCAAACAATGCAGCGATACCCTGGCCACCACCAACGCACATCGTTTCGAGCCCATATTTTCCGTTTCTGCGTTTAAGTTCGTGGAGTAATGAGGTCATTATGCGTATGCCCGTTGCGCCGATGGGGTGTCCGAGGGATATCCCTGAGCCATTGATATTTAATCGGTTAGGGTCGTTCCACTCTAAGCCTTTTAAGCATGCTAAGACCTGACAGGCAAATGCTTCATTAAGCTCCACGAGATCCATATTATCTATTGATAAATCGGACTTAGAAAAAAGTTTCTTAACGGCTCCGACAGGACCGATTCCCATCATGCCAGGGTGGCAACCAACCGCACTCCAGCCAGCTAAATATCCTATTGGTTCAAGATTAAAGCTCTCTAATAGATCTTCTGCTATAATAAGGCAGGCAGCCGCAGCATCATTTTGCTGACTCGCATTACCAGCGGTTACTGTACCATTTTTCATGATCGGACGTAATTTTGCTAGTTTTTCCATGTCAACGTCGGGCCGTACTCCTTCATCTTTATCAAATATGATATCTTCAGCACGTCGTTGTGAGACAGTAATTGGGACGACTTCATCCTCAAAAATCCCATTCTTCCATGCAGCGGCCGCTCTTTTTTGACTACGCATTGCGTATTCGTCTGCCTCCTGTCGGGAAATTTGATATTCGGTAGCTAAATTCTCAGCTGTTTCTATCATCCCAGAAATTTCGCCGAAACGTTCCACCGGTTGCGATCTTTCTCGCCCGCGATCTAGACGGTCATGCAATTTGACCGAGCCAGCCCGCTTTCCCCATCTCATGTCGGTCGTATAGAATTCAACATTGCTCATACTTTCTACACCGCCTGCAATGACAACGTCCGCTGCACCAGTCTGTATCATCATCGAAGCTGTTATTACAGATTGCAGGCCTCCACCACAACGTCGGTCGATTTGCATACCTGCAGTTTCTATTGGCAAGCCAGCCTGAAGAGCGGCCCATCGACCGATGCAGGGTGTTTCGCCACTAGCATAAGATTGAGCGAAGATTACTTCCTCAATTTTTTCAGGGTTGATATTGGTTCTATCGAGTATTGCTTTAATGACGACAGCAGACATCTCCTCGACTGAAACTGATTTAAGTGTACCCCCAAAGGTTCCTACGGGTGTTCGAACAGGACTAACAATTGCGGCACGTCTCATTTAAAAACCTTCCCCCTATCCTTCTATTTATCTACTGTATTTACATATAGACCTAATTTTTCGATTTCGGTACCCTTTAAGTTTAAAGAAGAGAGTAAAATTTTTTCATCGGTCCCCAGATTAATTCTTTTTTTAAAGTTACATCATTTTTTTGGGTAATATTGGTCAGTTTTAAGTTAGTTAAAAAAAACTTTTACTGATTTTGACAAAGAGATAGAGACTACTGAATGCAGATTAAGAAACTTACCAATACGTTTGGCGCTGAAATCATTGATGTTAATATCCCAGATTTAACGGATAGAGGTGATTTGGATTCAATAATGGAAGCCTTTCTAGCCTATCAGGTAATTGTTATCCGCAATCAAAAACTTAGCCCTGTAGAGCAGAAAAAATTCAGTGAAGAATTTGGTGATTTGGATATTCATATATCTAGTAAAAACAAGCATAAGGATCATCCGGAATTATTAATTCTTTCTAATAAAAAAATTAATGGGGAGTGGATCGGCGCGACCAATGCGGGTGACGAGTGGCATACCGATACCCAATACATGCCTATTCCAAGTAAGTGTACGATGTTACATGCACTCGAAGTTCCGGAAGAAGGAGGAGAAACAGCATTTATCAATACCTACGCTGCCTTTGAAGCCTTGCCAGCTTCTACTCAAAATAAAATTAGAAACTTAAAAGGAGTAAACTCCTGGAACCGATTAAAGAACCCAAGGGTAAAAATTCCCAAACAGCACGGAGATGGCAAGTCTGTTTATGACATTGGTCATCCAGACGTTATGCATCCCATTGTGCGGTCCCATCCAGAAACCGGGCGGCTAGCTCTTTATGTTTCGCCTCGTCATACCCTTTTTGTAAAAGGGATGCCCGCAAAGGAATCCGAAGAGCTTTTGCAGGAACTTTTCTCTGTTCAGCAAAACCCGGAAATCATTTATACTCACAAGTGGAAATTAGGGGATGTTCTAATATGGGATAATCGTTGCACCCTCCATAAAGGTATGGGTGACATAAAGGCTCCGGGAATTCGCCATTTGCATCGCACACTCATGGCGGGTAGCGTACCTGGTTGAGGAACAAATCAATAATTTTGTTTCAAATGTCGGAAAAACTCAAAATTTATTATGGAATTTTGGTCTATCCAGTTATTGAATTTTCCCAATTCTTTTCAAGAATGGGAAGGTTTATTTCGCCTCGAGTGCATTTAAACTTTTTGATTGGAATACTGAATGACTCGTAAAGCTACCTCAATGTTTAATGATAATAAGTTTAAAATTGGTTTGTTTGGGATGAATTGTTCAGGGGGCTTGACCATGACATTAGCTCCTGAGTATTGGGATGCCTCTTGGAAAAATAACTTACAAGCAGCAAAATTAGCAGATGAAGCTGGTCTAGAGTTTATTCTGCCAATAGGCAGGTGGCATGGTTATGGAGGTATTACGGATACAGCGAGTGCAACTTTCGAGACATTGACATGGGCTTCCGGGTTATTAGCTCAAACAGAAAAAATTGCAATCTTTGGTACAGTGCATGTGTCAATGATCGGACCAGTATTTTGTGCAAAACAAATGGTGACAGCTGATCACATTGGTCAAGGGCGTTTTGGTCTAAATATAGTTTCGGGCTGGAATGTTGACGAGCATGAAATGCATGGCATTGGCATTCGGGATCATGATGCAAGGTACGAATATGCCGAGGAATGGATTGGGATAGTTAAACGGATCTGGGCTGAAACCGAATCTTTTGATCACAAGGGCAAGTATTTTAATCTTAAGGGCGTAAAATGTAAGCCCAAGCCGTACGGCGATGAACGGCCTCTTCTAATTAGCGCTGGAAATTCGCCAGTAGGTCGTGCGTTCGCTGCGCGTCATTGCGATTGCCTTTTTACTTCAATTCGTGAACTTGAAGAGCTGGCAGGTAAAGTAGATGATTTAAAGAAACTAGCACCGGATACTAATGCTGGTATTTATGCAAGTGGACACGTAATTACAAAAGCCACCTCAAAAGAGGCTAAAGATTATTATCACTACCTTGTTTATGATAATGGGGATTGGGATGCGGCCGAACATACGGTTAAAATTAGAACAAAGGGGGGCTCGTCTTCTGGGCCAAAGCTCGCAAAGATGAAGGAAGCGATAATCAGCGGAACCGGGACATACCCGGTGGTGGGTAGCTATGATGAAGTTGTGGAATGCTTTAAATTTCTAGCGGACTGTGGATTAAATGGGATGGCAATTGGCCTTGTCAACTATATTGAAGATATGCCGGTCATAAGAGATGAAATACTGCCGCGAATGCAACAAGTTGGTCTGAGGAGTTAACTTAAAAAATAGCTTTCAGAGTTTCACTTTAATAAAAACATTATTCCGAATCATTCTACTCGCTTTAGGTTTTCTGCGCCCTCGTATGAAAGTCTGGCCTTTTTGATCGCTATCCTAATACCCTCTCTTTCTTTGTCCGATAGTTTGACGAGCGGTGGACGAACGACTGCTGATGGCATACGGCCGAGCATTACTAGGGCTTCTTTCATTCTATTATGCATGTCTGTTGCTGGCTTACCATAAAAGCATTGGGCCGTTGGGTATATTCGGTCGTTAATTTTCTGAGCTCCTTTAAGGTCACCTTGTTGAATGGATTCAAAAAGAGCTACTTGTAAATCAGCTATAATACTACCGGAGCCAGACAATAATCCATTGGCACCCATTGCTAGTGAACTCATAAGCCAAGCACTATTTGTTGTTAACACGTTGAATGGACGAGAATAGTTTTGTAGTTCTCTAATATGTCGTTCATGTATTTGACCACTATTCCAATCCTTGATTGCGACAAGGTTAGGTATTTCATCAATCATTCTGAGTAAGGTATCCAATTGATATGCTTGTTCGGCGGGATATTGAAAAGCAATTATTGGCAAATTTGTAGCTTCGGCGATGATTTTGAAATGGGTTAAACCCATTTCTGGATTGATCTGACCTTGCATCAACATAATTGGTTGAGGGGGAAACACTAGTAGACACGAAGCACCGGCAGCTTCCGACCACTTTGCTATACGTGCTGCCTCATGGCTTCCATCGGCCCACACCCCATTGATGACTGGAATTTTATCCCCTACCTCTTCAAGAGAAAGATCAAGTATTCTTTTTTGTTCTTCACTTGAGCAAGCATGAACTTCAGACGCGTGACCGTTTATAGTTATCCCTGAAATTCCTTTAACATTACTGACATGTTTTAAATGCTCACGGGTTCCCAGTTCATCTATCGAATAGTCTGAATGGAAGGCTAAGAGTGTGGCAGG
>MDTE01069164.1_pt1 | contig 12069 bp, 7 predicted proteins | sample 811231 | NCBI WGS metagenome assembly MDTE01 (sample SAMN05326651, study PRJNA326480) | marine metagenome | isolation source: seawater | place: Indian Ocean: Red Sea | collected 2010
AGGCCTGATTTCGACCCCTATCTCGATGAATCCTTCCGGTGGGATCTCGGGGATCTCGCACATCTTTGGAGTGGCTGTCCATCCGTAGGGGATTGGAGGGGAAAGCCTCATCGTTGAGATATTGTTTTCACCAAGGTTCTCTAGGGTGATTACCATCAAGCCGTGATCTCTTCCCTCGGGCCAATTGGTACCAATTGACATGAAGAAGCTGTTTACGAGGAAGGGGCTGGCGGCTTCGGTGACTGCAACAGGCCCCAGGGCGCTGATTGCGTCTTCAAAGGCCTTGGCGGCCGAAGAAAGGTCTGAGTCTAATGCGTTCTTTCCCTGATTGACCAGCGTTAGCGCGATCTCCTCTACATCGCTGAGCTCGCCCATCTCGTTGAGATGGCGACCTAGGGTGTTCAGTGACCTCTCAAGGCCGTCCTTGCCCATCGAAGCGACTGCTCCCTCGACACAATCCGACGCAGCGCCCCAGTTGCCTTCTCTCAGGTGCTGAAGTCCAAGCATGGTGATATCCCAGGCGTTTCTATCCCCCTCTGACATCTCCTCTAGCTCTTCGAGGGATCTCTCTAGCGAGGATAGTGCCCTGTAGAGATCCATGATTTGTCCCTCAGCCTCGTCGACCTCAGCTGAAAGCCTCTTGAGCATCTTCCTAGCGTTCAGGGGGCGGTTTGCCCAGATGGCGAATTGGATGTTCTCTGCCTCTTCCTCGATGTAGTCGAGCCTCTTCAGGGTCGCCTCGGCGCCACCTGTAGCAGAGGCTTGCTTCTTAGCCAGATCAGCCACCCCCCTGATCGGGCTTCTTCCCAGCCCTTCCTAGGATCTTCTTGATCCTAATCGCCCTCAGTTCTATTTCGGCTAGCTGGCTGTATAGGGTGTCGTAAGATCTGTCTAGGAATCTAAGAATGAGATGGACTAGTATTGGCGAGATTACTATGAATGCTACCATTGAGAGTAGTGACTCTACGCCTAGATCGATGGCCAACGAGGGGGTGATCAGTACGAATGGCATGAATGCGAATGGTGCGCAAGAGATAATCGCCCTGAGCTCCTTTCTGGTATTCTTCTGCTCCTCGTCGTGGTTCTCCAGAAGTGCCCTGGTACCTATCCTAGACTTCTTCCTATCGTCATGAATTGCCTGTAACTCGCTGGAGGATAGCCAAGCTACCAATCCAGAGAATGAAATTGTAGCCAGTGCACATAGTATGGTTGCCAATGTTGAGAATCCAGATAGAGATAGTGTTCCGAAGCCCATCGCAGCAACATATGCAGATGCGTGAAGTCTGTCCTGGTCATCGTCTAGGCCCTGGCGAAGAAGGGATAGAGCTAGGAATAGAATTGCAATAGCTGCGAAGGCGGCGGATGGAAGGGAAATTCCTGCGAACTCAGCTGGAGGGGTTGACCACGAGGCGATTTCTATGGAGGATTCCGATACGTCATTATCCTCCAAGTTTCCGAATATGCCCCCCTGCTCGACGATGTCTGGAGGTATGACCAGGCTAGCGATGCATTCTAGATCGACAGATGCGGCGTACCAGGGGATTGGGTTCAGCGTTACGCTCCAGGATGCTGTGAAGTTCCCTGTTGCCTCTAGAGGTGGAACAGCCACGTTATTGGACATACCGACAATGCTCGCAAATCTGCTTGTTGGGCATTCAAGTTGGACCTCAACGCCAGATGGCATGATTGCATTGCCGGCATTGATAACTACTACGTCTATCGATGTTGACTTGCCCTCCACTCCACCTCCATCGAAGGTAACACTTTCTATCAATGGATCTGTTGACTCTGTCATCCTGATTTTGACAATCAAGTCTGTGGAGTTTAACGTAGTAGGGCCCTCCTCTGGGTTCCTGATCTGGAGGTAAATGTCCCACCCGTCCCCCGGTGCTAGTTTAGTCTTCTCAGGAACGATAACCTGAATCACGATTGTGCCACCGTGCACCCCCCCGGGTACGAGGTCGTAAGGGGTCGTGGCATCCAAGTCCCACAGAGAGTCGCAGTTATCTTTGGTAGCACTGCTAGCCCCCACTCCCTGAGCATTGGGCTCGGAGGTCATCTGGCACATCGATCCGCCTCCCGTACCTGGGTTTGTGTCGATATTGAGTCCCCATTCTGCCGTAGAGTAGAAGATTGAGCTCACGAGCCTTTCTGGGTAGTCTGCAGAGGAACCGTATGGGTCTCTTTTTCCGTTCAGAGCCAAGGTGTAAGTCCTCTCTGCAGTGTTAGTGCTGCCTGCAGCATTTACGTTTGCCCATGGAATCTCTATCTGTCTACAGCGGGATGCCTCTGCGGGAGCGTAGTCGGCAACGTCATCGCATTCATACTGGCCAGCAGCGTCGGCACTTAGGAGGTACTCGTCGTCTGTCTGAGCTCTAACAATTTCGATGGGAGTGGACTCAATGGATGGATCTATGTCAACTCCCTGGGGGGTTAGAGTCAGAATGAATGACCCTGGCTCCCCCTTGTAATGATCGCCCCCTTTGGTGGAGAATGTGAACACCATGGACGATCTATCGCCCACATCGAGGGAGAGCAATGTGGAGCTCACGGCGGCTTCCACTCCAAACCTTTCCTCTACGTCGCTATCCTGGGTACGCCACTGGACGGAAATGTCCATCTGGGCGTTGCCCCTATTCTCCAGAACATAGTCGACCGTTCTATCGATACCGGGTACCAAAGCTATCCTGTGTGGCGCTTCTACTAGCTGTACATCGAAAACAGGGAGAATCTCCACAGAGACCTTCTTTGTCCCCGCGGGAATGCCAACCCTCTCGCTTACTGGTACCGTCACCACCGTTCCATTCACTGTTTTTGTGGACGGCCATGTGGGGAATGGGTCTGTGATATTGATAGCCCTAATTGTGACCTCGTGACTGATATAAGCCTCCAGTATGGAGCCGTTTACATCCAGCTTTGGAACTGAAATTGTCAATAGCACCGAATGGCGCTCCTTTGGATCCAGGGAGAAGTTTGAGTCGTTTACTGAGTAATTCCAATTTGATATCGAAGGGCCGAACTCGGCTGTTAGATTCAGAGTCTCCCTCAAGTTTCCATCGTTGATTAGGGTGATTGGGATTTCCAATATGTTTCCAGGGGCAACTTGCAAGTCCTGGCCAAGGACGAAGGTCATAGCGTGATCTGGAGCGACTTGGACGACTACTCCGCTCCTGTCTAGCTCGGTTCCGTTGTGGGAGACAGATAGCTCAAATCTGCTGTTTATGTCAGCCCTAGCCTCAGAGCCAACAGTGGCATACACCCTGACTATGGCTTGGGATCCTGGAGCAACGGTCATCGACTTGTTCAACAACGTCGTTCCGTCATCTGCAAAGGTGACTAGGACTTCTGTATCGAATCTGTGTAGATTCAAGTCGTATGTGACGTTGGAGTTACCTGAATTGTTGAGCTGCATTATAATCGTCTGCTGCCCTACCCTACTGGTTGCTGCCATGTCGTCTTTGGTTATCACAGCAGTGGAGTTTTGTGGGGTCAGCTCTGCAGAGATGACTTTGGTTAGGTCGATCAGAGCAGGAGCAAATGCCAGTAGTTCTCCTGTCTCTGTAGAGTTAGCATACACCCAAATCTCATGGATCTTTTCTGCACTAGCATCTGAAGGGGGAATGGCAGTAACCGTGATATCGAACAAATCCCCATCTGGGGCTCGATCGACTCCCTTGGGGTAAAGGTTTGTTCTAGACATTAGTTGATTCACAGCTATACTTCCCAGTGAGATGTCCCAATCTGGAATAGGGACGTATCCAATGGTGAAATTGGCCACATCATTTCCGGTGTTCTTCAGGACGAGATCCGAGGAAATTGAAGTTCCCGGATCCCCAGTTGCGATCGAGCCCGGAGTTAGTTCCGCTGACCAAAGCTCTTCTATGCTGAAGTTTACAGAAGCAGAAGAGTTCCGGGAGATTGTCCCGGGGAAGGACCCCCAATCAGAGGATGCCTCGAAGGCATATGAGAAAATACCTGCAGCTGGGTAGGGGAAGTCATGGTCATCTTCGAAGGAAATTGCTACGTATCCGTACCCGACCTCACCGGGCTGCAGCTCCATTGTCGATGGCACTGCAGTTGCAGTCCATCTCGTATGTTCAGAGGTACTTGAGTCTGCGAGGTAGTTATCCCCAATGAATGTCTTTCCTGATCCGCCCCCATCTAGAGTTGGAGCTAGGGAGACTTGTGCCAGAGTGCTGTTGGATCCTAGGTTATGGACGATACGAACCTCGAAGTCCACGAATCTATTCGTATTTCCGCTGATTACATCGGCTACGGAGACGTCGTTCGCCCCTCCTGTAATCTGGACGTCTAGCTCCACTACGCTATCGATTACCAAGGTTGTCTGGTTAGTGGATGGTATGCCCCCATCCAGAGGGATGGCCTGAACTACAAGCTCAACCTGCTCTATGGATGACACCTTCCAAGATGGGTTGAGTGGCATCTCCAGCTCGGGCGTGGTGATTGTGACTGGAATTGCCCTAGTCTCGTTGGGCATCACAACGTCTGTAATTGTGATTGGCGAGTGTATTGTCCAGAAAGGAACTGCCTCTGTCGCGCCGACGTTTATCTCGAACTGGGTAGGTGCGGTTCCGGTGTTCTTGAGAGTATACTCCAGATGCTTTGGGGTTCCTGGGGTGATGTTTGCTATGTCCTCGCCGTCTTCGTGGCTGTGGTTCTGGAAGATTTCGGAGTCGTAGGTACCCCCTGCCATTACAATGGTCCTGCCTTCGATCACGTATCCTGCTGCCAAACTCTGAACGGAGATTGTGACGATTACCGATTCGCCGTTGGCTGCGTCTGAAGGAACATCTACTGGCACTTGAATTGCCTGGGTTGCGCCGGAGCTTACGAATAGGGGAGCTGCTGGTGTGAACATGTTGTGAGAAGTGTTTGCCCAGTAGTTTCCAGGAGAAGAGGTGTTAGTCTGGGTTACTGTGAAGTTATCACTGACGGTCCCTGAGTTCTGAAGGATGAAATTCAGGATTGTCCCTGATCCTGGATCGACATTCCTGTTATTTGCCGGAATAAGAGTTGCCCTGAGCGCGATGAAGTTTACTATTCTGGATTCGATGTTAACCACGGACTGGGTAGATCCTGAGACCAGCAGGCTCCCCCCTAGAGTATAGTTGCCCTCTAGATTTGTACCATCGAACCCTATTGAGATGTTTTTGGGTTCGGGAGGATCGGATAGGCTTCCCGGTGTAAGGTCCTCTGTGGTTGAAGTCAGTGAAACAGTAGGACCGCCTATTACTGGTGTCAGGGTTAGTTGGGCTGTGACATTTACAGGTTGGTTTCCGGTATTGACTACTGTGATTGCTCCTGCCCATAACGCTCTTGCAACCGAGCTGCCCTCTTCAGGAAGGGAGTCCGCAATTCTAGAGGCTTCTTCTAGAGAAGTGACTTCGACGCTTTCCATAGATAGAGCGTTATTGTCGGAATCTGAGTCTCCAGCGGGTGTGTCTGGTTCCCAGACTACTTCGAGATCGATTCCAGAACCAGGAGTGGCGTCCCAGAGCAATAAGTGGACCGCCTGCTGGCCTGGGTTGATACTTACAACCCTTGAGTCTACAGATACGGTGTTAACCTTGAGGTGCAACTCCCCATTGGCAGTTGAGCCCCCCATGTTTGCGATATTTGCGCTGATAATGTGCTCTCCGGGGGCAAGATATGGGGTTCCGCCTACCATGACAGACGGCGTGGTGACATTCATGTCAGTAACGGCTACGTCTGGCTCTGTAGATCGTTGAGAGCTCAATTTCTTTGACTCTTGTACTGACTCCGGTGGGATTGAGGCCATCAGAGGAACAATCAGGAGGAGGGTGACTAGAATTGCCGCCCTAGAGGCTCTTCTGGCTGATTTGCCATCCCCAGAAAGAGTTGTCAAAATTGGTTGAGTTCCCATCGCTGCCGCTCCCCTCCTCGTAGAGGAGACTAACCATGATTATGAAACAACCGGCGACAAATTGTAATCGATCCTTCTCTGGAGTATTATTGACCGATGTTATGAAAAGTCACTGCTCACGTTCGGTCACGTGGCGGACGCTGTATCCCTCGTCGTAGTCGTGATCTTCGTAGTAGCTACGTTTAGTGGCATGTTCAGAATTATTCGTTCTGGATCAAGGAGGACAATCCTTCCTTCTACTAGGAGAAACCTGCCTGAAACCTTCTCTGAGGCGGCTCTAAACAGAGTCAGGAGGTCAAGAGGCAGAGACAGGTCTGGATCTCCGACTTTATCGAGTCACCTTGGCCAGGGATCAGAGGCTATGGGGCCGGGAGTTCAAGAAGCTGAGATTACCGAAAAGGAGGTTTCGGCTTTAGAAAAGAGGCTCGAAAGAGAAGGAGCAAAGAGGGGTTCCGTCCAAATAAGCCTGATGTGGGACAACTGGAATGATCTTGATCTTCATGTTATCACGCCTTCTGGAGAACACGTTTACCATGACAATAGGACATCAAGTTGTGGTGGTGAGCTAGATGTGGACATGAATTTCAAACCTTCATCTAAGTCCCCAGTAGAGAACATTGTCTGGACAAATACCCCCCCTCCGGGAGTTTATAGAGTTGGAGTAAGGCACTACAAAATTCACAGCAAGGGCATCTTCTCATGGATCCCTTTCCTAGGAGTAATCCACAAGAAGAACCTGACTGACTTCACCGTAAGTGTCACAATCGGGGAAAGCAAGAGATTCTATGAGAGCTCGATGGTGAAAAGTAATGATTTGCAGTTTGTAGCAAAATTCGCAATCGCAGGGCCCGACGGGGAAGTTCCCGAATCGGCTCCTGCTGAAGAGGTCGCAGAGGTACAGGAGGACTTTGCAGAAGCCAGAGATGTAGAAGCAATGAGGAGAAGAGTGGGTACAGTCCAAGACGGTGTTTCAATAGACCTAAGCTGGGAGGGGTCAAGCGATCTGGGTCTTTCAGTGGTTAATTCTGATGGTGAAGAGGTGTCTTTCTTCAATCCCGAAGGATTGAATGGAGGTTCGTTCGACTTAGATGGCTTCGAGGCAAATTCTGGCAGTAGATCGATCAGCTGGAGTTCTGGGCCACCTCCAGGAGAATATTCTGTCGTGGTCAAGCACTACGATTCAAGCGAAGACGAAGGGGATATTCAGTTCAAAGTAAATATCAACAACAAAGGAGAGGAAGTAGAGCACCTTGGATCAATAGCTTCTGATGGCTCTAGTATCGAAGCTGCTAAGTTTCAAATCTAGTCATTCCAAAGGCCTTGTAGCCTGAGGGACTTCTCCATCCAGCGCAGCTTTTCCATTTTCTGAGGTTCGTCAGTTGACCCAGACCAACGTCCAACGGAGTCAATTCTAGTTCCATAGATTCCAATCCTTCCTACCTTTACTCCTAGTGCAGTCAGGAATGAGGCAGCTCTGTCCCCATCGGTGAATCCGCCCGGATTGAACATTCCTGGTATTTCCATAGAGGTCTGATGCGTCAGAATTAGTTCTGGAGGGTTAGGCAGAGACTCTGCTAATTCGACCAAATTTCTCCAATCGTCTCTATTGTCACCATGTGCATGAAGAACAATAGGGACTGCTCTCTTTACTGCTTCAATTGTCCCTTGTCCTCCATCCGCATCACTCACCACGCATGACACCCTCGACCAAGCTCTTTCTGACAGGGTCTTGGGTAGTTCTGAAAATACCCCCGAAGCCCCGTCAGCAGACACAATTATTGCCATAGTTTCTAGGATATCGATAACCTCCTGGGGCTCTATTGCTGCACCAAGGATCGCGATTTCTGATTCCCTCATTACCATCCTTCTGAAAAGCCTGGAAAGCGAAGCTGCCCTATTATGTCTTAGCCAGCTCTGGACGAATGAGGACTCCACCCTGTTTAGCAGATCCCTCGCGCTTTCTTCGTCTCTCGATTCGTCCCACCCAAAAAAATCCCTTACCTCTCCCTGAATTTCTACAAGTTCTGGGACGAATGGGGACAAGTCGTAAGGTCGTCCAGTTGGTGACATGCTCCAGTGGAAGGGCTCGGTGAGTGTTGAAGAACCCTCTCGGTGCACTTGATGTTCGTGCCGATGCCCTTGGTGCCCCAAGAAATCGATGACCAAGCGCTGCTAGCTAGGTATCCTTTTCTCCCACAAGGCAGATTGTATATTAGAGAAATGCTGGAAGAGAACGGAATTGAGGTCGAAGACATAATTGATGCCCCTTGGCTAGAGGATGTCAGAATTAGCGGTAGGCTGCGACTGGTAAATTCGGTGCTCCAAGAAGAAGCACTTATTTCTGCCTCAAAAATAGATATTTCAACCGATGCAGGGAAGATGACTGAAGCACTATCATTCCTGCATGCAATGTTGGTGGTCTGTGCATCATTCGATGAGAGGCTGCTATCTAGATGGATCGAAGGGGAGGCTAGCAGAGCAGACAGGCTTCTTGGGATGGATGGAGAAAATTTTGAGGTGGTGTCCAGTTCTTTGCTTTCAGGGATCCGGGCAAAGAGGAGGAGTGATGGAACAGATGAGTACTGGGTTCCGATGGTTGATTTCATCGAGCTATGCCCTAGGATTTCAGGAAATTACTGGAGATTGGTAAACAGGAACATGAAGGATGGTTGGGTATGTTTGGAATCCGGAGCCGGGGAGTCAAGTAGGGAAAGGGCTTCTAGGCTTATCAAGGAGAGGATTAGGGATATTCTGAAGGAAAGCTGTGAGCAGAGGATGGATCGAATGGATGATGAGTTTGCAGCAAAATTCTCTGAACCCGTAGAGAGGATTACTGGACTTCTTTCAGAAAGGGTGCAAGAGGAGATGCCTATGACCGCCGCAATTCGAGGTGATTGGCCCCCCTGCTTCGAATCTGCTGTTTCGGAATTGAATCAAGGAGTGAATGTGAATCATGTCGGGAGGGTCTTCCTAGCTGCATTTTCCAAATCTATAGGGCTTAGCAGGGAGCAAACATGTGGTTTCTTTGCCAATGCTCCTGATTATGACGCTGATACAACAAATTATCAGGTAAGACAAATTTTCGAGAGGGATTACACCCCCCATGGTTGCTCGTCTCTGAAGACAAATGCAAGATGCCCAGTAAGCCTGGGAGACGATTCTCTATGCGACCAAGAATGGTTGACTCACCCACTAAAGTACATTAGAGCTAAGCAGAGAAGAAGGTACAATTCGGAACGAGAAGAGGAGGTTGGCCTATCGAAGGTAAACGATTCGGCCAATTCCTCATAAGTAGAAGCCTTCCAACTAGCGACAAAGGAGGGGGAGCATGGTCCGAACACTCGTTCTTACTGTAGACAGGGACAACGACTTGGGTGTCAAAGCTGGAATCAGGGGGCCAGTTGTTGGTAGGAAATCCTGTCTTACTGCTGCTCTAAGATTAGGTATTGCAGATCCCGAGGAATCAGATACTAATGCCATTCTTGGTGCTCTGCATCATCATGACAGATTGGCAGAAAATGCAGGAGCTAGCGATGAGATTGAGATAGCTATTCTTACTGGAGACGTGCGAGTAGGGCCCAGAAGCGATCGTGCTATTGCGAGTCAACTTGATGAGGTTATTCAAGAGTTCCAACCAGATGCTGCGATGCTGGTAACTGACGGAGCTGATGACGAAGCTTCGCTACCCATTATCACTTCTAGAATAAGGGTCGATACAGTAGAGAAGGTAATTGTGAGACAGTCCAAAGGAATTGAGGGGACTTACTACTACATCATTAAGGCCGTAGAAGATCCTAGATTCAGGGCTAGACTATTGGTCCCGCTCGCTATTTTCCTGATTATTATTGGATTAGGACTAATTCTTCCAAATGGAATTGCACTTATCGGTTCTCTTCCGCTGCTCATCGGATTGTGGGTACTAGGTAAGGGTCTTGGCCTAGAGGCACAAATGGAGAGAGTGGCGATGGAAATGAGGGATAGTGCCACTGGGGGTCTTTTCTCCTCCCTTCTCTGGGGTATGTCGATAGTTTGCTTATTCCTAGCTATCGCTACGGTTGTAACGGGGATGAATGATGAATTGGGCGAAGGTGAGAGTCAGATTCAGCAGGCTATAGGTCTTGTTGATGAGGTCCTTCAGTGGATAGTTGGCTCAGTATTCTCATTTTTGTTGGCTCTAGGGGTACTCAGGTGGAAGGAGGGTTCGTTCACAGGAAGAAGCGTGCTGCTAATTGGTCTTAGTGTTGTAATTTACACCTTCGTGGCTACCACGATAGATGTAGCAATGGATATTGCAGGCGGTGGGAATTATAGCCCAACATTCACTGCTCTTGTTAATGACTGGGATATGCCCATCCTTACTGTCATTCTGTACTACCTCCTTAGGACAATTGTCCAATCTTTTTCGGAGGACGAAGAGCAAGCTTACGGGAATCGGTTTTGGGGTGTTTGATGGGTAAAGTGGAGGCTTCTATTCTGTGGAAGGGGCCTCTAGAATCTGGGGAATCCCTACTAGCGGCAATTTCTCCGGATGATCCTAGTTCCTTTCAGGCAGAGTTGATCCCAAATGGTGAGTTCTCAGAGCTAAGGATTAGGGTGATGTCATCTAGTCTGGGTCAGTCTAGATCTTCTGTAGATGACATTCTAGCGTGCTTGTCTGCATCTGAATCCGGCCTAGCCTCCGTGCGCAAACATTCTGACGAAAGCTAGGACCATTCAAGGGGGGGGTACTTTACCGGGGCTCGTGAAAAGTCTGCCTCACGACCGCTCGTTTCTCCTTTGCCAAGGTGAGAGGTTAGGTAGTCCGACTGAACTGTTTATCGAGTCTATTGACAGGTGGATGGGAGCATTGGTAATGGACGATATGGCCTCGGAGGGAGGAACTGGGGGCAATGTTGAATCAGTTGCCTATGCCAAGGAAGCAGGCATTGTTGCCGGATTCTTGGCAATTGAAAGATTGGTGGGGAGGTTCTTTCCTTCATGTACACTTGATTTGGAAATTAATGAAGGGGATGAGATTTCGGTTGGGGATCGGATTTTGTCGATTTCTGGCCCTTCCTCAAGTGTGCTATGCTGTGAAAGGGTTCTGTTGAATGTTCTCGGAAGGATGTCAGGGATCGCGACTGAAACCGCAGACTGGGTAATGGATTCTGGAGAAATAGGAATAGCCTGTACAAGAAAAACTTCATGGGGACTACTGGACAAATGGGCGGTTCACTTGGGAGGAGGACTTACTCACAGACTCAGCAAACAAGACTCTCCGATGATTAAGGAGAATGACTTGGCAGTAATCACAAAAGAGAAGGGGGATTTGAAGAGCTCTATTCGGTTTGCCTTGGCTTCAATAAACGAGAAAAATGCATCTTTCATCATTCTAGAAGTCACTACACAAGGTCAGGCAGTGTATGCAGCTAGAGTTTGGTCAGAGATTCAAAGAGAAAGAGAGAGATCTGAACCTTTGGTGATCCTATTGGACAACATGGGACCCGAGGAATGCGGAAAAACTGACTCGGCTCTCAGAGATTGTGGCTTGAGGCATTGGTGTATCTTGGAAGGCTCAGGAGGCATAAAACGAGAAATGCTTGACTCCTGGGTCTCGGATTCGGGGGTAGATGTCATTTCAACTAGCGAAGTTAACTTATCGGCCAAAACTCTAGACATTTCAATGATGATAGGGGGGATTTGAGTGGTTGAGATTCCAGACAGCCATCCCAGAAAGTCTTCGCTAATGGCGAGGCTGAGGATTGTAGAGGGTTCATCGAAAGGGCTTCTAGCAGAATCAGCAATGATTGCACATGGGAGGGGCGAGGCATTTGACTATCTGCTAGGAGAGAGAACTTGTAAGTCTGCTAGATCTGCTATACGAGAGTCGGCCTCTAGACTAAGGAGATCTGAAAGACCTGTGATCTCTGTAAATGGGAATACCGTAGTTCTTGCTGGAAAAAAACTTCTGAGAGTAGCCGCTGTTCTTGGATGTAGCATTGAAGTAAACCTGTATTACAGAACATCGGAGAGGGTTTCTGGGTTGTTGTCTGAGCTTGAATTGCAAAGAGCCATTGTTTCCGAGGAAGAGCCCCCTATTGGGTTCATGGGAGAATGGTCAGCTTCTGTAAAGAAAATCAGGCTGCTTGGAAGGAGTCCTGATTTCAATATAGCGGGTTTGGAAG
>MDTE01182158.1_pt1 | contig 12067 bp, 9 predicted proteins | sample 811231 | NCBI WGS metagenome assembly MDTE01 (sample SAMN05326651, study PRJNA326480) | marine metagenome | isolation source: seawater | place: Indian Ocean: Red Sea | collected 2010
ATGGCGTCAGCATCATCGGGGCGGCCGAATTTGTCCCAATATAGAAACCGTTCCTCCTCCGGCATGTTGAGCGGAATATGATAGAACCCCCACAAGAGCACGCGGTCCAGGGCCCTGCAGGCAATGAGTGCAGTGTTCAGATCGGGTGTACGCTGGGCACGTTCGATCAGGAAATCGACTACCGGATCACGAATACCCGCAAGATTGGCGCCAGTTCCCGGCTCGGCATATTCGGAGCTGAAATAGTACTGCAATGACGCCATCGGTGGATTAGCAAAGGAGATGTCATTGACGAACAGGTCGAATTGACGTTGTTGCTTCACTCTGACCGCCTGGACCATTTCGAGCAGCCGCAAACGCGCGTCAATGCCCAGAACACCGAGCGATTGTATATAGGGAAGCAGCAGCCGTCTCGCCCAGACATGCTGCGTTACGATCTCCAGCGTGAAAGGCTGACCCTGCTTATTCTGCAGGCGACCATCATTGATCACCCAGCCCGCGTCTGCCAGCAGCTGACGTGACCGGTTCAGCACAGCCCGGTTCATACCATGCCCGGTCGACGCGGGCAGTGCATAGGGTTCGGTAAAAACTCGGTCCGGGATCTGGTCACGAAACGGCGCCAGCAGCGACACCTCCTCCTCGCTCGGCAATCCCGTCGCCGCCAACTTCGAGCCTGCAAAGTAGCTCAGTGCCCTGCGCTGGGAATTATGCTGAAGCGCACGATTCTGCCACTCGAAGTCGTAGGCTAGGGCCAAGGCTTCCCTCACTCTGCGGTCACGAAATTTTTCGCGTTCGGTATTAAATACAAGCGACCACTGTTGTCCAATGATTCTGGCAACCTGACGCGTATCCTTCAGGAGACGAGCTGACTGCAGCACGGGAGTGTCATTTGCCGAATACCAGTAGCGAGCATCCCGTTCCACGTAAAGGTCGAATAAGCCTTTGCGGAACGCTTCCCGTGCCACCGTAGCGTCTAGGTATACGTCGTAACGGATCCTGTCGAAGTTGTAACGACCACGGTTTACCGGCAGATCACGGGCCCAGTAGTCTTCAACGCGCTCGTACTGGACATAGTCTCGATCGTAACCGGTAATCCGATAAGGTCCGTTACCAAGGGGCACCTCGAGCGAGGTTTCAAAGGGATCATCACCATCCGCATAATAATGCGCCGGTTTAACCGGAAACGTGGTCATTGCCAACAGGTTGGATTGGGTGAACACCTCACGATGGTGAATCACCAGTTCCCTGTCGTTGATTACCTCGAGCGACTCGATCCAGGAATCCAGATACAGCCTGCTAGTCGGCGAAAACGACGCCAGCGCATCGTAGGAAAAAAGCACGTCACGGGTGGTAACCGGAACGTCGTCGTGCCAGCGCGCCAACCGGTTCAATCTGATGAAAAGCGACTTATGATCCGCCGAGAATGCGATTCCTTCCGCAAGCAGACCGTACACCCCTGACAATTCATCCGCCGACCTCACGAACAACCTGTCGCTGGTTCTAAGCAGACCCGGAGCGGGACCCACCCCCATACCCCAGCTGCCAGAAAAGTTTTGAATCGGAAAGGTCGTCGACAGCCTCAGGCTCCCACCCTTGGGTGCAGACGGATTAACGTAGACGAAATGCGTGAAATCCGCGGGATACTTCAGGTCGTGCAGGAGTGAAACTCCATGCTGGTACTGCGGTTTCTCGGCAAGACAAACGGATGACAGTAACAACAGGGTTGAAACTAGCCTTATATACAGCATTGCACCTGAAATTTAGGCTAACCGGTGATCATTATCAAGGGCTATGACTACCCGAGAAATTCAGAACCGTAGGAAGTTTAAAGGCTAAGCCCTTAGTAAGGTGCGCATCGTTGAAAAACCGCCTGACAAACACACGAATAAAGAGCTCTTTCAAATGAAATGCGTCCAGGACCGCGGAGGTGTTACCTACGTTCATGTTATATAAAGTACAGTTTCCTGGGGAAACCCGCTAGCAATTGTGACAAGATACGAATAAATCACGTCCATAGTGACTAACTAGCCTCCTAGTCGGTCCTAATAGACATAATGTTTGTATCAGTTTCTGACAAGTATTCCCGTGCCCTTACTTATCGCCTTTGTCGATCTTTGGAGTTTTGTGCACTGTCTAAAGGATAATCAAACGGTATCAACGAAATTGCTGAAAAGATGCTGTTTCTTTTCTTGATCAATCTAACTACAGTGTTTAGTAAAGAATATTTCAGTGACAGCAGGAAACGACATTACCAATAACATGGATAGCCCGGATAGCAATCGAAATCGTCGACGTAAAGTCCCGATTCGAACAAAACTACTGTTCTCTTCTGGTGCTTTTCAAGAAGCTGCAGTGGGAGCTGGTGCTCTAGTTACTGTTCTTTTTTATAATCAGATTCTTGGTGTTTCGCCCTCACTGTGCGGCACTTCATTTTTAATAGCAAGCTTAGTCGACGCTATATCGGACCCAATCATCGGTGTCATCTCTGATCATTTTAAAAGTCGATGGGGAAGACGTCATCCCCTGATGTTGGCTTCAGCTTTACCTATTACGATCACGTTCTACTGTCTATACCAGCCAATCGACGGACTTAGCGAGATAGGGTATTTCATTTGGCTGACGGTGTTTCTGGTCCTCATGCGGTTCTCCACCACCTTGTACAACATACCTCACGATGCTCTTGGTGCAGAACTCACCGATGACTATGAAGAAAGGTCATCGGTGTTTGGCTACAATGCGGTAGCCGTATCTTTGACCGCCATCCTGATGGCAGGCGTTGTCCACTATATTATTTTTCCTTCGACTCCAGAGTATACAAATGGCTTCCTGGATGCTTCCCGCTATTACATTCTGGCGGGTATGGGTGCCATAATCATTGCCGTTTCTGTTGTTGTTTGTTCAGTCGGAACAATGGATCAAATCCCGTACCTTCATGATACGACTAAAAAAGAACGGCTCGACTACAGAAAGTTCTTTCTGGAGCTGAGCATTCTCCTGCGTAATCGTTCTTATGTTGCAGTCTGTCTATGTATGTTAACAATTTATGCTGGCCTAGGGATTTATGGTGTTGTAGGGACCTATGCTTACGTATACGTCTACAGCCTTTCAACGGAAGAGATGTTTATAGGAGGGCTGGCAAAAATACCAGGAGTTTTGACTGCTTTGCCTCTGTTGATATTTCTATCCAAGAGAATGGAAAAGAAACAAATATTTATGCTGACAACAGCTACTATGTGCATCCTGATTTCCCTACCACATATATTAAAGATATTAGACTGGTTCCCAGGAAATGAGTCCCCTTTTCTACTAGTGGCGTTATTTCTCCCTGTGCTGTTGGGTTTTATGATTTACCCCGTGTCAGGTATTGTAATTGATTCACAGCTGGTAGATATTGCTGACGAACATGAGTATCGCACCGGTTCACGCGCAGAAGGGATCATTTTTTCGATCCGTAGTTTTGCGATTAAAACGACGAGTGGACTCGGTGGTTTCATCGCAGGATTTGGTTTGGAGTTGATCGGATTTCCACAGAATGCAGAAGTCGGTAGTTTACCACCGGAAACTATCACCGGGTTGCTGGCTATAATTGGCCCAGTGTATCTATTGTTCTATCTGCTGGGGATCGGGCTCATGGCATTCTATAATATTGACAAGAATCGCCTAGAAAGAATTCTGAAGGAACTGGAAAGAAGACGCAAAGCCGTACCCACTGCATAAATATAATGAGGGGAACGGCTAACTAGCCTCCCAGTCAGTCCTGATAGCCGAAAGCAAAGCGGTATGAAGCCCCCTAGCTTTAAACGTCCACAAGGATGACATGTGAAGAAGGAAGAGAGTTGAAAGACCAACCCAATCTAGTGGTTATCTATGCGGATGATCTGGGATACGGCGACCTCAGCTGCTTTGGATCCGACTCAATTTCAACGCCGCACCTAGACGCGTTAGCTGATTCCGGGGTTCGCTTTACCGACTGGTACTCTAACTCACCGGTGTGCTCACCTTCCAGGGCTTCCCTCTTGACCGGCCGATACCCACACAAAACCGGCGTATCTCGTGTTCTGGCTGGGCAACGAGCTAAACCGGGAGGCAGTAAGCAAAGTACTCCCGGCCTTCCGCAAACTGAGAAGACGATAGCTAGCTTACTTAAGCCCCATGGTTATCGAACGGCGATGTTTGGAAAATGGCACCTGGGTGTCGCTGACGAGTGTCGTCCGAATGCCCACGGCTTCGATGAGTTCTTCGGCTTTCTTGCGGGCTGCGTGGATTACTATTCGCACATCTACTATCACGGGGGTTGGCGCGGCATCAACCCTACTCACGATCTCTGGCACAACGAGAAAGAAGTCTGGTACAACGGCCGCTATTTCACAGAACTCGTGACTGAGAAAGCCGTAGACTTTATCGATAGGGGAAGCGATCAGCCGTTCTTCCTTTACGTACCCTATAGCGCACCACACTATCCGATGCATGCACCGAAGTCCTACGTCGACCGCTACCCGAACCTGCCTCCGGACCGCAGAATTATGGCCGCAATGATCAGCGCGATGGACGATGGTGTAGGGGCTATAGTGAAGGCCCTGAAAGCGGCTGGTGAGTATGAAAATACGATGATTTTCTTTTCCAGCGACAATGGCCCATCTCGTGAAACTAGGAACTGGCTTGATGGAAACGAGGATCATTATTACGGCGGTACGGCTGGTATTTTTCGCGGACACAAGGGCAGTGTGTTTGAGGCCGGGATCAGGGAGCCAACTATCATGAGCTTTCCCGGCCGAATACCCGAAGGACAGATCAGTGACGATGTCGGCGCAATGTTCGATGTTCTCCCAACCTTTTTTGACTTTGCTGGAATCGACCCACCCGAAAATCTGGACGGTAAGAGTGTAACGAAGACCGTGACCGAAGGTGATGAAAGCCCGCATCATCAGCTGTTCTGGGAATATGCCGCTTCGCAACTAGCGGTCCGACAGGGAAAGTGGAAACTTTCGGTGAATGGTAGGAATGACAACAAATCGGGACTTGCTCCTCGCGACCCTGATCTGCCCGACGAGGTGCACCTGGCGGACCTGACATCGGACCCGGGAGAGCGCGTGAACCTGGCCAAGAGCAATCCCGAGCTGGTAGATCAGCTCATGGAAGATTTACAATCCTGGGCAACTGAAATACAGCTAGATTGATAAATATCAGGGGTTAGAGCTAACTAGTGGTTTGAGTTTTCGGGCAAGGTTTTCTCCCGTCTGGATCATGCCGTTATCAGCGCTTCCTAATCTGAGGCCAGAGCCATCCGAAACGTCTTAAGTGGTTGCACCAAGTCGGTGTAATACACCTGTCTGAAATCTACCTGCAAGGAGTAACTATGCGACCTAATCACGTAAAGCACGCCTGGAAACAAGGCAAACAAACCCTGGGCGGCTGGATCAATGTCGATTCAGTTCACGTAGCGGAAACCATGGCAGGGCTCGGCTTCGACTGGCTATGCATGGACATGCAACACGGCGCGCTTGATTATAATGACGTTCGTAACATGCTGCCGGCGATTTCTACCACGAACACCGTACCCATTGTCCGAGTGCCGTGGAACGAACCTTACATCATTATGAAAGCGCTGGATGCTGGCGCCTATGGCGTCATCGTTCCTTTGGTGAACAACAGAGAGGAAGCGGAGAAAGCTGTCTCTGCGTGTCGCTATCCTCCGAACGGTATACGCTCTTTCGGCCCTATTAGGGCTGCTAGCTATGGTGGTTCAGGCTATCCGAAGTATGCCAACGATGAGATTCTCTGCATCGCCATGATCGAAACCTCTGAAGGACTCGATAATCTGGATGGCATCTGTTCGACGCCGGGACTCGATGCTATTTATATCGGGCCTTCAGATCTAGCTTACGCGATTGGTCTCAATCCGATGGGTGATTTTGACCACCCAAAGCACGTAGAGACCGTAAATCATATCTACGAAACCGCACGAAAACATGGCATTAACGTTGGCATCCACACGGGAAGCGTAGAACTCACGAAACGCTTCCTGAAGCAGGGATTTGATATGGTGATGCTGGGTGCTGCTACAGCCTTTATGTCACGTATGGTATCTGCGGAACTTAGCGAAGCCAGGACCGAAACAGGTATTGAGCCGGTGGAACCTGCGGCGAATTACGACTAAGCATCACATTTATTTATTGGGCGGTGTGTCTCTCTCACTATCAATGTATGTTTTGCCTAACTGGTGCACCATGAGGATCACCATGCGGGTTTTTATATTGAGTTCCGCCGCCAACCCTACACATTCCCGGAATGTCCAGGATTCTTTCTCTGCAATGCGTTGCTCCAGTTTATCCATGGAAAGACAGATTACTCGTGGTTTAGAGCACGGATTATGTCATGAATACGACGGTCAACGGGTTAATCACTCGCTATGATCGAACAGTATCCTGCTTGACCTTAGCACTCTAATACTAATGGAGCGCGCTAAAGATTCTATGCTTAAAAGCCATATTTACGAGACGCTTCAATACTTTGACAAGGACTTTCCAAATCATCCCAACACGTTGAGCGTCTTCCTCATCACAGAGAAAATGGCGCCTGAAGATTACGACGATAGGGAACTGGATTAGCTTGTTCGATACGCATTACCTCGTTAACCCGACAACGCATCTCTTATAAGCTGACACGCGCTATCAGCGAATGCTTCCATGTTTTCCGCTCGGTCACTTTGACCTGTCTTAACGACAAGCCCTGCTTCTACAGGGCCAGACACCGCTATTACGCTACTACCCGCATCAACACCATAAGCAGAGCCTGATGGACCAGCAATACCAAGTTCAGCAACCCCCCAAGTTGCCGAGAGCATCTGCCTTACTTTTTGGGCAAAGAACATTGCCATTTCTTCAGTCATTGGCTTAACGCCTGACAGGTCTTGCGCAGTCGCACCAAGAAATACTTTTCGAGATGACCGTGTATAGATTACAGTTCCTCCGAGGAAATAGGCCGAAGCACCAGGCACTGCCAGCAATCGCGCCGAGATGAGTCCACCCGTCGTCGACTCCGCCACGGCAATGGTTTCCCCACGTTCCTTCAGCACTTCCGCTAACTCATTGACGATATCAGATTGCAGTTCCATAGACTTGGCTTTAATGAATAACGAACCAGACAATACCATGAATGACTGGTTTATTTTTTACCGGGCATGAGGTAACGATCAACTTTTTCGTCTACTCGATCATCATCCTGAATCGAACACAACGGGTTATGACAGGCATTGTTATACACATCGGTTTTTCCAAGACAGGAACCACGACACTACAGCGCGCCGTTTTTCAGAACCATTCACAGCTCTACTATCTGGGAAAGACTCAAAAAAGCGAGCACGAACGTCAATGCGTCACAGCGGATACTTTCGACTTCCTGACACCGCTGCTGTGGAAAACAGATCAGCCGTACGCCGTCGATACCGAAAAGAAGTTCTTCACGGAAACTCTACTTCCGAGGGTCGAACCGGGGAAGGTAATTCTCGGTTCCTGGGAGGGACTAGGCCAGCAGGGCATCGCCTCTTTCGAGGAATCGATTAATCGTCTAAAAGCGGTATGCGGTGAGTGCAGGATACTAATGAGCCTGCGCAACCCCATCACAAGAATACCATCGTTATATCTGCAACACCTGCGAGGTAATCAAAAGCAGCTGGTCGACGAGTTCGTCACCTTCGAAGAATGGTTAGCGGCCCAGGAAGAACGGCTTGGAGGACTGAGAGAAATCTTTCAATATCGAGACTACGTGGAAGTGGCCGTTAATGCTTTAGGCAAAGAGAATGTCGGCGTTTTCCTCTATGAAGAATTCGATACCAGCCCGGAGGCCTACCTGTGTGGGGTCTCTGACTTTCTGGGTATCGACGGGCAGGAAGTTATCGAACTGGCTAAAGGACAGCGCCACCATACCCGTCTGTTCGCCTCCCAGGTCAATCAGATAGAGGCTAAGAATTCGTCCTTTATCGGTCGTCTCCTATGGCGTTTTTCCAGCGTAGAGAGAAAGAAAAAGGGTATCGGCTTTGCCGACCAGGACGGTGTGATTCAATCTAATGTCGAGGGAGATAAACCTGCCTCGGTGGAGTTATCCCCAGAGCTGACTCAGAGGATCTCGGACGCCGCCCGTGAAGATAACCAATGGATCGTCGACAACCTTCACCTGGAGTTGGAGAAGTACGGGTATCCGCTTTAGCTTGCGCGCAATTTTACCGTTTTATTTGCCTCGAGCTCATTCCTTTCGGCGGATGAGCCTTGACAGCTTCTTCGTCAATATCACATCCCCAACCCGGTCGATCCGACACAATAAGGTGGCCATCGACGATTTCCGGTACATGACTCACTAAGTCGTCTTTCCACGGCACATGATCGACATCGATCTCCATAATCCGGAAATTAGATACGGCTGCACACAGGTGCGCACTCATCATGGTCGACATATGACCGTAGAAATTATGCGGCGCGATATTCACTTCATGGGCATCTGCAATGGCGGCGATTTTATAGGCCTGCCAAGCACCGTTCCAGGGTACATCGATAATCGCAACGTCCATGGCCTGGGCCTTAAAATATTGCCGAAATTCGCGAATGCCGTATAGGGACTCACAGGAAGCAATCGGCGTATTAGTACGCTGCCGAATGTAGGCGAGTGCCTCGGGATTGTAGATATCCAGTTCGCACCAGAAGAGCTCCAGCGGAGTGAGCGCCCGAATCATCTTGATGTAGCCCTCGGTATTAAAGTTGAAGTTGGTGTCCAGCAGAATATCCACCTCACCACCGGTTCCGTCGTTGAAGGCTTCGATCTCAGCGCAAACGGAGCGGATCAATGACCTCTCGGCGTTGCGTTCCGGAAACGACCTGCGCCACCCTTGGGTATAACCCCCATCCTCGCCAAACACGAACATGTTGCACTTGAGCCCCGTGAAGCCAGAAGCCTTCACTTCCTCGCCCAATGCACGGATATCATCAAGGGTTTTGAGTACCGGTTTGCCTACCTGGGTGGCCATGTCCTCGGATATACGATAAGTCCCACAATGGCTCCAATAGAGCCGCAACCGATCACGCTGGGCGCCGCCCAATAGCTGGTACACGGGCACACCAAGCGCCTTGCCTTTGAGGTCCAGCAACGCATTCTCAATCGCTGCAATAGCCTGGGCATTGATGCCACCTGGTGCCTGACGGGTTGTGGCGTACAGTCTCGCAAAAATTACATCGTTGTTGAGGGGGTCGGCACCAACAATGATGGGCGACAATTGATCGATGACGGTGGATACGCCCCGACTCCCGTATGACTGGTTGTACTCACTGTAACCAACCAGACCGTCGTCTGTGGTGATCTTCAGAAACGAGAAGTCACACCAGCCTGCATTGCAGTGAAGACTCTCAATGGTGGAGATTTTCATGAATTGTCCTTTTTTGTTATTGAATACTTGTTTGATTAATTAGTATCAGGGCTCGCGACACTGGCTTTGCACAACCCGCTCTAGAATTCTGAGCCGCAACTCGTCGGCTTTGCCTCGGTATTCACTTTCACCCGCAAGATTACGTTCCTCGTTCGGATCATTCTTGCGATCGAACAGCATATAGGTCTCGCCCTCCCGGTTGAGTCCGATCTTCCACTCGCCGGTCATTAGCATGAACTCGCCCCCAATCTCTGAGAGCGCGTCCTCGCGATGCTGACTGCCATCCAGCGCACTCACGAGGGATTTGCCAAACTGCTGGTATTCAAGCTCACCACCTGCCAGTTCCACCAGGGTCGGACCGAGATCGACGAGTTCGACGGGCGAATTGTTGACGATATTTGAATCCGACTCTGGGGTCCGGACAAGTATCGGTACCCTGACCGCGCCATCGTAGAAGTTACTTTTGGCAATAAGGCCATGATCGCCATTCATCTCGCCGTGATCCGATGTAAAGGCAATGATGGTTGAGTCCAATTCTCCGCGCGCCTCAATCACAGAGAGGATCTCGCCTATCTGATCGTCTATCAGCGACACGCTGCCAGCATAATCCGCGCGCAATGCACCCACCTCGCCTTCCTCGAAAGCTGGACTATGGTTTTCCATCATCCGATCGACCTGCCCCTGAGGCCTGGACGCCCCGGCCTCATGATTCGCCGCTGGCGGCATGGAAGCGGGATCATACATACTGGCGTAGGGTTCAGGCGTATCCCAGGGTTGATGCGGACCGCCCCAGCTGACCCAGCAGAACCAGGGCTCATCCCGATCATAGGATGACAGATAATTTTTCGCCTGCTGACCCACATAGGTATCGTAGTAATCTTCCAACGGTAATGCAGAGGGGCGAACCATACATGCTTTATTTGCAAATCTTTCCTTAAAATCTGCACGGTAATCATCGAGCAAACCTTTTTCTATCCACATCGCCGTCATGTGACTGAGACCCGTCGCACTGGCCCTAGGGCCGCCGATCTCATTTACATCATCCAGACCCAGGGAATGCAGGAGATCCTCTTTTTCCCGAAGATCAGCTCGGCCATGGGGATGCAAATGGGTTTTACCAAACAGGCTGGTACGATAGCCAAGATTTCTGATCTCGCGCATCCAGCTATTAGATTCCGCTGGTACCGTATACGGCATATGGTTCCACACGCCATTGTTATGCGGATATTTTCCCGTTGCCAGGGTCACCCGCGCCGGTACGCAGACCGGCGACGTGGTCACGCAGCTGCTAAAACGCGTGCCCTCGGCAGCAATACGATCCAGGTGCGGTGTGTTGACCCAGCCACCGCTTGAGCCCATCGCGTCCCAGCGCTGCTGATCGGTCATTAGAAACAGAATATTGTGCATAGATTCCAAGGGCTCAGTCCGTCCAGGGGAACCGGTAAGCAAACGCACTCTCTTTCGTCGCGTGATCAAGCTGACCGCGACCAGTAATGGGGAGCTTTGTACCGTCCAGCTCGGGGTCCACGTAACTCGCAAACCAGTCATCGAGCTCCCGACGCATAGAGCGAATGCGGTCCGCCTGCCCTTTCTGGCCGAACAGGTTAACGTGTTCCGCCGGGTCTTCCACCACGTTATAAAGTTCATGGGGTCCAGCAGGATAGCGCCACACCAGTTTCCACTCCTGAGAGCGAATCATGCGCACCGGTCCATACTCGTCGAATACATAAATGGCATCGCGCTCACCGATGTTCTCACCCGCCAGCAGTGGCGCAAATGATCGACCGGGTAATCCGTCCGGTACGCGCTCCGGCGCACCTGTGTATTCCATCAGGGTCGGCAACCAGTCGTACTGGCTAAGAAGATTTGTATTAACCTCACCTTCCGGAACATGTTCCGGGCGGCTGATCAGGCATGGCACCTTAACGCTGGTATCGAACATATTCTGCGGCCAGGTGGCGTTGCCCTTGCCAAAGAGGCCATGGTGTCCCATGCTCATGCCGTTATCAGACATAAACACGACCAGCGTGTTTTCTCTCAAGTCCTGCGCCTCCAGGTAGTCCAAGAGCCTACCAATGTTGCGGTCCATCTCCTCGATAGCGGTAAAGTAGCCGGAGAGATGTTCTTTACGTTTTTCCGCACTTGTGGCGCTGGCGTTGAAACCGGTGGGCAAAGGTTCATCCGGTACGGATTCAAAAAGGCAACTTTCATAGTACTCATCCCACAATTCATTAGGATGATGTTCCCGTTTCCAGGGTTTGTGTGGCGCCGTGTAGTGAACCGCAAGACAAAAAGGTTTCTCATTATTCTGTTTATCCAGGAAGGTTAGCGCGTTATCCGTAAAGAGGTCGGACGCGTAGGTGTCATGGTTATTGAGCTCACCATCAGCAATAACAGGCACATTAAAGTAGTTGGTGCCACCGTAGGGCATGGGATTCCACACATCGAAACCGCATCGCGGCTCCATACCATCACCCAGGTGCCATTTACCTGACAGACAGGTGTCATAGCCACAATCCCGGAGTAATTCCGCGTAGGTCGGCATACCGAGAAGAAACTGCACCTGGTCCGCCGGCACGTCGCGGTCAAGCCCACCCTTGCTGGTGTCGGATTGCCACATGAGTGCGTCATGGACACCATGCTGTGAGGGAATTC
>MDTE01092308.1_pt1 | contig 12066 bp, 11 predicted proteins | sample 811231 | NCBI WGS metagenome assembly MDTE01 (sample SAMN05326651, study PRJNA326480) | marine metagenome | isolation source: seawater | place: Indian Ocean: Red Sea | collected 2010
AACCAGACCATGAATCAAAGTGGTAATTACTCAAAAACAAATAGTGGAAAAAGAACCTCATTTATTACTCTTGATGGTAGAATGGGTAGAGTATATTTGGGAGGATCATCAACATCTGGAAACCCAACGGAACATTTCTACACCAATTGGGATGGTACTGTATACATGAATTCTGGTTTTGGTTCAGTTGCACCATTTTATGGTGTAAGAGCATGGGTTCAAGGTACTGCTTCTGGAACTGCAAATGCCTCTGGTGGATTAAGTAGTGTGTCAAGACCTAGCACAGGAAGGTTTTTACTCACTTTCGCCACAACAATGCCTGACACTAATTATGCAATCGGTTGTTTAGGAAATAATAACTACACTGATACCTCTTGGCATAGCAACGAAACAACAGATCGTGTTTCTGTATACTTTTATAGTGGTAATAGTTACCAAAATCCTTCTAAATGGTCTGCTTGGGTAATCAGATAAATAATCAAAAAGAAATACTATGAAGATGATAATTTATAATGATCCTGAAACAGGAATCCTCGTTGAGATGTGGCCCTGCTTACACGAAATAAATCCTGTAACCAATAAACCATTTACGGTTCAGGAAGTTGCTGATAAAGATGTTCCTGATGGAGTGTCTTATTCTATTGTAGAAGACTCTTCAGTTCCCACAGATCTAAGTTTTAGGGATGCTTGGAAAGGAGTTGGAATTGGAACAACGGGTGCAACCATAACAGAGGATATTACAAAGGCAAAAGAAATTCATAAAACCAACATAAGACTTGCTCGTGCATCAAAATTTACAGATCTTGATATTGAATATCAAAGAGCACTAGAAACATCTGCTGATACTTCTACAATCGTTGCAAAAAAACAAGCACTTCGAGATGCACCTGCTGCCTCTGGTATCACAACTGCTGCTAACGTAACTGATTTAAAAACACAATGGGATACTAGTATATTAGGAACCAGTCCTTACTCATAAATAACTAAAAAGTAGATAATGGCTGCGTTTAATTTTCCTAATAGTCCTTCAACCAATGATGTCTACACTGCTAATGGTGTATCATTTAAGTGGAATGGTACAATCTGGCAGAGAATATCAGCAAGCACAGGTGCACAGGGATCAACAGGATCTGCAGGTCCGACAGGAGCACAAGGTGCATCAGCAGGATTAACAATATCAACATCAGCACCAGGTAGTCCAAGTGCTGGTGATATGTGGTGGGATAGTGATTCAGGATTATTTTTAACATATTATAATGATGGAAACTCTTCACAGTGGGTTGAACTTAATCAAGGTCCAATGGGAGCACAGGGTGCACAAGGTCATCAGGGTGCTAACGGTGCTCAAGGTGCAGCGGGTGCTCAGGGTGCTCAAGGACATCAAGGTCATCAAGGTGCAGGAGGATCTACAGGTGCTCAAGGAGCTCAAGGACACCAAGGTGCAGCGGGTGCTCAAGGTGCTGCTGGTGCTCAAGGTGCAGCAGGTGCTCAAGGTGCTGCTGGTGCACAAGGTGCAGCAGGATCTAATGCATCCATATCAAGTAACGCAAATAATCGAATAATCACTGGTGGTAGTGGAACTAATCTAGCTGGTGAGTCAACCTTAACTTATGATGGAACTAATTTTGCACAATCAACTGCTGGAAAATTCCAAATAGGTAATGATAATTTAGCCGTTGCGGCTTCACAAATATTTCATATAAGAAACGATAATGTAGCCTCACAATATATCAGAAGTGAAACCACTGACACGAATCATTCTTATCTTGGATTTTCATTAAAATCTCCCACTAATGACTTTCAAATTTGGAATCAAGGACCAAATGGTGGAGGATACGGTGGAACAAATTCAATAAATTTTTATCAAGCAGGTACTAATGGACCATACGCTTTTTACTTCGGTACTACTCAAGCGTTAAGAATAAACACTAATGGTCAAATTGTGATGGGTAATTCTACCACAAGCACCACCCGACTTGACATTAGATTTACAGATACAACAACTTATTCTGCTTCAGATAATCGACCAAATGGATTAAAAATATTTAATGATTGTGCCACTGATAATGGATTTGCTGGTATTGAATTAGCAGCGACTGATGGTGATGATTATTATGGAAGTGTTTTATTAAAAGCAATAGCGACTGGAGCTAATTATTCAAATGATTTTGCAATTCAAACAAGACATAGTGGTACTCATGCAGAAAGACTTCGCATCACATCAAATGGAAAAATTACGATTGGAGATTCTTCAGGTTTTACTCCAATAGGACTTCTTCATCTTTATCAGGCAACTAATGATCCTTACATTTATATTCAGAAAGGCAACGCTGGTGATTCTGCTGTTGATTTAGGTGGTATTTACTTTAGAAATAGCACTAATAGTCTCGCTTCAATCTATTCAAGAAGCTATGATATTAATGATGGTCAGTTAGTTTTCCAGACTATGAATGCTGGAACTATATCAGACAAGATGCGTATCTCAAACTCTGGTGATGTTGGAATTAATGTTGCTACCCCTAACTCAAGATTAGCTATCTATGATGCTGACGGACATAACCTAACTCTTTCAAGTCATAACTGGAGTGGAGAGGCAAGAATAGGATTTACTGGTGGAGCTACTAATCAAACTGGATATAACAACGGTGGTACTGCTGGTGCTATAGGTGTAACCGCATCAGCACCTGGTGGACAGGCAGTTGGTTATATGTCTTTCTACACCAATCAGGGTGATGATTTGATGGAATATCTTCGTATTGATAAAGATGGTCATGTTCAATTACGTCAAGACACTGGTGATGGTTCTAATCAACAAAAACTTCAATGGATTAGTAATAATGGTACTTTATCTGCTCAAGCAGCTTGGGGTCAAGGAAGTGCTAACTTTGATTTTTCTGTATTCAGAACAGATAGTCAAACCGATTATCCTTACGGAAACTTTAGAGTTCTAACTGGACATGGAACATCTCCAACAGAGGCTTTGAAAGTAACAGTTGGTGGTCAGGTATTAAAAGCAAGACATCCAATGTTCAGTGGAAGAATATATGCTGCTGCAGGAAATAGTCCACAGACGAGTTTATATAATTGGACATTTAGTACAATTGAAATAAATCAGGGTAGTCATTTTAATAATTCAACAGGATATTTCACTTGTCCTGTATCAGGTAGATATGCTGTCATGGTTACTATGAATCGTAGAAATGGTAATAGTACATGGTCTGGATTGTACGTTGTAAAAAACGGTACAACAATGTCAGAAAACTGGCATTCTCCTGTTAATAATAATGAATGGTCTCCATTATCAAGCCAAATGATGCTTGATTGTTCTGCAAGTGATACAATATCTGTATGTTATCACAGTAGTTATGCTACACCTAAAACGAGCAGCACTGCAAATAATGCAGCTATATGGTTGGTTGGCTGATTATAAATAGTAAAAAAATATCAATACTATGATTCATACAAGTTATACAGTTGGAATTACCACGGGTCAATTCAAGGCACTTGAATGGGTGATGGTTGATCAAAATCAATGGGTCAATAATGCACTTACAGAACGTGCTCGAATTGCTTCTGAGCAAATAGTAAATTTATATACTAAACATAAAGTGGGTAAGGGTGAAGCGATAACAGCGGTTGGAACAACAGCAATCATTGAAGCTGCCTATGCCGAAGGTGTGATAACTTTACCACAACCACCATCAACACCTGAATAATGGCTGCCTTTAATTTCCCCTCTAGTCCAAATAATGGTGATAGTTATACTGCAAATGGTGTAACATTCACTTATAGTAGTTCTAGCACTGCGTGGGTGAGAAGTAGTGCGGTTGGTGCTCAAGGTGCAACAGGACCAACAGGTGCTCAGGGTGCTACGGGACCAACAGGTGCTCAAGGATCTGCTGGTGCTCAAGGTGCTGCTGGTGCTCAAGGTGCGACTGCTGCTGCTGGTGCTCAAGGAAATGCTGGTGCTCAAGGAGCTGCAGGTGCCCAAGGTGCTGCTGGAGCTCAAGGAGCCGCAGGTGCTCAAGGTGCAACAGGTTCTCAGGGTGCTACAGGATCAGCAACGATATCTAGCAATGCAAATAATAGAGTCATAACTGGTGGTAGTGGAACAAACTTAGTTGGTGAAACAAGGTTAACTTTTAATGGTGTTGATTTATCTATAACTGGTGCTGGAAGTCATCCTTTCTCTGCAGCCAGTGGAGATTATAGAAGTCTTTCTATATCAGGTAATTCTCAATCATCATCTGGTTTCATTTATTTGGGGAATGGTGCTGCTACTACTAATGCTGACTTTGATTTGGGAAGAATAAGAATCTATAATGGTGCGACACAAGTTGTTCAGATCTCAGGAAGTACAGACACAAGTGCGAATGATGATGGAAGAATTACTTTCCACACAAAAAAAACTGGTGGTTCTCTATCAGAAAGACTTCGCATCACATCAGGTGGGCAAGTAAATATTGGAAGTAATCCTACTCAAACTACTTACGTATGTGAGATATCTGGTGCATATAATAAAGATGGATTGAGAGTTGTTAGTGGAGCACCAAATTATCAAGATCCTTTTGTTGTTTCATCTTCTACAGGTGGAGAAAGATTTAGGGTAAAGGGTGGTGGCACTGCACAGTTCAATAATTCTGTTGGTATTCAAACAACTAATATAGATTCAGCAAACTTATCAAACCCAGTTGGTGCTGGTCATTCACTAGTTGGATTGTATATTGGTGATGGATCATTGATGTTCAGTAGTGCATTAAGTAGAACTGGTGGATATTATATTTCTACAGATGTGAATGCACTCAATGCAGGACCAGTGACTCTAAATAGCAATATGAAATTAGATGGTACTTGGGTAATCGTATAGGAGAATTATGCCTCAATTAAACATTGGTGATATTACTTTAACTAACAGTGGAGCACTTCAAGGTCGTGTAGCATTTGCTGCTATGCAAAATGGGACTGGTTCTGGAAATAATAGTACTAACGGAGTGCAAATATTTCAAACAGAGCATGTAGATACACATAATGCGTATAATAATAGCACTGGTATATTCATTGCTCCAGTTACGGGAGTTTATTTCTTTTACGCATCTTTAATGGGAAGTAGTTCAGATACTAGAAGTGCACATTACATTTCAAAATCAACAGATGGAGGTTCAAACTGGTCTTATCTTGTTCAATTTGGTGGACAAGCAAAAAACTATAATCAGTTCACTACTTCTGTTGTATCTTCTCTTAATGCAAACGATCAAGTATCGGTAAGAAATAGTTCTTATGCATGTGCTTTATATACTAATTGCAATCAAGAAGCAGTCTTTGGTGGTTACTTAATAGGATAAATAAAAGAAAAATAATTATGAAGTACGACATAGCATCAGCACTACAAGAACTGAAACCAGGAGCAGAGTGGGTTCTTCGTGGGGATGACTACTCTGGTCTTGAATGGTTAGATAGCAGTCAGACTAAACCAACAGAGACAGAAGTAACAGATAAAATTACAGCATTAGATGCAGCAGAACCAATGAGATTATTGCGTGTTGAAAGAGATGCAAGAATCGCACTTACTGATTGGAGAGCATCATCTGATTTAACATTAGCAGATGCTTGGAAAACATATCGTCAGGCACTTCGTGATTTACCTGCAAGTGCAACACCTAAGTTAAACTCTGATTACGATTTAGATTTTACATCAGTTACTTGGCCAACTCAACCTTCATAAATTATGTCATCCGAATTAAGAGTCGATAAAATAATTCCAATTGATGGTGTCCCCTCTGGTGGTGGAGGAGGTGTCATACAGGTTGTAGAAGCAGCTACTACTACTGAAGCAACAATTACAAATACAACCGCTTCTTCACCAACACAAATTTTTTCAGCAACAATCACTCCAAAATTTTCGACGAGTAAAATAAAATTAGAATTAAATATTTTTGCTTATCATGAAAATTATCATGATGGATATATTGGTATATTTAAGAATAATGATACTAATGTAATTACAGGAACTTATAATGGTGGTTATAGTGATAAAAGCAGTTTTAATTTAAGGCAAGGTAGTTTTGAAGATCAATCAGCTGATTATCAATGTAATCCTACCTATTATTCATATCTAGATACAGCAGGTACAACATCTGCTATCACATATAATATAAAAGGACTGACAAGTCATTCAAGTTATCCAACATATATTAATCGTACAATCTCTCGTCATGCTAGCAGTAGTAATTATTGGCCTAAAATGCGTTCAACACTTACATTAACGGAGATATCAGCATAATGTCAGAACTAAGAACTAATCGAATCGTTCCAAGAGATGGACTTGTATCAGGAACTTATAATGGTGGTGGTATCATACAAGTAAGGCAAACAGTTAAGACTGATGTATTTTATTCCAATAGTTCATCATTTCATGATATAACAGGAATGTCTGTTTCCATTACTCCCACGAGAAGTGACAGTAAAGTTTTAATACAAGTGTCTTTATCATATGGTGGGCAAGATAACATGTACGCAGGAATAAATCTTGTGAGAGGGAGCACTACAGTAATAAGGGGAGACGCTGGATCAGGAAGTAACACAAGGGCATCTTTTGGAATTGGTGGTGATAATAATAACTTTCAATATAAATTAGTGAGTGCTACTTTTACATATCTTGATTCACCAGCAACAACATCTGCAACAACCTACAAACTGCAAGGTATTGCAACAGGATCATCCAGTCCTACTCAATATTATTTAATTAATTCTCCTTACAAAAGTGTATTAAGTAGTGATACAAATTCTTACATCATTCGTGGTACCTCAACAATAACAGCGATGGAAATATCAGGATAGATGGATATAAAACTATCAGCATAAATAATCAAAAAGTAGATAATGGCTCTAAATTTTCCAAATAGTCCATCACTAAATGATCTCCATGAGGAAAATCTCACTAAATGGAGATGGAATGGATCGTCTTGGATTAGAGTAGTCACAACCAGTGCAGCAGGTGCTCAAGGATTTCAGGGTGCTGCTGGTGCTCAAGGTGCTACTGCTGCACAAGGTGCACAGGGAGCCGCAGGATCAACAGGTGCTCAAGGTGCGACTGGTAACACAGGTCCTACTGGTAATACAGGTGCTCAAGGTGCAACAGGATCAACAGGTGCACAAGGTGCACAAGGAGCACAAGGTGTAAATGGAAACTTTGGTGGAGCATCGTTTGAATATACATTCCTAACTAACACCACTGACAGTGATCCTGGTGCTGGAAGTTTAAAGTTCAACAATTCCAACCTCACATCAGCATCAATTCTCTACATAGATGATACTGATGGTGGTAGTAGCAACACAGATATACAATCTTTTCTAAGAACCATAGATGACTCAACATCTACAATCAAGGGTCATGTAAAAGTTTCAACTAAAACAAATCCAGATCAATTTGTTTTATATACGATTGCGTCATTAACAGAGGCTACAGGATATTTTAAAGTAACAGTCGCATATGTTTCAGGAAGTGTAACTTCTTTTAGTAATAGCTCTGATGTTTCTATTACATTCGCAAGAACTGGTGATGCTGGAGCAACGGGTGCTCAAGGTGCAACAGGTGCTCAAGGTGCTGCAGGATCTTCAGGTGGAGCAGGATCAACTGGTGCTCAAGGTCATCAAGGAAATAATGGTGCTACTGGTGCACAAGGTGCTCAAGGACATCAAGGATTACAAGGTGCACAAGCACATATCAGCACATCTGCCCCTTCAAGTGGAGTTACAGTTGGTGACTTATGGTGGGAAAGTGATACTGGAGATTTAAGTATATACTACGATGATGGGTCAGGATCTCCATCTGCTCAGTGGGTGGAAGTTGGATCAATGGGACCTACTGGTGCACAAGGTGCTGCAGGATCAGGTGGATCTGCTGGTTCTCAAGGTGCTACAGGACCAACTGGTGCTCAGGGTGCAACAGGATCAACTGGTGCTCAAGGTGATGATGCGAGTCTAACGACATCGACAGGTGCACCAAGCAGTCCAAGTGCTGGTGATATGTGGTGGGATAGTGATGATGCAAACTTATATGTTTATTATAATGATGGCAGTAGTTCTCAATGGGTGTCTATAAACACTGGTGTCAGAGGTGCTCAGGGTGCTACAGGTGCTCAAGGTGCTGCTGGAGCTACAGGTTCTCAGGGTGCAACTGGACCTACAGGTTCTCAGGGTGCTACAGGACCAACAGGTGCTCAGGGTGCTACGGGACCAACAGGTGCACAAGGTACTACAGGATCAACAGGTGCACAAGGTGCTACTGCTGCTGCTGGTGCTCAAGGTGCTGCTGGTGCTCAAGGTGCAGCAGGTGCTCAAGGTGCAGCGAATGCAACAACAATACAAAGCAATGGTTCATCAAGAATTATAACTGGTTCAAGCACAGCAAATACTTTAAATGCTAATGATAGATTTCTATATGATGGAACATCATTAATAATTTACAAATCAGAGTCAAGTGATACTAATCCTATTGATCAACCAACACCATCTAATAATATTGGGATACAGATAAAAAATAGTTCAAGCACAAATGGAGGGTTTAGTGCTCTTACTGTAACTGCTAAAGACTCTAATGGTACTGACCAATCTGGATCATTTATTGCTCAGAGCACATCTGGTGGATATCTCCCCGAACTTTTAATAACTCAAAGAAGTGCTTCTAGTGGACAAGCAAAAGTGCTTCAAGGTGCATCTTCTGGTTCTTGTAAACTTTTCTTTCAGGGTGGAGAAAAATTATCAACAAAAACTGATGGAGTAGCTATATATAATGAATTAAGTGTGGGTACAGCATCAGTTCAATCAGCGGGTGTTGCTAGTTTTGTTGGTGGTCAATATAACCAAGTTAATATTGCTGATGGAAGTAATACTGGTTGGGGTCTTTTATTAGCTCAACAGCAGGGCACTAGTAATTCAACTCTCTACACATATTCAACTAACTCAAGCGTTAATAAACCTTGCTCAATAGTAAATGTCAAAAATGATGCTTTACATTTTGGCACAAATAATACACCAAGATTCCGAATCGAACATGATGGTCATGTGATACCTTCGTACAATAGTGGATATGATTTAGGTAGTTCTACTTATCGTTGGAGAAACATCTACACTGCTGACCTTCAATTATCAAACAAAGGTAAAGCAAACGATGTAGATAATACTTGGGGTGACTATACAATTCAGGAGGGTGAAAGTGATTTATTCTTAATAAATAATCGCAGTGGTAAAAAATACAAATTTAATCTCACGGAGGTTTCATAATGAGTATTTACTTTACAGATGAAGGACAACATAGAGCTGCCCATGTAGTTCACTATACAAGGTTAACAAACACCACTCGAAGGAGTTTAACCAACTCTGCTAGTAATAATAATATTCTTCTCTGTAATTTTGGTTCTTTTGATAAAAAATTATCTGGTAGTACAATATGCTTTCAAGGATTTATTGCTGCTTGGGGTAATAATGCTGGTGCAACTACTTTGAATCTTCATCTGGGAGGATCGTATAATTCTAGCAATTACATTGTATCTGGTGGTACAGCCACAGGTTATCCAATCGCTCATTATAATTATACTGCTGATAGTTATTATAAGGTTTGTGTGATATCTGGAGCAATCACAGGTCATACAGGAACTGGCAGTCAAAGTGTACTAGTAGCACATAGAACTGCAAACGGCAATAGTGACAGACCTTTTAACATAGTTAATCCTAACGCATCTGATGATTCAAGAATTGAAAATAGTATGGGTGGATCAAGTTTATCAGTTTGGGAGATGAATTTATGAACGGAACAAGCACTTTTTTACAAGCATGTGAAAACCTTTGTGGTGGACTTTTCTTTTGTGTGGAAGGGGATGATGAATATGAAAATGTTAATTGGATAATTGGTGATGGTTACTTATCTGACGAAAGTAAAATCCCAACAAAAGAACAGGTATTAGCAGAAGTAACAAGAATTAAGAATCAAGAGATCTATAAATTACAAAGATCTGGTCAAATATTTGACGGTGATGCTACTACAGACGGAATCTATCCCTCGATAGGTGATCAATTGGATTTACTATGGCATGATATAGACGATGGTAAATTAGGAGATACCGCAAAGACAACATCGTTCTATACAACCCTAAAAAATGTGAAGGCAAAGTATCCTAAACCATCTTAATAAATAGTAAAAAAGTAGATAATGGCTGCATTCGATTTTCCAAATAGTCCTTCAACTAATGATACTTATACCGCTAATGGTGTAACTTTTCAATGGAATGGATCTGTATGGACAAGATATTCTGCTAGTCAAGGTGCTCAAGGTGCTACAGGTCCAACAGGTGCACAAGGTGCGGTGGGTTCAACGGGTGCACAAGGTGCAACTGGTTCGGGAGGGTCTACGGGTGCTCAAGGTGCTGCTGGTGCTCAAGGAGCTGCTGGTGCTCAAGGTGCTACAGGACCCACAGGTTCTCAAGGTGCAGCAGGATCTAATGCATCCATATCATCTAATGCAGACAACAGAGTTATAACTGGTGGTAGTGGAACTAATTTGGTTGGTGAATCGTCATTTACTTATAACGCTGGATTATTAATTCAATCCAACTCAAATGGCAATGTACAAACTCAAATGAATGCAACTAGTGGTGATGCGAAAATAGTTTTAGATAACAGTGGAAATGGTAATTACAGTGGTATAGATTTTGAAAGAGAGAGATCAACTGGAACTGGAGTCAATGGTGGATCTATCTTTATGTTGTCTGATACATCAACTAACAATGCATACTTATATTTACAAGCACAATCTGCAAGTGCTCAAGCACCTGTTACATCTGCATTATCTGATGATAATGGTGTCCGTTTAATATTAAAAGGTGGTGATGGTATATTTTCTGTTGAAACTGGATCTGCAGAAAGACTTCGCATTGATTCAAATGGAACATTGAAAGTTCAAGGTGGTGATGGATATGCCTACCTTCAATTAGAGAGATATGAAAGTAATGATAAGGGTAGTAGAGTAAGATTTGTAAAATCGAGAAGTGATACCGTTGGAACTAATGCTATCGTACAAGATGGTGATACATTAGGAACAATTGACTTTTATGGGAGTGATGGTAATTCAGGAACTAGAGGAGGAGCTTCAATATCAGCAGAGGTAGATGGAACTCCAGGCTCAGCAGATATGCCTAGCCGATTAATATTTAAAACTGTTCCTGATAATAGCACGGTATTAACAGAAAGACTTCGCATCGACTCAAGTGGCCGAGTGTCTATTGGAGACAATCTTTCTCAAACAGCTTATCCTTTCTATGTTGCAACAGATTTAAACACTGGTGGAAATTTACTATCATTTGGTAATACAGACAGCACATACTCTCAAAGTTTAACATTAAGTTTTGATAGTAATAAGGATATGAAATGGGCAGGTGGTTCTGGTAATGGTGGACTCATATGGGATGTGGGGACACGTGGATATTCATTCAAAATTGGTGGTACAGAAAAAGTAGATATCAGTAGTAGTGCTGTTACTATAAATGGAACAACTGATGGTGTATTAAATTTAAATACAACAGACTCCCGTGGATCATTTATAAGATTTCAACAAGCTGGTAGCACTAGAGTCTGGGTTGGATCGGGTGATGGATTATCTCTTGGTGATGATGATGATTTGGGATTAAGAGCAACAGATAAGATTAGATTCATGACAGCTGGCACTGAAACATTTATATTAGATGGTGCTCACTTAAGACATGGATCATCAAATGTTGTCAACGGTGGAGGTTTAGATGCTGTCCGTATTTACAACTCATCATCTAACAAAGGATTTGTTTTAAGAGGAACTGGTGGTTCAGGTGGTATGGCAAATTACAATGAGTATTGTTTCCTTTTCAACCGTATGGGAAGTGACGGTAATATAGTTACATTCAATGCTCAAGGATCTCAAGAGGGATCTATCAGTGTGAGTGGTTCTTCTGTTGCATATAATGGTGGTGTATTAACTCGTTGGTCACAATTGGTTGGAATATCCACAAATAATAAAGCAGATCGACCTACCATTTATCA
>MDTE01193689.1_pt1 | contig 12066 bp, 10 predicted proteins | sample 811231 | NCBI WGS metagenome assembly MDTE01 (sample SAMN05326651, study PRJNA326480) | marine metagenome | isolation source: seawater | place: Indian Ocean: Red Sea | collected 2010
AGCATTTACAACAATTAAATGGATTGTGACTGTAGGTTGGGCAATATACCCATTGGGATATGCAATTGGATATTTCGGTGGCGGAGTAGATGCTAATTCGTTGAATATAATCTACAACTTGGCTGACTTAATTAACAAAACAGCGTTTGGTTTAGCTATCTGGGCTGCTGCTAAAGCAGATTCAGAAAGTTCTTACTAAGGAATCTAGACCAAAAAAAACTCCGGCTTTATGCCGGAGTTTTTTTTTGGAGCTTCTTGTGAATCTCCCCCGTACACAAGAAGCGTGATTAAGATATAAAAAAAAACTGAGAAGGTCAAAATTTTTATCAGTTTTTTTTATTCTTGCTTCATATTTTTTATTTAAAGTAAAGGTTGATTCAAATTTTTATAATATGTAAATTAATACTCTTGCGATTGTAGCTCAGTTGGTAGAGCGCGACCTTGCCAAGGTCGAGGCCACGGGTTCGAACCCCGTCAATCGCTCCAGTTTTAAAAATACTAATGAAAAATTTTTTATTTTCCTGCTTATTCTTAACTAGTTTTTACGTTTATTCTGATACTTGTGAACATTCAAAGTGGGGAGCGGGAGATGAGCTTGGCAATGCTAACCTTCTTTCAAATAAATTAGTTCTTGAAGCTTCAAATTTAATTAAAACAGGAAAAGTTTACAGTTTAGGCTTAGTCATTGATCAGAATACTCCAGCTTATCCACCAAGATCTTTAAGTTTAAGTGTAGTTCAGCCCACTCAACAATTCGGAAAATTAGGCCTGCCGAATGCTACTTATAATGATGATATGTTTCATGGTTGGTTAGGTATTGGTTCTCAGATTGATGGCCTCGGGCATATCGGAGGTACAGATGCAATCTTTTATAATTGTCATGATGGAAAAGAATTTTCGGAAACAACCGGATTAACTAAATTAGGAATTGAAAAAATTCCTCCGATTGTTACAAGAGGAATTCTAGTTGACATGGCTAAATTTTTTAAAAAAGATTTCCTGGAAGCTGGAGAGACTTTTGATGTTGATGATGTTATTAATGCTTTAGAGCTTCAAGATTTATCTATAGAAGAAGGGGATGTTGTCATATTTCACACCGGATGGACTGAAGCAAAATATACTAGTGATCCTGAATTATGGGGAACTGGAACGCCGGGACCAACGGGAAAAGTTTCTGAGTTCTTAGCAGCAAAAAACGTGGTTGCGGCTGGAGCAGATACTTGGTCATACGATGTGGTTCCTCCGATTGATTTGAATGAGCCTTACCCAGGACATCAAATACTTTTGAAGGAAAATGGAATATATATTTTAGAAGCAATGAGCACTGGTGAGCTTGCTAAAGACGGTGTTTATGAATTTTTGTTCGTACTTGGACAAGCAAAAGTAAGAGGCGCAGTCCAAATGATAATTAATCCGATTGCTATTAATTAAGTAGCATCTAAATGGTCAGCTATAGAATGATTTTTGTCTCTGTGACCTGCTTCATCATTTCTTACTGCAATTACGACATCTCTAAGAGTGGCATCTTTCGGTAAATTCCAATAATTGATAGCAATATCAGGAGCTTGAGAATTTTCTATTTGACCTTTATCAATTTCTTCCAAATATTCAGAGTAAGAAATTACAGCTTCTTCTTCAAAGTAACCAATCATTCTATGCGCAGTTCGATTAAAGAAGATATAAAGAAATGTATAAAAAGTACCGAATCCAATTTGAGCCAAAAATATTAAAAATCTTTCGAATGTTGATGGTTGAGCAATTTCTATAAAAGTCATTAGGTGCATTCTCTCATTCTCTGCTTCTTCTAACATTTCTCGAATCAAACCATCATCATTTTGCATTCTTCTTAAAGAGCGCAAGTGATGAATAACTCCAGCTACCATGCCAGGTACTGCGGCAACAGTCTCTAGAACAACAGCTCTATGACCGTATCTTTTTTTAAAAAGAAAATCGGCTGCATTTCTAAGAAACTTGGTAATGCTAAGGGCAAAAGAATCACTTATAGAAATTGGTAACTTATGACCAGCGATCTCATTTTTCATATTAGGTGGCAATTCTTGATTTAACATGATTTGATTTTATATAAATGAAAGTTATATAAAATATTTTGAACCTTTTAAGTTGATATATATATCTAAAAGCTATATATAGAATTTAAATACAATTAAAAAGATATATAAAAAAATACAATGCTTCAGATAATATAAATAAAAAAAGAGAAAAATTATGAGCGAAGTAATAAATGAAATTAATGAATCAGGAATAATGACTGTTAAATTAAATAGACCAGAAAGTTTGAATAGTTTGAATTACGGTCTCGTCACAGGAGTTATTGAAGCTTTTAACGAAGCTGCATCCGATGAAAATGTAAGAGCAGTTATCTTAACTGGTGAAGGCAGAGGATTTTGTTCAGGAGCTGATTTAAGCGGTGGAGGTTGGCCAACAGAACCAGAATGGTCTACTGGTGAAATTTCAGCAAAAAACATGGAATTTTATTTAAATCCAATGATAAAAAAAATAGTTAACTGTCCCAAGCCTGTTGTTAATGCTATAAATGGTATTGCCGCGGGAGGTGGCGTAGGTTTAGCTTTAAGTGGAGATATTTTAATAGCTGCCAAATCAGCTAGGTTCAAATTAGTATTTGGGAAACAATTAGGAATTATCTCAGATGTTGGTGCCTCGTGGTTTGTTCCGAAATTAATCTCTAGAGCAAGAGCAAATGCTCTCGCTTTACTCGGCGAAGATCTTCATGCTGAACAGGCAGAGGATTGGGGGCTCATTTGGAAAACTTACGAAGATGATTCTTTAATGGATCAAGCGATGAAAATTGCTTTGCAAATTTCTGATAGTGCTATCGAAGGATTGAAAGCATGCGTTCATGCACATGATAATGCTACTAATGTGTCTCTAGACGAACAATTAGAATATGAAATTAAAACTCAAAGAGTGCTTTGTGATGAACCTGCATTTAAAGAAGGAGTTTTAGCTTTTCTTGAAAAAAGAAAACCTAATTTTAGGAATTTGAAATAGAGAGTTTATTTAATATTTGTAAATAAATTTTACTGAGATCTTCTAAATCTTTTACAGAAACATTTTCATCAATTTTATGAATTGATTCATTTAAAGGCCCTAGCTCAACTATTTCAGCATCCATGACCGGCATAAATCTGCCATCTGAGGTACCCCCTCCATTATTTATGACTGGCTCTCTGCCTAAAACCTGTTTTATTGAATCTATCACTAAATCTACAAAAAAAGTTTTTGTTGTTAAAAACGGAAGGCCGCTAAGATTCCACTCAATTTTATAATTTATCTTATGAGAGCTTAAAATCTTTTCAAACTCATTTATCAAACTTTCGCTTGTTGATTCTGAACAAAATCTAAAATTAAAATCCATTTCTAATTCACCGGGTACAATATTTCCAGCCCCTGTCCCTGATTTTATGTTTGAGATTTGAAATGAAGTAGGCTGAAAATGGTCATTACCCATATCCCATTTTTTTTCTCTGAGCTCTGTGATGATGTCAGAGATTAAAAAAATTGGATTAATTATCTTTTCTGGATATGCAATATGACCTTGTTTCCCAAAAACTTTTAATTTGCCGCTAAGAGATCCTCTCCTTCCAATTCTAATTGTATCTCCAACCTTTTCTGAAGATGAGGGCTCACCGACCAAACAATAATCTATTTTCTCTCCTCTTTGAATAAGCTTTTCAAGAAGCACATCTATGAAACCATCAGATGATTCTCCTTCCTCATTACTAGTTAATAAAATAGCTATTTTGAAGTTTTTATTTTCTTTAATTTTAATAAATTCAGTAAGGGCTTTTATGAAAGCGCAAATATTTCCTTTCATGTCCGCGGCACCACGACCAAAAATCTTTCCATCGACTTTCGTTCCAGAGAATGGAGGGTGAGTCCATAATTCTTCCGGGCCTGTTGGTACAACGTCAGTATGCCCTAAAAAACAAAATGTAGGGCCGTCATTTCCGAAAGTAGAATAAAGATTTTCTACGTTCTTATAGTCTATTCTTTCTGACTTAAATCCAAGATCAGTCAAAATTGGTTCAATAATATCGAAACAACCTTTATCTCTTGGAGATATAGATTCAATTTTTATTAGGTCGGTTATTAAGTTTTCAAGGTTCATTTTTTGTAAGTCTAAAACATTTTTAACTAATTATTAAAAAAATTTTTTTTCACTGGTAGAATATTTTTTTAAATATATAAAAGAAGGGAATATATGACTGAATATGTAAACAAAGGCGATTTAAAAGTTTCTAAAAGCTTAGACGACCTTATAAGTGAAAAAGTTTGTCAATCTATTGAACTCACTCCAGAGATATTTTGGAGTAAATTTGAAGAAATTCTAAAAAAGTTTTCACCTAAAAATGTGGAGCTTCTAGAAAAAAGAGAATCACTCCAAAAACAAATAGATAACTGGCACATTACTAATAAAGATAAAGATTTTGACAAAAAAGCTTATAAAGAATTTCTCAAAGAGATTGGATATTTATTAGACGAAGGAAGTGATTTTGCTATTGAAACAGAAAACGTAGATCCAGAAATATCTTCAATAGCTGGCCCCCAACTTGTTGTTCCGGTAATGAATGCTAGGTTTGCTTTAAATGCTGCAAATGCTAGATGGGGAAGTTTATATGATGCGTTGTATGGAACAGATGTGATTTCTGAAGAAGGCGGTGCTGAAAGGGGAGGCGCTTATAATTCTATTAGAGGGAATAAAGTAATTGAATTTTCGAAAAAATTCCTTGATGAAACCTTTCCTCTGACTTCAGGAAGTTTTTCTGAAATTACCGCATTCCAAATAATGGATGGAAAGTTACAAATAACACTTGCTGATCAAAGCCAAGTATCAATAAACGACGAATCAAAATTTGTTGGTTTCGTTGGTACTGAAGATAATCCAACTGGTATTTTATTAAAAAATAATAATCTTCATATGGAAATCCAAATTGATCGAACTGATAACATTGGGTCCGATGACCCAGCTGGTATTAAAGACGTATTAGTTGAAAGCGCAATAACAACAATTCAAGATTGCGAAGATTCAGTAGCAGCTGTCGACGGTGAAGATAAAGCGCAGGTTTACGAAAATTGGTTAGGACTAATGAAAGGTGATTTAGCAGAAACTTTTCAAAAAAATGATCAAACTATGACGCGAGTTCTCAATCAGGATAGAGATTATTTAAAACCTGATGGCAAATCTTTTTCTTTGCCTGGTAGAAGTACTCTATTGGTAAGAAATGTTGGGCACTTGATGACTAATCCAGCAATTCTAGACAAAGATGGGAATGAAGTTTTCGAAGGGATTATGGATGCAATGTTTACTATTGCAATTGCAAAGCATGATCTTTTAAACACCGGATCAACAGTAAATAGTAAAACTAAAAGTATTTATATTGTAAAACCTAAGATGCATGGTCCTGAAGAAGTCAAATTTACCTGTGATCTATTTGCTGCCGTTGAATCTGCATTAGGTCTAGAGCCTTTAACCGTTAAAATTGGAATTATGGATGAAGAAAGACGAACCACAGTGAATTTAAAAGAATGTATAAGAATTGCTAAGGATAGAGTTATTTTCATTAATACTGGCTTCTTGGATAGAACAGGCGATGAAATTCATACTAGTATTGAAGCAGGTCCAATGATCAAAAAATCGGAAATGAAGCAACAAACTTGGATAAACGCTTATGAAAACTGGAATGTTGATACAGGCTTGGAAACTGGTTTCAAAGGCAAAGCGCAAATTGGAAAAGGGATGTGGGCAATGCCTGATGAAATGTTAGCAATGTACGAAGGCAAAACTAATCATCCCGAAGCAGGCGCTAATTGTGCTTGGGTTCCATCTCCAACAGCAGCTACTTTGCACGCCTTACATTATCATCAGATCGCTGTTTCAAAAGTGCAAGAAAATTTATTAAGACAAGAAAAAGCAGACCTTGATGATATTTTAGAAATTCCTTTGCTCAAAGATCCTGCCTCACTTACCTCTGAAGAAATTCAAAATGAATTAGATAATAATGCTCAAGGTATCTTAGGGTATGTCGTCCGATGGGTTGATCAAGGTGTCGGTTGCTCAAAAGTTCCTGATATTAATAATGTCGGTTTAATGGAAGATAGAGCTACTTGTAGAATCTCGAGTCAACATATTGCTAATTGGTTGTTGCATGGACTTTGTGATGAGTCTCAAGTAATGGAAACCATGAAAAAAATGGCGATTGTCGTCGATGAACAAAACTCTGGAGATCCTAAATATATACCCATGGCTCCAAATTATGATGGTGAAGCCTTCAAGGCTGCTTGTGCTCTGGTGTTGGAGGGGAGAAATCAACCAAGCGGATATACAGAACCAATTTTACATTCCAAGCGCTTAGACTATAAAGCCCAGTGAACTCCTTAGAAGACTTCCTTAAGTGGTTAAGTCTTCACAAAGAAGAAACTATAGATCCAGAAAGGCCGATAATTGATCCACATCATCATTTTTGGCCAGGAGATATGCACTATCTTCTTGAAGATCTTTGGCAAGATACCGAAAGCGGTCATAATGTTAAGAAAACCGTTTTCATTGAATGTTCTCAAGAATATTTAAAAGTTGGCGATAAGGATTTTGCCCCTGTTGGTGAAACTATTTTTGTAAAAAACATTTGTGATTTAGCTAAAAAAGAAAAACATAGAACTCAGATAGAGGGAATTGTTGGACATGTAAATTTAATGATTGGCGCTGAAAAGACGGTTTCAGTTTTAAAAAGTCACCTTGAGGTAGGCGGAGCTTTATTTAAAGGTATACGCCATGCAGGAGGATGGGATCATCATCCTGAATTATCTAACTCGCATCATAACCCGCCAAAAAATTTATATTTAAATGAGACTTTTTTAGCAAGTCTAAATGAGCTAAGCAATCTGAACTTATCTTTTGAAGCTTGGCAGTATCATCATCAAGTCAATCAAGTTAAAAAAATAGCGGAACTCCTTCCAAAATTGAAAATTGTTTTAAATCATTTCAGCGGTCCTATTGGAATTGGTCCTTACGCAAATAAAAAAGATGAAATTTTTGAAATTTGGAAAACTGACATACGCGAGCTAGCTAAACATGAAAATGTTTATGCAAAACTGGGTGGCATGGCAATGCCAATTAATGGATATGAATTTCATAAGCAAGTATCGCCTGCGACTTCCGATCAATTAGTTCAAGAACAAAAACATTATTATCACTATTTGATCTCAAATTTCGGACCTGAAAGGTGCATGTTTGAAAGCAATTTTCCAGTTGATAAGCAATCTATTTCTTATAACGTTGTTTGGAATGCTTTTAAAAAAATGGCTAAAAGCTATACAAGTGAAGACAAAGACCTAATGTTCTATAAAACGGCTGAAAGTTTTTACAAGTTATAATTTACTGGTTAAATCCTTGTAGCTCTGCTGCTTCTTCTCTAACAATCTCAGGAGCTCCAAGAATTTGACGATTTAAGCCAATTCTTTTGAACCAATAATGTAAGCCTAGAAGATCTGTAAAGCCCATCCCTCCATGAACTTCAGTAGCTTTTTTTGAGATCATTTTTCCAACCTCAGATGTGTGCGATTTCGACTGACAAGCAAGCAGCCTAGAAGAATTAATTTCTTCTGTATCGAAAGAATGAGCGGCTTGCCAGACTAGAGAATAACAGGGTTCTAAATCTGCAGCCATCTCCGCACACATATGTTTAACCGCTTGAAAAGAGCCGATAGTGCGATTAAATTGTTTGCGTTCTTTTGAGTAAGTAACTGCTTTCTCTACCATAGCTTCAGAAGCACCAACTGTATCTGCTGCAAGGATTATTCTTCCTGCATCAATAACCTTTTTTGCTATTTCATTATTATCTGCTGTCAAAGCTAGCATTTCTGCATCTACGTTTTCTAATATAATTTCGTGAAACGTACGCGTTTTATCGACTGTTGTTAATTTATTTATTTTCGTACCTTTATCATTAGAATTGATAATGAAAATATTTCCAGATTTATTTGCTAGGATTATAAAATCTGATTTCTCAGCATCCAATACAAATAGGGCGCGACCATTTAATTTATTTTTGGAAAATTCTATTCCAGCGTCTTCTCTAGCTCCGACAAACTCACTCATGCCGATACCAAATCTTATTTCATTACTAGCAATTTTGGGTAAATAATTTTTTCTTTGTTCTTCATCTCCACCTAGATTAATTGCAATTGGTGCCATCACATATGATCCAACAAAAGGAATTGGACCAACTCCAGAGCCGAGAGCTTGTGCCACCGCGACCGCGTGTAAAAGTCCTGCTCCTAAGCCGTTATACTCTTCAGGAATAAGAAGAGTATTAACGCCTAAATTTAAAATGCCATCGAAAATATTTTTTTCTAGCTCTTCACCTTCACCGTTTGCAATTTTTCGTATTTCATCAACTGAGGCATTATCAGCAAGAAATTTTTTTACAAAATCCTGAATGGATTCTTGTTCTTCAGATAATCCAAAATACATGGTTATACCTCAACTTGAACTTTCGGTTCTCTTGGCATTCCCAAGCCTCTTTCAGAGATGATATTTTTCTGAATCTGATTGGTGCCGCCACCAATTATGAGCCCCAAAAAATACATATAAGTAAATTGCCAAGAGCCACCACCTCGAACATTAGGATCGTCTTCATAAAGAGTTCCAAGCTCTCCCATAATATCGATAGCAAGGCCTTCTAATTCATGGCGAAGTTCAGTACCCACTAATTTTTGAATCATGCCTCCAAGTTTTACATTTTGTCCTGGATTTATTTTTGCTGAAAGGAGTCTCAAAGAATGGGCTTGTGCAGCTAAAACTTTACCCTGGACTTGTAGTAGTCTGTCTCGATAGGAAGCCACATCAATTAATCTTCTTCCATCAATTGTTTCTTCTTTCATTAAATTTATTAAGTTATTTAATCTATTTAAAGTGACATTAGGATTTGCAAGAGAGCCTCTTTCGTGACCTAGTACAGAGTTCGCTACAGACCATCCTTCTCCTCTTTTTCCTACAATATTCTCTTCTGGAACAGTAACATCATCAAAGAATACTTCGTTGAATCCAGCCTTTAAGGTCATGTCAACTAAAGGCCTAATTTCAATACCAGGAGTGTCCATAGGTATTAAAATAAAGCTTATCCCTGCATGTTTTGATGCTTCCGGTTCTGTTCTTACTAAACAAAACATCATTTGAGAATATTGAGCAGTACTGGTCCATATTTTTTGACCATTTATTACCCAATTTCCATTAATTAATTCTCCCTTTGTTTGCAAGCTTGCTAAATCACTTCCTGCGTTTGGCTCAGAATAACCTTGACACCAAATTGTTTCACCATGAAGTGTGGATTCAATGTATTGTTGCTTTTGTTCCTCAGTTCCCCATTCAAGAAGAGTAGGGACCAGCATATCAATGCCTTGTCCTCCCATTGCATTTGGCACTTTATATTTTGCGAATGCTCCAGCTATAATTCTGCTTTTAATAATATCTGGTTCACCTCCATAACCACCATATTCCTTGGGAATCGATCTGGCAAAGTATCCTTTATCTATCAAAAGTTTTTGCCATTCTGACCTACCTACAGATTTTCCTGAATTAGGTGATGCGTTACCAGATAAGGCATCATGCATTTCAAACTTTTTGTCATCAGATGTAATGATTGCGCCGCTGTACTCTTTACAAAAATTTTCTACTTCTTGGGTAAATTCGTCATACTCAGAACCAAATTCTAAATTCATAATAAACTCCTAATACGGAAATATATCTTATAAGTTTCTCGTCAAAAATTCATCGAAAAACCAATAATTATTTAATTAATCTGTAATTTTAAATTTCATAAATATTCTATATATAAAAATATTCTCTCAACCGATCAAATGATGAATAACAACCAAATTCCTGATAAAGAAATATGTGGTCCAAATGCTAATTTTTCAAAAGTTTCTTTGTTTTTGAATAAGTACCAGGTAATACCTGATAGCGAAGAAACTAATAAAATAAACGGTAAATTATAGATAGTAAAAAACAATGAAAGGTTCGATAATAAAATTACGTCGCCCCAACCAAAAGAATCTTTTTTTAAAATAAAATCTCCTAAATATTTAACTAAAAACAATAAACCTAAACATATTAAAAAAGAAGATAAACTTAAAACTAAGTTAGAGTTAAAGAAAGCAAGTAAACAGCCATTTAAAAAAAGCAATAAATTTAACGACAGAGGAATTTTAAAAAAACTTTCATCTATGCGCGAAATTAAAATTAAAGTAGAAACAAAAATACAATTTATAAGATAAATATAATTTATGAACTCAGCTTTAATAAGTAATAAAGAAAATAAGATTCCTAACAAGATTTCAAAAAAAGGGTAACTTATGGAAATATCTTTTTTACAGGATTTGCATTTACCTAGTTGAATAAAATAACTTAAAACCGGTATCAAAGAAAACACTGATAAAGCTTCTTTACAATTTGGACAAAAGGATCTTGGAAAAGAAAGCCCCAAATTAGGATATTCCTTCAAAGGTTCTCTATAGCTTAGTAAGAAAGGGATTCTATAAGCCATGCTATTTAGAAAACTTCCAAATATCAAACCGAATAAAAATGCGTACAATATTTCCATACAATATTAACAATAAATTCACACTTAAATAACTTTAATATAGCTTTTATATTAGATAATATGAACTTGTAAAATTTTTAAAATTTAATTTCAAGGTGAACATAGATCTTTTGGATATTTATAAAAAAACTATCAGTTTTGTTGCCAATAGGGCCAAAATTATTTTGATTAGCGTTGTTGTTCTGGTATTTTCTTTTGAGACATCAAATATAATTTTAGAAATTGTTTTCGCTGACAAACCTGCAATCAATAATTCTGCTTCCTCTAAAATTCAGATAAAAAAAGTCAATAGTAATCCTTTTCAGGCAAATTATTCTCAAACTATATCTCTGACTTCTAATTTAGCTAACAAGGCTCCAGAGACATCCTTGTCTCTTAAATTATTTGGAGTCACATCTTCGAAGGATAAAAATTTTGCGATAATAGGTTTAGATAAAACAGATCAAAAAGAGTATCAAGCAGGAGATCAGGTTTTAGATAATGTTTACTTGGAAGCCATTCATAAAGATTACGTCACAATCAATAGAGCAGGAACTTCGGAGAGTCTCTCTTTTGATAAAGCAAATTACATTTCGGGCATAGAAAATAAAACTCAGGTAAATTCTTCTAATAAAAATCAATATAATCCAATCTCCGCTGATTGGCTTTCGAACCAAAACATTCTGGAGGCTGTTTCATTCACCCCAATTTTTACTAATGGCGCACTAACAGGTTTGGAAGTAAATCCTGGAGAAAATAAAGAGTCTTTTGTTAACTTGACCTTTATGCCTGGCGACATTCTTTACTCCATTAATGGTTCGCCAGTTTCGGATTTAAGTGAAAATTATCTTACAAATTTAGAGAGTTTATTCAATGAGCCTCAAAATCTAAATTTCACGGTACTGAGGAATAGCTATCCTTTGTCAATTGGAATAAAAATTAATTAAATAATAAGAATGTTTTTAAGGAATTTCTTAAAATTTTGCTCAGTCCTGACCCTGATATTTTCGCTAGCTAGCCAAGCTGTAACAATCAATATGCGAGATGCTGACTTGAGGGCATTTATTTCAGATATTTCGTCTCTTACAGGTAAAACTTTCATAATCGACCCTAGAATAAATGCAAAAATAACCATAATTTCTCAGGAAGATTTATCCATAGATGAAGCCTATGAAGTGTTCTTGTCAGTACTAGCTGTCAATGGATATACTGCTATAGAGCAGGATAATGCAACCAAAATAGTTCCAGAGATAAGCGGAAGACAAGCTGTTAACTCTTTTTTAAGATCTAATACTCCTACCGATAATTATGTCACTGACATAGTAAGACCTAACTCCGCCTCGGTTACCTCTCTAATATCAGTATTGAGACCAATATTATCTCCGCAGGGCCATCTAGCAGTTTATGAGCCAAATAATTCATTGATAATCGCTGATAGGGCAGGAAA
>MDTE01109124.1_pt1 | contig 12065 bp, 10 predicted proteins | sample 811231 | NCBI WGS metagenome assembly MDTE01 (sample SAMN05326651, study PRJNA326480) | marine metagenome | isolation source: seawater | place: Indian Ocean: Red Sea | collected 2010
GTTGAAATTATTTTTGCTTATCCAGGACTTGGTAATCTTTTAAGAGACTCAGTGCAGGCATTCGACTTCCCAGTAATCTACGGAATAGTCTACTTCCTTATATTAAGTATAGCTGTAGCAACACTTCTATTAGACTTTATTTATCCTATTATAGACCCAAGAATAACTTATGAGGATTGACAATTGAAAAAAATTAAAGCATTAATAAAAAAATACCCAATTCTTTCAATAGGTATATTAGTACTTATTAGTCCACTCCTTTTTTCTGCTATTGGACACTTATTTATTGATACTGGAAAAGCAGAAGCTTTATCAGTAGTTCCACGTTTGGGGCCTAACTCAGAATTATGGTTCGGATCAGATATGCATGGCAGAGATTTATTCGCAGTATCAGTAGCGGGAATTCCATTAACTCTTTATGTAGGTTTTCTTGCAGGAATTATTTCTCTAGGAATAGGAATAGTTCTTGGATTCTTAACAGGTTACTTAGGTGGTTGGCTCGATGATATTGTAAGACTATTCACAGACTCTCTTATGACAATTCCATCTATAGCAGTGATGATTGTATTAGCTATTTCAATAGAAGAAAATATTACTTTAAACCAAATGGCTTTAGTTATTTCTGCTCTTGCTTGGATGGGACCTACAAGAGTGATCAGGGCTCAAGTGCTCACTCTAAAAGAAAGACTATTTATTGAGGTATCTAGATTATCAGGAATGAATACTTTTGAGATTATATTCCAAGAAATACTACCTAATATGCTTCCATTTTTAGCTGCTAGTTTTACAGGTGCAGTAACAGGATCTATTTTAGCTTCTGTTGGACTTGAAGCAATAGGATTGGGACCAATGGCTGATCCTACAATGGGAATGACTTTATACTGGGCTATTTCATTTACTGCAATGTTAGCAGGTATGTGGTGGTGGTGGTTACCTCCAATAATTGTAATAATGATAATCTTCTCAGGTTTGTATCTAATTGCTGCAGGATTAGATAAAATAGCTAATCCAAGACTTGAAGGACCACAAGCTTAACTAGGTCTCATAACTTAAGATACTCTTTTCTTATATCATCTGGAAACTTTTCTATAGAATATCTCAACATCGTTCTTGGCATTTTATCAGCATACTTATTAAGAAATTTTATCTGAATGTTAAAGTCTCTCTTACCCACTTCTCTTAACATCCATCCTACAGCTTTATGTATCAAATCTTCCTTGTCATTAATTAATATTGAAGCAATTTTTATAGTATCTGCATATAAACCTTTTTTAATAAAATTAAAAGTGGACATTATCGCTATTCTTCTTTCCCAAAGATTATTTGAATAAACCAATTTATAGAGTAAATTCTTCTTCTTGTTAATCAAGTAATCACCTAAAATATTAGGGGCAGAAGAATCTACCAAATTCCAATTGTTAATAAATTCAATTTTTTCTACATATAAATTTACAATCTCCTCTTTATGTTTATCGTCAGATTTTTCATAATGCTTTATTAAAATAAATAGTGAAATCAATCTAATCTCATTAAATTGTGATTGAAGTAAGCAAGATACTTCATCTAGACTCAAGTATTTATATTTTTCTGCTTTTTTACGTAAAACAGGAACTCTAATACCTAGGAATTTATCTCCTTCACCATACTGACCTATGCCAGTTTTAAAGAATCGTTGAGCATGTTCTGCTATTTGTATATTAGAGAGAGTTTTTAATTCTTTAAGTAAATTGTCCATCTCAGAAAAATAAGTAATAAAAATTAGATTAAATTTATTTTACTGATTGTTCACCTTCAAAAAAACCTCTAGTAACTTTAGTATCAATATGGGTAGGGTATTCCCATTCCCATCCTTCAAATTGATAACCAAAAATTACAGGATTTACAGGCTCTGTAGTTAAACTAATACCACCAGCAGTAAATGCATGCATAGAAGTTTGCCTAGAGAATAAAATTTGTTTCATCAAAATATCATCAAGCCTGTCTAATTCCTTCACAAAATTAAAATCATTAATCAAATTATTTTCCTCAAATGGATCATTTTTTAAATCAAATAACAATGATTCTCCTGTAGCATATTTCATCAGTTTCCATCTTCCATCAAAAGCCATCCATCCACTCGTTAACATTCCAATTATATTTTCCCGACCTTTATTGTCAGAAAAACCAGTTCCTGGTAAAGGTCTAGAATCCATATAAAATGGAATTTCAACACCAGCAAAAGATAATATAGTAGAAGTTATATCCCTCAAACAAACTAGTCCTTCCTCTATCCTATTACTAGGTAATGAATTTCCACTTACAATTAGAGGAACTCTCATAGCACTTTCAAAGAAATTAGCCTTACCCATCATCCCATGATCTCCAAGAAAATCACCATGATCTGAAGAAAATATAATAATAGTATTATCAAAAAGATTTTTCTTTTTTAATGTTTTGACTATTTCACCAACTTCATGATCTATCTGTTGAATTAAAGCAGCATAATGTGATCTCATTTTCATGATTTTTTCTGTTGTAAGACCTTCATAATCTAAATCAGCCCATGGTCGTTTCCAACCTTCAATCATTCCTTTTTTTAATTTTGAAGCATCATGGGGATTACCTTTAATAGGTTCTGGCATTTTATTTATATCAGGAATAGATTCAGAAAAATCATCTGAAGGATCATAAGGATCATGAGGACCAGGAAATCCTACCATCATAGCAAATGGCCTTTCTTCACCATATTCATCTATGAATTTGCAAGCTTCAGTACCAACGAAGTGATCCCAAGAATGTTTCCAAGGCAATTTAGACACTACTGCACCAAAATTCTCATGATATCCATCATGTTCATTACCATGAAATTTTTTTAACCCGGACTCTCTTAAATGATGAAAATAATCATCTCTAACATTTAACCATCTTTTGTCTTCTGTAACAGATCTATACATGAAGCCATTTTTTCTATCCCAAGGATAAAAATGCATCTTCCCTATTCCAGATGTATAGTATTCCATCTCTTTAAGGATTTCTGGCCAGGTATTTATTCCTGCAGCTTGATGATCCGGCCTGAGAGCAGGAGCATTAGATGCAACACCATTAGAAATAGCATCCATTCCTGTCATCAAATTTGTTCTAGCAGGCACACATACTGGGGAAGATGAATAAGCATTTTGATATCTAATTCCATTTTCTGCTAATTTGTCTATATTAGGTGTTTTAATAAAATCAGCTCCATAACAACCCAAAAAGTCAGCTCTCAATTGATCCGGAAAAATAAAAACTATATTAGGTTTATTCTTACTCATATTTATCCTTTATTTTGTTCTTTAATATTAATTTCAGATGGATCAGAAGCACTAGTAATTCCAAATTTTCTCATAGGAGATGCTGGATAAGTCCATTCCCATCCTTCTTTTCCAAAATAATCAGTTTCATTAAGAGAATTATTAGTATCAACCATTCTGTCAAAAACTGAAAAATTTATTGAATCCATTATTTCAGTAGAAAGTTTTGATTCTAATTCACTTCTTAAATCAAAATTTTCTGGGTTATCATATAAATTTATAGCTTCATTCTTATCATCATCCATGTTAAATAAAGTTCTAACACCATTACGATATTTAGAGAGTTTCCAAGTTCCATCATAAGCCATCCAGCCATGAGGCTGAAGTCCAAATAATATATCCCTATTACTTGAATCTATTTCTGGAATATCTGGCAAAGGTTTAGAATCATAATAAGAAGGAATTTCTGCTCCAGCAAAAGTTAAAATAGTTGCAGTAATATCATAAAGATAAACTAATTGATTACTTCTCTTAGGGTTGTTAACCGTCTTTGGAGTTCTGACAATTAATGGAATGTGTGCTGTAGCTTCATGGAAAGTCATCTCACCAAATTTGAACAAACCATGATCACCTAAATGATCTCCATGATCTGTGGCAAAAAATATTACAGTATTATCAATTAAATTATTCTTCTCCAAAGATTTGATTATTTCACCAACTTCGTGATCTATCTGTTGAACCAAACCAGCATAATGAGCTCGCATTTTTCTTTTCTTTTTTGAGTCTTGACCATTCATATCATTAAAATTTAAATCAGCCCATTCTGCCCTACCACCATCTTTTTGACCTTCAACATGTGGTTCATCATGTTCATATATTGGAATAGGCTCTGGAACACTATCTTCTGATGGAATATCTCCAAAATCTTCTGAAGGATCATATGGATCATGAGGACCAGGAAATCCTACCATCATTGCAAATGGCCCATCTTTTCCATAATTATCTATAAATCTACATGCTTCTTTACCTACAAAATGATCCCATGAATATTCATATGGAACAATAGACTTTATTGCTCCTATGTTTTCATGATACCCATCATGTTCATTACCATGATATTTACGATAACCAGCAGATCTAAGATATTTAAAATAATCATCCCTTACATGAAGGTGTCTTTTATCCTCCGCTATACTTCTATAACTAAATCCATGTCTTGCATCCCACGGATAAAAATGCATTTTACCAACCGCAGAAGTGTAATAACCCTGATCGTTAATAATATCTGCCCAAGTTTTTATTCCCGTTATTTTATAGTCAGGCCTGATAGCTTCCCAATTTCCTGTTATTCCATGTTTATAGGGATTAAGTCCTGTAAGTAATGATGTTCTAGCAGGCACACATACTGGAGATGCTGAATAAGCTTTTTCGTATAGAACACCATTTTCTGCGAGGGAATCAATATTTGGTGTTTTAATAAAATTAGCTCCATAACAACCCAAAAAGTCAGCTCTCAATTGATCCGGAAAAATAAAAACTATATTAGGTTTATTCTTTGTCATTATTGATTTTCAAATGCTAGATAATGATAAAGAATACAACAATTTAAGTTATTTTGTAGTAGATTCAGGATCAATAAATTTCTTTGCTGGAAATGGGATCTCTTTAATAGTTGATGTAGTTGCAGTATAGTTATCTGATTTCTCATCTTCAGTTGAAACAGGCCACCAATCTACATATCCAAATTTTTCTTTTTGTTTTGAATCATCCGAATTTGTTTGTTTTATTTCTTTGACTTCTTCTTTAGTCTCATTCAAACTATTTGAAGATGGTAATTCAGGATTAGAGTTACATGAAAATATAAATAACATCATCAAGAAAATAATAAACCTTTTATTTAAAATAATTTTTTTATCCAAAAACTTTAAATTCATAAGATTAAATGCACAACTATAAGTTTTTTTTCAAGTTAATATCAATATTTTTAATTCCATCAGTTTTAATAAATTGTAATTCAGATACAAAAAATATTACTGAAAATTCTATTGTAACTCAGAATGAAAATATATTAATTCCATTTAGAGATATTTCAAAGGAAGCATTGGGGAAAGATAGGATGATTGAAAATAGATATCCTGGAGTAGCAATATTCGATTTTGATAGAGATGGAGATATGGATATTTATGTAACTTCGGCTGAAACAAATTCATTAATAGAAGAAACAAGAGGAGGAAACAATAAATTATTTGAAAATCTAGGCAATGAAAAATTCGCTGAAATTTCCGATTCTGCAAATGTTACACTTCCAGAGAGTAACAGTACTGCAGTTGCAGCATGTGACTTTAACAACGATGGCTACCAAGATTTATATGTCGCTTCTTATGGAAGAATAGGAGATGGTTTAGACTACAGATCAGTTTCTCCCAAAACCGATTTATTCGACATTGTTAAAGACAGATTACTCTTAAATAACAAAAATGGAACCTTCACTGACATTACTTCGGAAGCCTTTGGTGATCAAATAAATATTCGTTCAGCTATTAGTGTTTCTTGTGGAGATGTAAATAATGATGGATGGGTAGATATTTTTGTCGGTAATAGAGCTGATCAAGACTACATAGCCTTTAATAATCCAAGACATCATGGTCATTATAATGTTTTATATAAAAATAATTCTGATCTCACTTTTACAGATATCACAGAAAAATCAGGATTAAAAGGGCCAAATATTTTAATGAGAATGCCTCATGGAGAACCAATAAAATGGTTTGATGAAGAATCACAAAGATGGAATGAAGGTTACGATCCTAATTTCAAGGATATAAATGAAGAAAAAATTGGAGATCCTACAGGACAAACTCTAGCTGCAGTTTTTTGGGATCATGATTTAGATTCAGATATAGATCTTTGGATTTCCGATGATGGAGATAGGTTAAAAGTTTATCGAAATGATTCTGATTTAAATAATATTAAATTCACACTAATTACTAGAGAATTAGGAATAGACAAAGTAGGAGCATGGATGGGTTTTTCTATTGGAGATATAGATTCGGATGCTGATTTAGATGTTTTTGTTACTAATATAGGGTTTCATCCACTTACTCGAACACCTCCTGAGATCCCAGGTGGTGATTGTGCTTATGGACATATATTTAACTGGGGAACTTGTTTTCATTATTTATTAAGAAATGATAGTACTCAAGATGAGACAAATCAGGTATTCAATTCTGCCTTTAATAATATTTCTGATTCAATCATCATTACTCCTGATAAATATCTTCCAACAGAAGGATTAAATATTATTAATATTCTAGAAGACTGGCAGATTCCTAAAGGATTAGATGCATATGAATTTGGATTTGGATCTGCACTTTTTGATTATGAAAATGATGGTGATATTGACCTATACTGGTTAGGATCAATGGGTGGCAGAGGAGAAGGACCTGGAGGATTAAGATATCCTGGACCAGGAAGAATGTTCTTAAATTTAGAGGAAAATTTTGAAGATATTACCACTAAATCTCATCTACTTGATATTGATGATGTAAATTATGAATTAGTAGACGCATCTGATGAAAATATAGATTTAGAATCAAATAGAATAGGAATAAAATTTCATGAAAATGGAAAAGGGCTTGCAAAAGGAGATCTTAACAATGACGGATATATAGATCTCATTGCTACAAATAGTAATGGTTACATCTTTAAAAATGGAACAGGAGAAATGAATGGCGGACCATTATTTTTATGGATTAATGGAGGAGGAAACAACAACTGGATTTCATTAAGGTTAAAAGGAAGAATGAGCATAGATGGAACAGGTAGCAATTCTGATGCTATTGGTTCAATAATCACCATTAAATATCTAAATGAAGGGGAAAAAATCACACAAATTAAACAAGTCACTAGTGGAGAGAGTTTCATATCTGCTAATTCTTTAGATGTTAATTTTGGTTTAGGAAAAAGTACAGAAATAGATGAATTATTAATTACTTGGCCTAATGGAAATTCTCAAATATTTGAAAATGTAAAAGTAAATCAGATATTAGAAATCACTGAAAAAACAAATTAGGTTAATCGGTCCATACTGGTCCTACAGATTCTGGAAGAGGAACAGGATTAGGATCTTCAGTCTTGATCATCCAATCTAATAAAAGTGACTTTAGTTCATTTTTCTTTTTTAAATATTCTTTTTTAGATGCTAAATTATAATGTTCCCAAGGATCGTTTTTCAGATCATATAATTCATCTTTATCTCCCATAGAATCAAAAACATATTTCCAATCTTTTGTTCTTACCATTTTCCTTCTACCTTCTGCTTCTCGAGCCCATAAACATTCAATCAAAGTCTTATATCCATATGGTTTATTTAATTTTTTCAAATCATTTAATTGATACAATCTCCCGCCAGTACCATATTCAGAAAAACTAGCTTTTTGAGGTTCTATATCATCACTTATTGGTAATAAGTTACCTTGAAATGATTTTGGAATATTCAAACCTTGTAACTCTAATACTGTAGGCATAATATCAATTGTATTTACTGGATGTTCAATCTTTTTATTTTTTGAAATAATATTTTTAGATGAAATAATTAAAGGGACTCTTGTCAAACAATCATAAAATACTCCCCCTTTGACAATCATGTCATGTTCCCCAGCAAAATCCCCGTGATCAGCAGTAAATACAATAATTGTTTTTCTTTTTAGATTTAATTCCTCTAATTTATCAAGAATAGTACCTATTGAATCATCTACAAACTTCACCATTGCCATATAAACAGTAATTAAATTTTGTTTTTCTTCAATTGATGCATTACTCATACTCAAAATTTTATTTAAAAGAACATTTCTTTCAGGAGCTGTTCCGTCAGAAAACTCATCGCTTCTAAGTTTAGGAAACTCAAAAGTTCCTTTAACTTCATTAAAATATTTTTTAGGAACCTCATATGGTTCATGAGGATCTGGGAAAGAAACCCACAATGCAAAAGGGTTGTCTTGATTTTTTTCTAAGAAATTAAGAGTTTTATCTGCAATTAAAAATGATCCATATGTTTCAATAGGATCATCTGTGACTTTATATGATATTTGAGGAGTTATCCAAGGCATTTCTCTTCTATTATCGTTAGTTCCAAGGTGATCATATTCAATAAAAGTATCAAAATTTGAAATGTCCTTTTTAGTTTCAAAACAATGATTTTTACCAATCAAACCAGTTTTAAATCCATTTTGCTTCCAAATATCGAAAACATGTAATTCATTATCAGGCATTAAAGTCTCATTTCTTCTACAACCATTAGTATGTGGGTAACGTGAAGTCATTATAGAAGTCCTCGCAGGAACACAAAGAGGATGAGGAGTGACAGCATTATTAAATAAAACACCTTCTCTAGCTATTCTTTTCAAATTTGGAGTATCAACACCCATTTTTGAATATAGATTAGAAGAAGTGGCTTTCATTTGGTCAGCCATTATAAAAATCACATTATATGAATCAGAATTTTCTTTATGCATTTAGAGATAAAATATAGTAATTAATCAATAAACCTGGAATTGATGCTAATAAGACCACTATAAAAGCTCTAATATTTCCAGATATTCCCCTTTTAAAATCTAACGCTTGCCTAACAGCAACTACCATAGTTGCTATAAGCCAAAAGGTTACAATCATGGTTATATAACGATATAAGACATCAGAAAAAATACCAAAACTTACAATAATAGCTGGAGTTTGAGCAAAACCCATCGTTCTAGCTAATTCTCCCCAAGTAACATCTGTTTCATCAGTTTTCAATAAAACACTTCCAACAAAATAAGTTATCAATGCAAGGAAAGCCCATCTAATTAATGAAGTAAAAGATGACAATGTCAAATCTAAAATTGATGGGTTCACAGAATATATGGAAAAAGCTCCAATTCCAGCAGCAAAACTAGCTAATATTACTACTATTACTGCCTGTAAAGTTGCTTTTTTATCAGCCTCAATTTCTTCATAAACATTTACATTAAGGAATGCTGCTCCAATCATCCTTCTAATCATACTATTTTTCTTATAAGTTACAGGATTTACATCTTCATAATCATCAGATTGAATTATTTCAATATTATTGGGTTCGTTATTATTATCATTATTTTGAATCAAAATTTCCTCCGATTATTCAATTATATTGTTTTATTATTTAAACTAAAATCCCTTATTCTTCCACAAATACTCAAAATTATACCCAAAATACTAAAGCTTGCTAGCATTATAAATGCATATCTCATAGCATTAGCCAATATTAAAATTTCAGAATCTGTTCCATTCTTGAAATCATTTATTTCAATATTCAAACCATTTGATATAAGAATATAAGTAATAAAAGTTGTAGAAATAGATATTCCTATCACACTTCCAACATTTCTTATTAGAGCATTAAAAGCACTTATAATACCTTGGGAATTTCGATCAATATCTTCTAAAGTTTCACTTGTATTGGGAGCCATCCATAATCCATTGGAAGCACCATTAAATAATGAAATTAAAGCAATGTAAATCACAGGAGAATTAGAAGGCAAAAATATCAATAAAATCCAGGAAATAGTAAGTGAAAATAAACCCGTTAAAATAAATTTTAAAGTGCCAAATTTATCTGATAATCTCCCTCCTATAGTTCCAGCAAATGACATCCCTACTGCATTAAGAAATATTAAAATTCCAGTTAAGCTTATACTGTAACCAAGTACAATAGTTGCATAGAAAGGAATAAGAAACCAGAAAGGTGCATTAGACATAAATCCAGTCAATCTAGCAGCAACAGCAAAAGAAAATCTCCATTTCGTGAAAAAATATAAATTAAACATTGGGGAAGGGTTAGTTAGTTGAGATCTTACAAATATTATAAAAATAGTAATACATATTAACCATGAAGACCAATATATTGGTGATATATAACCAATATTCAGAGGGTTAATAATATTGATTATTAAAATTATTATAAACAATGAAGAATATATAGCACCTTTCCAATCATATCTTTCTTTTTCTCTTAATTCTGGAGAACCGATTAATGTGTCTTTAAGTACTAAATAAGCAAGTGATAATGCTAAAAATGTGGGAAAAAACATTATTAAGAATACAAAACGCCATCCTATAAGCTGTGAAATTTGCCCTCCTATTAACGGTCCTGCTATCGCGCCTAGGCCAACAGCAAAAGTTATCATTCCTAATCCTTTTCCTCTTTCATTCTTAGGAAATACAGCTAATACAATAGCCATTACAACAGCTTGATCCATAGATGAACCTATTGAGGATAAAATTCTTCCAGCCATTAAAGTAGAAATATTGGAAGAAAAATAACATATTAAAGAACCTATTCCAAATAATCCCATTCCTATAATATGAACTTTTCTTCTGCCCATTATATCTGCTAACTTACCCAAAGGAAGTAAAGTACTACTTATAGTTAAGCCACCAATAATCGTAACCCATGAAACTATACTTAGACGAACAGAGAAACTTTCTGCTATTTCAGGAAGAATAACATTTAAGGCAGATTGATCCATTACCATTACAAATAATGATAATGATACTGCTCCAAAAGCTTTCCATTTATAAGGTATTTGCATTTAAACCAAACACCTTAAAAAATAATAATAAATTCAAACTAAGATTTCTCTAAAATTTCATCAATCTTAGATTTTATTGCACTCTTAGGTACGGCTCCAACTATTTGAGAAACAGGAGCACCATCTTTAAAAATTAATAAAGTAGGAATAGATCTAATGCTAAAAGAAGATGCTGTAGTTGGATTTTCATCAACATTAAGTTTTACGACATCTATTGTATCTTTATAATCATTAGCTAATTCCTCTAAAGAAGGAGCAATCATCTTGCAAGGACCACACCATTCAGCCCAAAAATCAACTAATACAGGTTTTGAGGATTCTATTACTTCTTGGTTGAAATTTTGATCAGTAACTTTTTTAGCGTTTGACATTATTACTCCTATTAATTTTTTTTACCCTTAACGTCTTAAATTCTAAATCAGGAATAGTAGGAGCCCAATCTTCTCGAGATTCTGAAAAATCAGTAATCATTTCAGCAAACAAAGAAGTGTATCTTATTGTTCCCTCAAGTTCCTTATCTATTTCAAGTTTTCCATCTAATGAAAAAGATGAACCATTAGCAATATTTATTAAATCACCTTCTTTTAGATTAAGATTTTGAACATCATTAGGGTGCATTTTAATAATATTATCTTTACTAATAACATTTTTTTGATTTCCCTTGATAATTTCAACTTCATGTTGTGCTTGGCTTAAAACTCTTCCATGTAATAATAATAAACCTTTATTATCATTTTCTAATTGATTTTTGGATAGGTATTTTACAGGTAATAAAGTGACCTTTTTAGTCGAAAATTCCCATTTTTTCCCACTATCACTTAAATTTTTATAATCAATACCTTCATATTCTTTAACTATTTCTCTTATTTCATCAAAAACAGCTTTTGAAGATTCATAATTAAAATCATCAAAACCTATTGTTTGAGCAAGATTGGAATAAAACTCCCAAACGCTCTTATAATCTGTGTTAGATTTATGAGCTTTTGGTGATAATTGAACTCTTCTTTCAAGATTAGTCATTGTTCCTTCTCTCTCTGGAAAATTAGCTATAGGAATCACAACATCAGCTAAAACTGATAAAGAATTTTTATTACTTGTACCCACTACTAAAAATTCAAGCTTAGAGATAGAGTCTAATACATCTTTTTTCATTAAATCTTCTGCAAAGGCATCATTCATAACAAACAAA
>MDTE01023880.1_pt1 | contig 12063 bp, 9 predicted proteins | sample 811231 | NCBI WGS metagenome assembly MDTE01 (sample SAMN05326651, study PRJNA326480) | marine metagenome | isolation source: seawater | place: Indian Ocean: Red Sea | collected 2010
GCAAGGACAATGCAAATAGTTGATGAAATCGTAGAAGGAGTTCCAATTATGGGTTCTGTTGCAGCTGGAGGTTTGATTGAAACTTATAATGATCTTAATGAAAATTTAGATATATCAGATGTGTTAAAGAAGAAGGATATTTTTGCATTAACTGTAAATGGAGATTCCATGATAGATGCTTGTATTGCTGATGGCGATATGGTTCTTATGGAGCCCATTAAAGATTGTGCCTCATTAAGAAATGGAACTATCGTAAGTGCAATGGTCCCTGGATTGGGAACAACGTTAAAGTATTTTTTTAAAAAAGATGGGAAAATATTTCTCGAGGCAGCAAATCAAGCTTATGATCCAATTAAATTAAATGCTGATGAAGTCGTATTTCAAGGAAAGTTGTTGGCGGTGTGGAGAAAAATATAATTTTTATAAAATTAATTTTTGTCTTTAAAGCAGTTATAATAAGTCTATGATTTAGTTTGTAATTTGTTTAAAAGATCTGCTTTATTTCTTTTTATAACTATATTTTTATTCAATCCTTTGTTAGATTTTTCTCGCTCTTCAGAAAATAAAAACAAATTAAGTTCTCAAGAAAAAGATATTGCTCTGGATATTGATTATTTTAATAAAATCCCAAAAAATGATTATATTATTGGACCCGGAGACAACCTTTTAATAATTGTTTCCAAAGACTACCCTGAATTGACAAGAAATATACTTGTAAATGGTGAGGGTACGATAAATTTGTATTCTTTAGGAAGAATTTATGTAGAGGGACTGACTATTAGTGAATTAACAAAATTAGTAAGCAAAGCCTATCAAGAATACGTTAGATATCCTGATGTAGAGATTAATATAATTGACTATAGACCAGTAGAAATTTTGGTTAATGGAGAAGTTAATAAACCAGGTCTATTAACTCTGAAAGGATCTCTTAATACTAAAATTCCTACGAAAGATCCTTTTTCTTTAGAAGGGAAAAACTTTTTAGGATCATCATCAATCCCCCAAGCTTTTCAAAATCAAGATCAAATATATGGCAATCAACAGACAGAAATAGATTTTTATTTTCCTAAAGTATTTGATGCACTTTATAAAAGTGGCGGAGTTACAGAATACTCTGATCTTTCAAATGTGAAATTAATTAGAGAAAATTCTTTATCAAATGGCGGTGGCAAAGTTGAGACTATCTTGGATTTGAAAAAATATATTTTGTATGGTGATGATTCACATAATATAAGAATTTATGACAAAGATATTATTGTCATAAATAAATTAAAAAATCCTGATCAGAATATAGTTTCTAATGCAGTGAGATATAGAATGAATCCACAATACGTACAGGTTATTGTGTCAGGCAGAGTTAATACCCCTGGAGTTTTTAAACTTAGTAGGAAAAGTACTTTAAATGATGCTATAGATATTGCTGGTGGTACAAAAGTAATAAGAGGTCCAATAAAGTATCTAAGTTTTAACAATGATGGAACCATTGATAAAAGAAAAATTAACTATGGAAAAAACTTGAAGAGAGGATCTTTTTCTAATCCTTACCTTAAACAGGGAGATTTAATTGTTGTTGGTAGTAGTTTCTTAAGTAATACAGCAGAGGCTATTAAAGAAATCACTGCTCCATTTCAAGGTTTATATTCTACATATAGGATTTATGAGTTAATATCTGAATAATTAATATTATGGACAAAGATTTTAAATTAAATAACAATCAATACAAAAAAACGGATGACGAGATTGATTTTAAAAAGATACTAAACGTCATTATTAGGAATAAATCTATAGTCCTTTTTTTTACGTTATTTCTGTTTGCTCTGTCTGGAATTTATTCCTATTCTAAAAAGAAAATTTGGGAAGGAGGATTTCAGATAGTCGTCAAAGAAAGTCAAAATAACAGTTCACAATTATCCCCATTCATAGGAGGATCCTCATTATTACAATCCATAACCGGTCAATCATCTAATTTGAACACCGAAGTTGGAATACTGCAAAGTTCTTCAGTACTTATGCCTGTTTTCGAATTCTATAAAGTAGAAAGACTTAAATTAAACCCTAATTCAGAAGAAATTTCCTTTTTAGAATGGAAAAATAATCTGCAAGTTTCATTAAAACCAAAAACATCTATTTTATACATCACTTATAAAGGTAAAAATAAGACTTTAATTAATAAAGTACTTGATGAAACAATTAAAAATTATCAAGAATATTCTGGAAAAGGTAAAAAAAGGAATTTGCAACTTGCAAATAATTATTTGTCTGAACAAATTAAATTTTACAAAAATAAAAGTTCTCAGTCTATAAAATTAGTCCAACAATATGCTCTTGATCAAGATCTTACTATTCTTGATTATGGATATTTTAATAATAATACTAATAATGGTATTGGTAACTTTGTGCCAAATAATCTAATACAGTCTCAAAGCTTCCCCACCCTTCGAAATCGTAATTCAAATATATTAGGGGAAAACGTCAATATAGAAATAGCTAGAGTGAAAGCAGCTAATCAAATTAGGAATATTGATATTAAACTAAAAAAAATAGAGTCTTTAGAAAATAATGATGATATTGATCAACTTTCGTATCTAAATTTGATTATTCCTAATTTTGAGGATTCCGAGGATATTAATGATCTTACTGATCTTGATCTCAAGATTCTTGATTTGAAATCAAAATATACTGATAAATATCCAGGATTAGAGAGACTTTATAAAAAAAGAAATCTTCTTCTAGGATTACTCAAAGAAAAATCTATAGATATATTAAAAGCTCAAAGAGTCTCAGCTGAATCAGTTCTTGAGGCCGCTACGAGACCAAAGGGTGTATTACTAAAGTATAAAGAACTAGTGCGAGAAGCAAATAGAGACGATGATACCCTCGTGCAATTAGAAGATAAACTTAGAGAAATTCAACTACAGCAGGCTAGATTGGAAGACCCTTGGGAATTAATAACTAGCCCGACTATTAATAATAAACCAGTAGCTCCAAATGTATCATTAATAATGTTTGTATGGACTTTAGTAGGTTTTATTTTAGGATTTATTATTTCCATTCTTAAAGAGAAAAAAACAGGTTTTATTTTTGAGGAAGATATTCTCGAGTCGTTATTTAATATAAAAATAATAGATAATATTGAATTAAATAAATTAGATTCAGAATTATCAGTTAATCAGCTTTTTATTAAAGATATATTTAGACAAAATAAAGATAAATCCTTTAAGTTTTACTACTCTAATTACTTGGATAAATTAGATCCAAAATCCTTAAGATTAATTTTTCAAAATAACAAAAATAATTACTCAATAATTAATGATTTTGCTGATATTCAGGATAATGAAATTATGATTTTAGTTACTAGGATACCGGGGATTACCTTTGAGGAAGTAAAAAAAATTAAAACAAAATTAGAAATACTTGGTAAAGAGTTTTTTGGAATTGTAATAGTAAATGATTGAGAAATTAATTTATACTTTGAAACCATTTCCAAGCATCTCTAACAATAATATCTATTTTTGAATTTTTAGGAATCCAATTTAATTCTTCAAAGGCCTTCTTTGGAGAAGCCAAAAGAAGATGTGGATCTCCTTTTCTTCTTACTTCGACTTTTGTTTTAATCTTAAGATTTGTAATTTTTTCAACAGTAGTAATAATTTCTCTTACTGATAATCCTTTTCCCGTTCCTAGGTTATAAATATAACAACCATTATTTTTTAATATTTTTTTTAACCCAATTACATGTGCCTCAGCAATATCAACAACATGTATAAAATCTCTTATACATGTACCGTCTGATGTTGGATAATCATCTCCATATATTTTTAAATAAGGAATTTTTTTTGTTGCCGCATAAAATGCAAGAGGAATTAAATGTGTTTCTGGATTATGATTCTCACCTAAATCTCCATTAGGATCTGCACCGGCTGCGTTAAAATATCTAAAAATTATGCTTGAAAGGTTATAAACTTCTGAATATTTAATAAGCATTTTTTCTATAATTAATTTACTTTCACCGTAAGGGTTGATTGGTTTTTGTTTGGTAGTCTCTAAAATTGGTAATTCATCTGGTATGCCATAAGTTGCACAAGTGCTTGAAAAAACTATTGGAATTTTATAATTTAGGTTTATTTTTTTTCTTTCCTCTGATACTTGAAGTAAAGAATTAATCAAGTTGATTGTATTTGCAACATTATTTTTGAAATACTTTATTGGATTGCTCACACTTTCACCAACATATGCAAATGCTGCAAAATGAATTACAGCAGAAATTAATTCTCCCTTCGTAGACTCATGTTTACCACTTAAAATATTTGTTACCAATTCATTATCACCAATATCCCCAATAACCAAGGGAACATTTAAAACTTCTTCGATTATTGCTTTATGACCATTAATAAGATTATCTAGTACAACAACTTTAAATCCTTCTTTCTTTAAGGCTCTAACAGTATGGCAGCCAATATATCCAGCTCCCCCCGTAACTAAAATATGCATATTAAATTCTTTTTCTACATTTATTAAATGATAAATAATTTTTGATTTTTTTCTTATCAAATTTAATAATATTAAAAAATTTAATATACTTTAAAATTTTTATAAACTTACTGCAGATCAAAAATTTCAAGTGAAACTGATTTAAAATTTTTGATTTAAAATTCTTTATTTATCAAATAAAAAATCTCTGATAATATAAAATTGATTAAAAAATTTACTTTAATAATAATAATTTGAATTTTTAATATTTCGATAAGTTTTTAAATGTCTTATATTCTTCCATATATATTTTTGGTATTTCTTTCTATAAGAAATAATAAGAGATTTAGTAAATTAACCATTATTTTTGTTTGGATTTTCCTCGTTATATTTATAGGTTTTAGATTTGAAGTTGGTTCAGATTGGAATCAATATAGTTCAGTAGTAGATATACAAGGAAAATTGTCTTTTTTTGAAATATTAACGAAAGGTTCTCCACCACTATATGCTTGCTTAATATTACTTTGCGCTAAATATAATTGGGGTGTATATGGCTTGAATCTTATTAATGCAGGAATATTTTCTGGAGGTCTAGTTTATTTTTGTAGCAAACTAAAAAATCCTCTTTTAGGATTGATAGCAGCCTATCCTTATTTAATTATTGTAGTTTCAATGGGTTTTGTAACTCAAGCAGGTGCTATTGGTATTCAATTGTTTGGATTAATTTTTTATCAAAATAAGAAATTTAAACTTTTTTATCTATCAATATTTTTAGCTTCAATGTTGCATAGTTCTGGAATCCTTTGCATATTAATTCCTATATTTGATCAAATGAGAAGGATAAAAAGAAAATCATCATTAATCTCTTTATCATTAATAGGATTAGCTCTTGGGACAGTTTTATTTGGATTTGTAAGTAGTATTTTAACTAGATACTTCAATAGTTATATAGTTACTGAATATATAGCATATGGAGGTTTTATCAAATTATTAATCCTGAGCACATTTGCGATTATTTTTATTTTTCTAAGTAATAAGTTTGAAGTAACAGACCAACAAAGAAATCTTTTATATAGTTTGTCAATTCTCAGTATTTTAATTTTTCTTGGCTCTCTTACTGGAAGAATTGGCTCGGTTTCAACTTATAGAACATCATTGTATTTTTATTCTTTAATACTATATGTAACTTCATACTTGCCTTATACTAATTTTTTAAAAATCTCTCCAAAAGATTGGAAGGTTTTTTTCTATTTATATAATTTTCTAGTTTTATTTGTATGGATTAATTTTTCAAACCATTCCATTGATTGGTTACCTTACAAAAATATTTTGCTGGAAAATATTTTATAATTTTCATATCAAATAAAATTTTTGAAAATGACTATAAGTTCTAAAAATTAATATTTTTTGTGTTCTATATTATTAAATCTAAGACTATTTATCTTTTTTTGAACTTTCATTTAAGCTAGTCTTCTAACTATAAGTAGAATTTAATGATTAATGAAAAAGATTTTAATAATTTGTCCATATCCATTAAATACTGCCCCTAGCCAACGATTAAAATATGAGCAATACTTAGGCTATCTTTCTGAAAATGGATATAAATTTGAAGTCCTTCCTTTCTTTGATCTCAGCACTTATAAAATTCTATATACTGAAAATAAAAACATACAAAAGATTTATGGTACTTTAAAAGGCTTTATTCGTAGATTTTTTGATATATATAAAGTATATAAATCTGATGGGATATTTATTACATTAAATGTTGTTCCTTTAGGACCTTCTTTTTTTGAATGGTTATATGTCAAATTAGCAAAAAAGACTATTTATGATATTGACGATATGATATTTCATTTAAGAATAGCGCCTGCAAATAGAATCACTAAATTTTTAAAATCAAAAAGGAGATATTTTTTTTTACTGGAAAAAGCAAATCATTGCATAACTTGCACGCCTGAACTTGATAAAATTGCTAAAAAATATAATCAAAAAACAACAGATATTTCATCCACTATAAATACTAAAACATATATTCCTATAAATAAATATGAAAACAAAAAAGAATTAATTATTGGATGGACTGGGAGTCATTCAACTGTTCCATATTTGCATTTATTAGATAATGTACTAATTAAACTTTCTAAAAAATATAGATTTAAATTATTAGTAATGGGATCCACTGATTTTGAAATAAGCGGGGTTGATATTGAGTGTATTGAATGGAATCCCAATATAGAAATTCCAACTTTACAAAGAATGGATATTGGACTTTATCCCCTTCCTAATGATGAGTGGGTCAAGGGCAAAAGTGGTCTTAAGGCCCTTCAATATATGGCATTAGGATTACCAGTGGTGGCAAGTAATCTCGGTTGTAATGAAAGGGTAATTGAAAATAAAGTCTCGGGTTTATTGGTTAACGAAATGGAAGATTGGTATAAATCTATTTCAAATCTGATTGAAGATAATAAATTGAGAGAATTACTTGGCCGAAATGCAAGATTAAAAGTAGAAAAGTATTTTTCAATTGAGGCAAATAAGAATACTTATTTGTCGATATTTAATTCTATATTTAAATAAATTATAGGAAAAAGGTATTTATATACCTACAACAAAATGTTTTGGTGAAGATAGGTAAATTAAATCAAATTCATTTAATTACTAAGTAATCATACAAAATTTTTGATGAATATTTTAATAAAATACCCATGGACTCCATTCGAGAAAATCTTAATGATATAAATTTTGAAAATAAATAAAAGCTCAAGAATAGATATTTTGCTCTACTTTAAAATTACTTTCTATATTAATTATGAAATTTAATTTAGAAAATAAGCATTCTTTAATGCAAAATTTGTCTCCTAAGTTAGATGTATAATATTACTAGATGAAAAATTTTTCATGAATTTAAAAAAAATTTATTTTCTTTTAAATGAGAAAATAAACTTTTACGAAAAAATATATATATCGATATTGATTTTTTTAATTTTAATAAGTTGTGTATTACTTATTCCATCTGATACAACAAGTATTGGCATCTCTTCTTCAAATTTAGCTATAGGAGATAGAATGTTTTATATTAACGAAACAGCTAAAGGATATGGTTATGAAGGGTTTTATCAAGGTAACTTTTTATTCCCATTCGTTTTAAAAATAATTAAATTTCTTGCTCAGATATTTCGGCAAGATCAATATTCCCAGCTTTGGAATTTTTTTACTATTTTAGTTTCATCTACTTTATCTATATTTACACTTAATCTTTTAAGGAAATCTACGCTATTCTTATTCCAAAAGAAAACATCAAATATTGTTTGTATTTTATTTATTTTAAATCCCTATTCTTATTTTTATTCTTTATCTGGTGGGATAACTAATTATTTATTATTTGGAGTAACTTTTTTACTTTACTTATTTTGCCGATCATATAAGGAAGGATATAAATTAATAAAAAGTAATTTTATAAAGGATAATTTACTTGTAAATATTGCATGCATTTATTTAGCCTCTCTAAGGCCAAATGGAGCTTTTTTGGGTTATGTAATTTTATTTTTTTTTCTTTATAGAAATTTAAGAAAATTATTTTTTGACCAAGAGTTTGATACAAGAAAATTATTTAATGTTTTTGTTAATTTATTGGGAATTACTTTTGTAACTTTAAATTTTGTTTCTGTATTTGATTATGCAATGTTTAATTTAGATATTTTTACTAAAGAACCAGGATCATTCTTTGGATACCCTAGAGAAATCCTGCGAGACAAGCTAAATCTATCATCAAATTTTTTAATAAATCTAAAAAATCTTTTTTATACAATGTTATGGAAATTAACTGATTTTGTAAGTGGACTTTCTGATATTAGAGATACACACAAAGCTGTAAATATAGATTATTTATTTCCTTTTATAGCAAGAACATTTACAGGTATTTTTATATTATATCCAATAAATTTATTTTGCTTTTTTGGCTTGATAATTAATAGGAAGATAATATTTTATTCTGATGTTTGGATTTTATTGCTAGCTTGTTTTGTTGCAGTTTCTCCTAGCATTTTAGGAATAGCTAATAGTAGATATTTTCTCATGTTTTATACCCCATTTCTTATTTTTGGAGCACATACCTTAGCTACAATATTTAGCTTTAGAAAAACTGAAGAGATAAAATAAAACTATTCACTATATGAAAAAATTATAATAAGTGATATGAATATAAAAATTTTTTATTTCACTTGATCAATTAACTCTCAAGATATATTTTTATTATGAAGATTTTAATGACTGGCTTAAGTTCATTTATTGGTCAGAAGCTAATAAAAGAATTAGGGGATAAGGTTGAGATTTTAAACATTGGAAGGAAATTATTTACTGGAAGTAAATCAAATATTAATTCTTTACTTTTCGATGATCCTAGATTAAAAGAAAAAGTTATTTCATTTAAGCCAGATATTTTCTTAAATATAGCAAGTAGTTCTAGAAATAAAAATTCAACATTAGAAGACTATAAATTGATTTCTGGATTTAACATTTCTATCTCAAGTTATTTAGTCGATTTAGCAATAATTGCTAATGTAAGATTAATCATTAACTTAAGTACAAATTGGGCATACCTTTCCCAAAAAAAAGATCCTAAATTTTTTAATTATTATGCATTTACTAAATATGCATTAGACCAATATATATCTAGTATATGCAAAATAAAAAAATGTAATGCAATAACCTTAATTTTGTATGACAATTTTGATCGGTTTGATCCAAGAAAAAAAGTCTTTAATTTAATATTGGATGCTATTGAAAATAATGTAAAAACAGACTTCTCTCCTGGTAATCAAATTATAAATTTAACGCGGATGCAAGATTTAGTTGTTGCTTTAAAATATATAATTTTTAATGAATTTGATGTATATGGTCATAAATATTTCCAAGTTACTGGTGGTGAAATTTCTATACTGAACTTAGCCAAAGTCATACAAAAGATAATTGGGAAGGATTATTCAAATTTACTAAATTTTGGAGCATTGCCTTATAGGAAAGGGGAGATTATGAAACCAAATTATATTTTTGAAGAAATACCATATATTGGATCGAGAAAAGATAACCTTTCAGTATTAATCAAAGATGAAATTTTGAAAAAGAAATAAAGTAGAGATTCAATGGTATTGGATTAATAATTTGGTTCAGTAAATAAATAGTTTATTAAAACTAGCTAAAGAATAAAATATAATAATGGAATTGGTTTGTGAATCTGCAGTTATTAAAGATGAATATATTTAAGCTCTATTAGAAACTATTAAAAATAATTTCTTTAATCTTTAAGTTATTTAATTTTTTTAAATAATTGATTTTAATATGGATTCATTGGTAAAGTGCGAGTTAGACAATCCATAGTGAAGGTTTGGAGTTAATTTGGGATAAATTTTAGTTCCTCTTTTTAAATCTTCTAACAATTCAATTGCAATATTTTTGTCTTCTATATTCTTGAAGGGCTCATTATTAATTCTATCTTTTGTAAATACTTCCAAGGCAATATTTTCGTTTCCAGTAGCTTGTATTATATGGAATATACTATGTAAATAATCAGATGTAGGTCCTAAAAGAAGTTCAAACTTTGGCCTATGCTTTACTCCTTTGAAACCTCCTGTAACTGGATAAAAATCAAGATAAGTAGAATTTTTTAATTGCAAGGTATCTCCTAAACCAACTTTTGTCAGAAAAGTTTTGAGAATTTTACTATATTTAGAAAGTATTTTTATTGCTTTAAGTTTATCAAGTATATTACTATTTTTTTCGTCTGACCATAAAGCATACGTAACAGATAGGTCTGGTGCGAACATGGGTACATGAATCTCTCTTGCATTTATCAATCCTACGTGATGTAAATAATGAGGACCTCTCTCTATCATTTCTATTTGGAATAATTCCTTATCTGAACAAATAATTTTTTGGGGTTTCATGAGCCAGTGATAATAACCCGGGCCAAAAGCAGTGACGGTTGATAATATTAAGGAGCCATGATGATGTAAATAAGTAACTGATTGATGTTCAATATTCTTAGGAAGAGGAATCCAAAAATTAGCTATAAGCTGAAAATTTTTATCTCTAAAAACTTCTAAACCAATTGTGGGGGGATTCTTACCTGATAAGAATCCTGATTTTGATGCACTAAAATGTATAATTTCGCTTAAAATATCTTTATCACGAGAAGCAAGCTCCAATAATTTATGAGAAGATTTATGAGCATCAATTTTCAAATTCTTACTTTCAAAATTCTTCAAAATTTGGAATACCAATTCTTTTAACCCTGGATATTTAGAAAATTCTTTTAGTTTCATAATTTAATAAATATAGTCCTAATCAAATCAAGATTAAACCTTTTATGTGTTTGAGCAAGTAGGACTAGATGAGTATAAAATGGGCAGTGGCTTTTTAATTAAAATGTTTATCAAATATTTGAGTTTATAATAAACTAAAAAATTACCTTTACTTTACATATATTAGTGTTAGTAATGAATTTATAGTATTTCTAAAATAATATTTTTTATTAAGAACTATACATAGGTCCTCTAAACATCTCTTTAGAAATGAATATGATGAAAGTCGAATAAGTAAAAATTAATTGAATAAAAAAATAAAGTTTTTAAAATATATTCTATTTATATCAATTTTTTATTACTTATTTAGCGCTATTTATGTAAGAAAATCTATTAGTAAGGATGACTTATTTATTTCAAAATTATTGAGGGTAGATAAAGAATGTACAAATATTAAGAATTTTGAAGAAGAAATTAAATGTATTAAAAGTGTCCAAGAATCTCAATTAAATTTAATAAAAGGTACTGTCTGCAGAGGGAAATTTATAAATTTAGGATCCAAAAAAATTCTCCAAGAAAATACAGCATGTTGCTTTGATAGAGCTAGGATTACCGAGCAGACACTACAATCGTATGGTTTTAAAGTTCGACATATTTTCTTATTCCCCACAGAAAAAAGAGGGTATTTCAATTTACTAAAACCTGGGGTAATTTCTCATGCAACTACTGAAGTCTTAACCTCAAAAGGATGGTTGGGTGTTGATAGCAATGAAGATTTTATATTATTAGATAAAGATAAGATCCCATATACGTATAAAAAAGGAATTAAAGATGGTTTAGTAAATAATTTATCAAGTAATACTGATGTCTATAATTCGCCTTTAATATATTTAATTGGTTTATATTCTAGAAATGGTACTTTTTTTAAACCTTATCTGCCTTTTGTACCGGAGATTAATTTTTATGATTTTTTTAGAAACATACCAAAAATAGGGATTGTAAGTGAAAAATAATATAATTAAAAAAAGCTCCTAAAGAGATATTACTGAAATTTTTTTTTGCATCAATAATATACGATAGTAAAATCTCAATTTAAGATTTATCTCCTTAACTGCAATCTATTTTTGCATTAGCTTTTTGATCTACAAGAGAATTAACTTTTTTTAAAAAGGGAATATATAAATTTTTATTGCCCTTATAAAATTGATAAATTTTATATTCAAAAGCTTTTATGTAGTTTCTTAATAACCTTCTAAAAACTTAAATTCAATAAAATCTATTATTTAAAGGAGAA
>MDTE01097645.1_pt1 | contig 12062 bp, 11 predicted proteins | sample 811231 | NCBI WGS metagenome assembly MDTE01 (sample SAMN05326651, study PRJNA326480) | marine metagenome | isolation source: seawater | place: Indian Ocean: Red Sea | collected 2010
CTCGACCGCTGCAATGCAGGCGGTCCGGACCTCGGCCACCTCGGAATCGGTCAGCGTGCGGTCCTCAGCCTGGAACCGCAGAGTGAAGGCCAAACTCCGACGCCCATCGGCCACCGGGGCACCACGGAACACGTCGAACAGCGACAGGTCGACCAGTAGGCCGCCGGCTGCCGCAACCAGGCAGGCCCGCACCGCCGAGGCGGGCGTGCCCTCATCTACCTCGAAGGCCAGGTCGATGTCCGACGACGGGTACCGGCTGACCTGGTGGTATGGCCGGCCACCATGCGGCAGAGCCAGTAGAGCCTGCAGATTAACCTCTAACCAGCCCACCCGTTCGCCAATTCCGTACGCCTCGAGCACCCCGGGATCGACCTCGCCGACGTAGCCGACGGCCACGGCGTCGACCTCGATGCGGGCCGTCCGGCTCGGGTGCAGGCCAACTGGAACGTCGGCAACCAAGTCGTAGCCACGGCAGTCCAGAGCGTCGGCCAGCGCTGACCAAACGGCCACCGCACCGGTGGCGTCGCGACCACCTAGGCCGACCGCCAGGTGCTCCCGCTCATCGGGCAGCGGCTGTTCCGTAGACGGCCATCGGTAGACATGACCTATCTCGAACACTCCGAGGCCCTTGAGCCGGTGGGAGGCATTGTACGCAAGTGTCTTGAGGATGCCCGGGCGCAGCGAGGCGCGCATGACCGACTCCTCAGCCACCAGTGGGTTCGCCACCGTTATCCCGTCGGCCGGCAACCCGGCCCTCTCGAGGTCACCGGGAGCCAAGAAGGGTACGGGCATGACCTCGTCGAGACCATGGCCAACCATTGTGTCGCGAACTAACCGACGATCTTTTTGGTAGGAGGTGAGCGAACCCGTGATTGTGGAACTCGGGACGGTCCTAGATATGTGTCCGTACCCATGCATTCGAGCTACTTCCTCGACCACATCGATCTCAGCAGCGCTGTCCGGCCGGAAACTTGGCACGACCACGTCAAGGTCAGCTGACGAATGATCTCCCCCCGCCGGTTCGCTGATGAAACCGATCGGGCCCAGCAGTGCAGCCATCTCGTCCCGAGACAAGGCGGTTCCAAGAAGGTCATTGACCCGGGCAGTCCGGACCCGGACCGGTAACCGGTCGGGGACAGATCCGCGGACGTCGACTACCCCGGGAGCCAGCGTGGCTCCGGCGCCAACCAACAATTCAGCGAAACGCCGCATAGCTAAGTCCGCCACCTCCGGATCGGCGCCCCGTTCAAAGCGAGCCGACGCCTCACTTCTAAGCCCTAGGCGCCGCGACGAAGTGGAGATGGACTGAGGGTCCCACCAGGCCATCTCAAGGGCAACACTTGTCGTGGACTCACTGACCTCGGTTGAGGCTCCACCCATTATCCCGGCGATGCCAATGGCCTGATTGTCGCCGTCGGCGATCACACCATCGGTGGAGCCCAGTGTCCGGTCAACCCCGTCCAGAGTTTCGATGGTCTCACCGTCGACAGCCCGGCGGACCCGAAGTTTTGAACCAACAACAGCATCCAGATCGTAGGTGTGGCTGGGTTGGCCAAGTTCGAGCATCACGTAGTTCGAGACGTCCACAACGTTGTTGATGGGCCTCATCCCTAGAGCCGTCAAGCGGTTAACCAACCAATTCGGCGATGGACCGATGGTGATCTGATCCAGCACCCGAGCCACGAACCGACCGCAGAGAACCGGATCCAAGACCTCCACAGTGAGACGGCCACCAGCCGATTCCCCTACTTCGGCTGGCCTCGGATCCGGCAAGACAAACGGAACGCCCTGTCGAGCAGCTAGATCTCGGGCCACTCCAGCCACCGACATGGCATCCGGGCGATTCGGGTTTACCTCTAGGTCGTAGAGAATGTCCGGCTGCAATTCGAGGGCCTCCACCAGTGGGGCCCCGACCTCGAGTTCTGATCCCAGCAAGAGGATTCCGTCCTGACCTTCACCAAGGCCTATCTCCTCCGGCGAACAGAGCATCCCGTTTGACCATTGGCCACGCATCTTGCGTCGAGCGATCTCCATGCCATCAGGCATGGTCGTCCCCAAGGTCGCTAGCGGCACAAGGTCTCCTGCCGACATGTTGAAAGCCCCGCAGCAGATCTGCAAAACCTCGCCATCTCCGGCGTCTACATCAACCAACTGGATCCGATCCGCGTCCGGGTGTGGCCGCAGTTCCAGAACTCGGGCCACCACAATTCCGTCGAGACCACCGCCGATAGCAGATATCTCCTCTACGGCAAGGCCGAGGCCACTCAACTGTTCACCGATCTCAGAGGGATCACCGCTGACTGGGGCGAACTCGCGAAGCCAGGAGAGGAGGACCTTCATTGGACCCCGCCACTGGATGCTGCTGGCGTTGCGGACATCAGAACTGCGAAAGAAAGCGGTGGTCGTTACGAAACAGTTCGCGCAGATCATCAATGCCGTGGCGCATCAATGCCAGACGGTCAAGACCGAAGCCGAAGGCAAAACCCGACCAGATCTCGGGGTCCAAACCGCCAGCCTCCAACACGTTGGGGTGGACCATCCCACAGCCCGCCAACTCCAACCACGAACCGTCATCACGAAGGATGTCGAATTCCGCAGACGGCTCAGTGAAGGGGAAATAGGACGGACGCAGGCGAGAGGCGAAGTCCCTTCCAAAGTAGGCCTTCGTAAATGCATCCATGGTGCCGGCCATGTCACCAAAGGTGATGCTCCGATCCACCACCAGTCCTTCGATCTGATGGAAGACCGGCATATGGGTGGCATCGGCCGTATCGCTCCGAAATACACGGCCCGGCATTATCGAGTAGATCGGTGGCTCACCAGACTCCATAACCCGGATCTGCACCGGCGACGTATGGGTGCGCAGCAGCGTGCTTCCCGGTTCGCCATAGTCCACATAGAGCGTGTCGTACATGTCGCGCGCGGGGTGGTCAGGCGGGAAGTTCAAGGCTCCGAAGTTGTGCCATTCATCTTCGATCTCAGGCCCCTCGGCAACTGTGAAGCCCATTCCAACAAAGATGTCCTCAAGCCGCTCCCAAGTCTGGGTGACTACGTGCCTATGGCCCAGTCGCTGGCCGCGGTCGAACTCCGTGAGGTCTAGCCGCTCAGCTTCAAGGACAGCAGCACGCTCTGCGGCCTCCAAGACGACGCGACGTTCGGCTAGTAACTTCTCCAGTTCGGTCCGGACCTCGTTTAGACGCCGACCTGCTTGCTTTCGCGCTTCTTGTTCCAATTCGCCAAGCGATCGGCGAGCCTCGTTAACAACTGATGATTTGCCCAGCAACTCTCCCTCAATCCGCTGGAGGCCGTCGAGGTCGCCGACTGCGGCCACAGCGTTGGTCGCATCGATCAGGTGCTGGTCGAGGTCGAGAGTCACAAGAGGCGTCAGGTGGGATCAGGAATAGTGAAGCGGGTGGTTACGGCAAGCAGGCTACGGCACCGTCCCTCGGTCGCCCATGACCGTTTCCAAAGCAGCGCGCCAGCGAGCCAACCCACCACTACCCGGAGCCGGCGTATCGGACCCGATCCCGGGTCATCTCGTAAAGAGCCACCGATCCGGCGACCGCCACGTTGAGAGACTCCACCCCCCGGACCGTGGCAACCGTGGCGGAACCGGCACAGGCAACCACTAGTTCTTCCGATAGGCCCCGTGGCTCGTTTCCGAGAACGAGGGCGACCGCTCTGTCCACAGGCACTTCAACAACGGGTGCGCCTCCACATGGAACCGCTGCCCAGACCTCCACGCCAGCCGCCGCCAAAAGATCTATAGCTTCGAACGCCTCCGCCATCCGAGCGAACGGTAGTCGGAATGAGGACCCGGCTGCGGCTCGTACCACTTTCGGATTGTACGGATCGACGCCGCCAGCAACCAGAACCCCAGCGGCATCAAAGGCCTCAGCAGACCGAAATAGCGTCCCTACATTGCCCGGGTCAGCCAATTCGGCCAGCACTAGCAGCGGCCGGCCCGGCCGGACCGACCCGACCAGGACCTCCGGATCAACATCATGGTGAGCAACCTCAGCCACCGCTGGCTGTGGCGACCTAGTCGAAGTCAGCCCGGCAAACGCACGGTCGACAACTGTGCCGGACTCAATGCCTAGTGCTGCAGCCCGGGCAAGCAGGTCCGACACAATCGGATCACCCACCATTGAAGTCGGCGCCACAACTAGACGAACGTCCCGGCCAGCCTCTATCGCCTCGCCCACGAGGACAGGGCCCTCCACCACCGAAGTCCCCGAGTCGGCTCTATAGTCGCTGTCTCGAGCCAAACGTCGGAGACGGCGCAGCCCCGAAGCACCTGTGGGGAATTCGCGCATGGAGCTTGGGGTGGCAGATAGCCGTCGAAAACCCGTCCCGGGGAGGGTCAGGCTTCCTCTGAATTGGCCATCTCGACCAAGGCAGCAAACGCGACGGTGTCATTCACCGCTAGGTCAGCCAAGACCTTTCGGTCGACCTCAATGCCTGCCTGCTTCAGACCCGCAATGAAACCGCTGTAGTTGGTTCCATGCTGTCGACAGGCGGCATTGATGCGCTGAATCCACAGTCGGCGGAACTGACCTTTGCGGGCCCGTCGATCGCGGAAGGCGTAGTTCCCCGAATGCATTACCTGCTCGTTGGCAGCGCGAAAGGTCCGACTCTTGTCGCCGTAATAGCCCTTCGCCTGTTCCAGAACGGCTTTGTGCTTCTTCTTGCTGTGGACAGCTCGCTTGACCCTGGCCATCACTGTCTCCTTGTGGACGGTGCCGTCGGCATGCGACGGCTGTTCGGGCGTGTTGTGCGGGGACCTCGCCCCCGGGTATCGGCCACCGGTTTGGTGGCCCAGCTTCAGATTCCGAGTTGCTTACGGACAGACGAGACGTTGGTGGGATCCACGTCGAACTGGCGACCTCGCCGCCGCTTCAGCTTCACCGCTTTTTTCACATAGGTGCCCCGCTTCAGGCGACCGGTGCCGGTTACCTTGATGCGCTTGGCCATACCCCGGTGGGTCTTCATCTTGGACATGATCTCTGCTCCGGTCTCTGTTTCTTGTTCTTAAGTTCGTCGGACCTAGATGGTCAGTCAGCCGATCTGTTCGACTGAGGTCGAATCCGTTTCCTGCGCCTCGGCTGGAGATGCCGCAGCAGCAGGACTTTCGGCGCCGCCACTGTCCTCATTGGCCTCGTCCTCGGCGAGGGACTCCTCAGCGGCGGCCCGACGCTCAGCGGCCGCCTCTCTCTGTTTGCGGGTGGCTTTGCCAGGCACCAGCACCATGACCATGTTGCGACCGTCCTGTTTTGGATAAACCTCAACGCGGCCGACGTGCGAGACCGCTTCGGCGACGTTGTCCAGAATCCGACGTCCCAACTCGGGATGCTGCATCTCCCGACCACGGAACATGATGGTGACCTTGACCTTGCTGCCTTCGGCGAGGAATGCCTCCACCTTCCGGGTCTTAGTCGCAAAGTCTCCGGGACCAATCTTCGGTCGGTACTTCATCTCCTTGACTAAAACGTATGTTGCCTTCTTCCGCGATTCTTTGGCCCGCTGGGACTGTTCGTATTTGAACTTCCCATAATCCATGATCCGGCAAACCGGCGGGTCGGCCTTGTCGGCCACTTCCACCAGATCCAGTCCCATCTCCTGCGCTGCATCCAACGCGTCGGTCAGGTCTTGAATACCCATCTGCTCACCATCGGGTGAGACCAACCGGACCTGTTGGGCACGAATGCGGTCGTTGATCCGCGGTTCCTGGCTCGTTGGGGCTGCTATCGGTCGTCTCTCCTGTTTGTCACGCAGGTTCTCTCCTCGTGAGGGTTCGGGACCACCCACCTTCAGCACCACAGGACTCAGAGGACCCGAGACGAAAAAATGGCGGGCGTCGGAAAGCCGACACCCGCCGGGACCACCGTCGAGAACCCGAGAACCGGGTGACCGTCGGCAACGACGAGATGAGGACCCGGACCCGCTCGACGCGTGCCGGGTGGGGCAACCCCGCTTTCCATCTAGTTGTGAGCCGTAGGATACCGGTCCCACAGTTGCCCGGCACATGTCTGGCACTTTCCGCGAGCCTGACCGTCAAAAGACCAAATCCTTAGAGGAGATTCCGAGACCGATGAGCAGCCTCTGGACCCCAGACGGGGAACACCCCGTCGAACCAGGTCCCGCCCCAACAGAAACTGGCGGCCCCCCACCAGAAGAGCCACAGCCCGAAGAAACCTTGACGCCCGAAGAACGGGAACAGGCCGAGGCTCTGGCTCGCGAGATGGCCGCTGTTCAGGAACAAATCGCTTCGGCTCCCGCTTCAGTGGTGGTCGCCAATCACCTGATGGGCTTCTATGAGCTGGCCGCCATCCATCTCTCCCAGGAGCCACCCAACCTGTCCGAGGCGTCGGTGGCAATCGACGCCCTCGGCTCGGTAATAGAAAAGCTGCCCGGACGTCTAGGCGAGGCTGAGTCGACGCTGCGGGACGCTTTACACCAAATCCGTCTGGCCTATGTGGCGGTCGAGAAGTCGAACCGCGGTGCCTCTAGCACTGGAGTCGGAACCGATGTTCCGTCTTGAACCCCGACTTTCGTTCCCTACCTAGCCCTCGAAGTGCTCGGGCAGGAAAGTGCTCCGATTAGTGGACGATCTTAGATAGGGGCAGCTCGATGATGTCCGTCGCACCACCGTCGCGCAGTGCTGGAATCAACACGTTGATCTCCGACTTGGCCACTACTGTCTCCACCGCAAAGCCCGTCTCGCCGTAGAGCTCGTTCACCGTCGGCGACTTCATTGACGGGATCAGGCCAATCACTACCTCAAGGTGCTCGCTAGGGACATTCATTTTTACCAACACCTTGTCACGAGCCTCCAAGGTCCCCTGCAGAAGCCGGTTAAGTTGCTCCATCGCGTGGCGCTTGACCGGGTCGGTGTAGGCCTCGGGGTTGGCCACTAGTTCCGTGAAGCTGACCAGAATGGTGTCGATCTCCCTAAGGCCTGCAGCCCGAAGCGCTCGGCCCGTTTCAGTGATGTCAACCACCACGTCCACGATGTCGGGCACCTTCGCCTCTGTAGCCCCATATGAGAGGCGTATATCGGCATCTACACCCCGTTCGGCGAAAAATCGTCTAGTCAATTCTGGATACTCGCTTGAAACCCGCACCCCTGAAGGAAGGTCCTCCACCGACTCGACTCGGGAGTCTCGGGCCACAGCGACGACGATACGAACTGGCTGTGCGGTGGCTTTCGAGTACTGGAGTTCTCCCAACGACACCACGTCGCTGCTCGTCTCCTCGATCCAGTCTCGTCCAGTGATCCCTAGATCAAACAGACCATCGGCAACGTAGCCCGGTATCTCCTGAGGTCGCAGAATGCGAACGTCGTCGATCCGTGGGTCGTCGATGGTGGCCCGGTAGTCAACGGACGAACTTCTTTGAACGGCGAGGTCAGCACCGTCGAACAGCTCGAGAGTTGAATTCTCCAAAGACCCCTTGGGCAAGACGAGCTTCAGCACAGGTCGAACCTACCTTCCGAAGCCGACCCAACCTCAGTGTGTTTCCCCACATACCGGGTGATCACGCACTCAACGGACCCTTCTACTCAGTTTCGCGCGACGGCGTCACGTCAATCCGAATATCCCCACCAAGGCGCTCGAGGTGAACGACGGTCCCTCGCCACACATCGTTCATGGTTGGCACCCCGCAACCGGCCATCACGGCCCGGCCGTCCTCGCCTCCCAAGAGGGCCGGGGCCACGTAAATGACATACCGATCAACCAGTCCGGCTCGGTGGAAGCGCCCGGCCACGTCGGCCCCGCCCTCCACCAACAACTGAAGAACGCCCTCGGCTCCCAACTCGTCAAGCAGGTCCCCGAGCTCACCGTGATGCTCCTCGGCTGGAAGCACCCGGGCACCTTCCGGGATCGAACCGAGCACGATTCTCCGGGGCTCGCGGGCACTTCGCGCACCACGAGCAGAAGTCAAGCCTGTCGGAATGTCCCGAATGTCCAGGCGCGGGTTATCGGCCCGCACCGTTCCGGCGCCCACACAAACTGCGTCACTATCTGCTCGCAACTCGTGGACATCAGCCCGAGCCTCCGACCCCGTTATCCATCGGCTCGTGCCGTCGGGGGCTGCGGTCCGACCATCCAAGGTTGAGGCCATCTTGAGAACTACATATGGACGGCCCGTCGCCCGATGGTGAAGATAGGAAGCTAAATCTTCGACCACCTTGTCGCGCAGTACACCGACTTCCACTTCCAAGCCAGCAGCACGGAGACTGGCTACCCCGCGGCCCGCCACCTTAGGGTCAGGATCCTCGACACCAACCACCACCCGTTTCACGCCGGCCGCCACGATGGCCTCTGTGCAGGGTCCGGTCCGGCCCTCATGGTCGCACGGTTCCAGCGTGGTGAAGAGCGTGGAGCCGGCCACCGCCGTTGCAGCCTCATCTATGGCCAATCGTTCAGCGTGGGCTCCACCTGGCGGATCTGTCGCACCCATGCCCACCACGCGGCCATTGGCTAGCACTATTGAACCTACCCATGGGTTGGGAGAAGTTTGGCGGCGGACTGTCCTTCCTAGAGCCAACGCAGCAGCCATGGCAGCACCGTCGTCGACCACCGAATCGCCTAGGAGAGGCAACTCATCCATGATGTTCGTTCGGGCCTTCGTTTGAAGGGTGGGGATCAGCGTTGTCGACGAGTAAGCGGACTGCGTGTTGGACGACGTCGGCAACTGCCCCGAGACACTCCACACTCCCCTTTAAGGATCCCGGGGTATTGAGTACCAACGTCGTCCCAATCGTGCCGGCCACACCGCGCGATAGGCGCCCAAGTGGGTTCACTAGCCTCATTGCCTCAGCAAGACCCGGTGCCCGACGATCGAGAACGGCAAGAGTTCCCTCCGGGGTTCGGTCCCGCGGGCCGAATCCGGTCCCACCGGTAGTCACCACCATTCCATGGAAACCTTTGGATAGACGGAGGAGCGCAGCCGCGACCTCATCGGTCCCGTCGGCCACCACTGAACTGTCGACCACGACCCATCCTTCAGCCTCACATTGCTCGACCAGCGCCGCACCCGAACGGTCCTCACGGAGCCCTTGGGCAACCCCGTCCGACACGGTCAGCACCTTCACAGCCATCGGCGTGATTGGGCGCTCGTCTCCGTCGCTTACCTCTCGAATGTGTCCGGCCATATCCGGAGAGTACCGGAGCCCTTCGATCTAGCCCAGACAGGTTGACGGCCTTGGCTACCCTCAACCCATGAGACGGAAAAATGAGTTGGATCCCCTCATGGGGTATGAGATCGGCGAATTCACACACGGCCGGACCCGTCGAACCGTGTTGCGTTCTGGCACCGGTCCTGCGGTCCTCATCCTGCCCGAAACACCGGGAATCACACCTCGAGTCGCTGATTTCGGCCAACGTGTCGCCTCCATAGGCTGCACTGCCGTTCTCCCCTCTCTGTTTGGAATTCCAGGACATCGCCCCACAGCCCTCAACACAACGCGGGTTCTCGCCGCTAACTGCGTATCCCGCCAGTTCACCGCATTCCTCCGGCGCCGTACCTCACCAATTACCGAATGGCTACGCGCACTGGCTGCTTATGAACATGGCCGGTGCGGCGGTCCCGGTGTGGGATGCGTCGGCATGTGTTTTACTGGGGGATTCGCCCTCGGAATGATGGTCGACGAGCGATTACTGGCTCCGGTACTCGCTCAGCCCAGTCTGCCGCTTCCCATCGGCAGTGGCAGTAAGCGGTCCCTTGGAATATCAGATCGCGACCTACAGGCGGTCCGCGACCGGATCGACGACGGAATATGCATCTTGGGCCTGCGTTTCAGCGAGGACAGCATGGCGCCGGCCGAGCGATTTGCCCGTCTCCGCGAGGAGTTCGGCGACGGTTTCATCGGTGTCGAGATCGACTCGTCGCCTGGCAACTCCCACCGGATTTCCAAGTGGGCCCACTCGACCCTCACCGAGGAATTCGTTGACCAGCCAGGCCATCCCACCCATGACGCACTAGATGCTGTACTCGGCCATCTAGCCGAACAGCTCCTGGAACTGGACTAATCGGCGATATTCAATCATTCATCTCTTAGGTCGGGCACCTGGTACCGAAATACCGACATCCCCTCGCTGTCAAGGTCATGGGGCAACAACAGGCCTCCCGTCCCGATATCTCCGTGAGGCCTCCACGGCGCACCCACAGGCACCGGACGCACGTCGGGCCGAAGCTCGCGAAACTGCCGGTCGACATCGGACGTTTCGGCCGCCGTCATAGTGCAGACGCTATAGACCAGCAATCCTCCAGGGCGGACGAGACTGATGGCAGAGGCAAGTAGCGAAAGTTGAAGATCGGCCAATTCGCGAAACAGTGCTTCGCCGGCCCCGCCGGTAACAGGATCGTTTCGCCACCGAGCGTCAGCGCGTCTTCGAAGTACCCCTAGTCCCGAGCAGGGGGCATCCACGAGAACCCGGTCAAAGGATCCCGGAGGGAAGGGGGCTTCCATGCCATCGGCCACGACCAGGGCCAACTCCACTCCCAACCGAAGCGCATTTTCGCCCACCAGCGCTAGGCGACGGGGGCGCAGGTCGCAGGCCACCACCTGAGTACCAGGTGTCGCCATTCCCGTGGCCTTGCCGCCAGGGGCCGCGCACAGATCGAGGATCCGCTGCGGTACGTCGACCGCCTCGCAGACCGGCTCCGGGAGATCAACGTCCAGAACAGCCTCGACGACGAGCTGCGACGCCCTGTCTTGGCGGTAGCCATCTGCGCGAACCACCGCTCGTGCCGGGCTGTTACTGGCTTCCAGGACCCTGACGGCGTCATCAACTCCTAGATCTTTCACAAGGCAATCAAAAAGCCAGTCGGGACAGCTCAGGCCAACCGCCAAAGACGGCCAGGCCGGCGGTCCGGCTTTCAGTTGGTCGGCTACGCGGCGCAACACGGCATTGCAGAGACCGCTCACTCGCCTCGGAGCCACAGCCACAGTGGCCGACACCGCCGCGTGGGGTGGCACGCCACCAAAGGCCAGTTGGTAAACCCCGAGCCGCAACACGGTCCGCACAAACGGCTCCACTTCGTCGTGAAGCCATCGATCGATCAGGTGATCGCATGCCCGTCGCATCCGCGTTGTTCCATAAACGAGGTCAGTGACGAAAGCCCGGTCACGTCCGTCTAACGACGACCGGTCGAGCGCGGCCCGCAGTGCCAAATTGGCGTAGGCGCCACCCTCCTCAATCCGTCCCAGTACCTCTATTGCTAGATGGCGCGTGTCTGAAGACACACCGCCGGCCCATTCGGTCGACTTCACAGCCACTCAGGCTCCGAGCCGCTCGTCGAGACCGAGACGCGCACCGGCCGCCCAGTCATCGAACGCCATCCGGATTCGTCCTGCCGGCTGGACTTCCAGCAGCCGTAGCCCACCATTGCCCGTCGCCACCACGTCGCCGACAAGAGTCCCGGCAGCCACGTCACCAATGTGGCCAACAACCTCCGCAGCCCAGACCTTGATCGACTCCGAGCGGCACGTGGTATGGGCCCCGCCGACTCGGACCATTCTGTGTAGCTCGTCGGCCCGCCGAGCCCAATCCAGCCAAAGATCGGATCGGTTTATCTTGTGAGCCCAGCTCGGCTCGCCCACCTGAGGATCAATCGGACCGGGACCATCGGTAATCACCTTGGTCAACCATTCGACCAAGAGTTGGGCTCCTAGGACACTGAGGCGCTCACGAAGCTCGGCCGCTGTCTCGGTTGGGCCTATCGGGGTAGACGTCCGCGCCCGAACTCCTCCAGTGTCAAGTACCTCGGCTACGTCCATAAGACAAACCCCGGTCTCGGTGTCGCCAGCGAGGAGGGCTCGCTCTACTGGTGCCGCTCCGCGCCATCGAGGAAGCAGCGAAAAGTGCAGATTCACCATCGGAAGATGGTCCAGCAGTTCGACTGGAATGATTCGTCCGTAGGCCACCACGATGGCTAGGTCCACGTCGATGTCGTACAAGTTTTCAAGTTCGTGAACCACCGGCACATCAAGGGACATCGCCAACTCACCTACGGGGGTAGGGGTCGGCCCGGCTCGCCGACCACGACGGCGAGCC
>MDTE01149791.1_pt1 | contig 12061 bp, 4 predicted proteins | sample 811231 | NCBI WGS metagenome assembly MDTE01 (sample SAMN05326651, study PRJNA326480) | marine metagenome | isolation source: seawater | place: Indian Ocean: Red Sea | collected 2010
CTCATCAGCTTTGATGGGGAGGACAACAACAACACAAAGAAGAGGGACACTTTTTTTTTTTGCGATACGCAAATACGCGCAAAGGGACTACTACACGCCACGGATGGGACGAGATCTACCTCTTTCTTTCTCTCTCTCTCTCTATAAATATGCTCTATGGTCTGCTGTGCGTGTTTGGGTGATGCGTGGCGTTTTCTGTCTCACGAGTGATGTTCCCACCGATGGGAAAACTGCGGGAAGGAGGACGCTTTGGCGCGCGCGAACGTGTCTCGGGATTCGCAAAGGAGAAACTGATGCTCGTCCCACGTCTGATCGGCGCCGATTTTGTCCGGATTGAAGTCTAAGAAGGAAGAGGCATTTATTATCGAGTTCGATGTTGAGTGGACTTTTTCCTCGTCGTCGTCTTCTTTGCTCAATCGGATGACGCACTCGGCGACGGCGGCAGCCGTATTCGGGTCAACTCTGTCGTCGTCTAATTCGCACTTGACGCGTTTTTCCAGAATTTTGGCAATCATGGCGTTCGTGAGTTGACCTTGGATGCCCGAGCGGACTGCTTCATCTACTAAGTTGACTCTAGGGACCATCATCGCGTCGGCTAAGCTTCGACTGTTTGAAAGCGCGACGTATGGAGTTGATGTGTTGGAAGTTGACATGCCGCCGATGGATTCTGACCATCGCGAGACGAGCGAGACGCATTGTTTCAAATGCGCTCCAGCGGAGAAGCTTACGACGCCTTTTCCTGGGACCAAATTCGCGATATCTTCGATGAAATCTGCATCGTCCGTGTCATCTAGCGACAAAATGGTTCGAACTAAAGCGTTATCTAACCGAGACAGTATTGCTTGTAAGATGGCCGCGTTGGCGACAGCCAAACCGGGCGCTTGGTTCGCGGTTTCGTTAACGCCCAAAAGAATCGCAGCGCGATCCAAAGCGCGAACGTATACGCGTCCAACGCATTCGCCCTCACCTTTCAATTTGTTTCGTGTTTCCTCCGATTCCACTGCACACTCGTCATCGCCAGAGCACATGATGGATGGATATATCGCGCGGCGCCATACGGCTTCAAATGCAAATGCGAACGTTTCGTCTCTCAATTTCCTGGCATCTTCCCAAACTGCGGAAAGAGTGCTACCTTTCGATTTCAAACCTCTTGCAAACGCAGCAATTTGTACCCAAATCGCAACGAGCTGCTTTGGTTCATCGAACGCGTACCCTCGAATGCATCCACTGAATGCGTCGAGGACGCGATAACATCTCTCTTTTCTTGACGCTTCGTCGGCGTCTTCTTGGAAGGCGTATGCAAACAATGCTTTGGCGACGACAAAATTCTCCGTCGTTTGCGGCGTTCGAACGAGTGCGGCTTCGATTGGTGCGCTGTATTCTTTTGTACTCGTCGTCATCGTATCGTGACGGTGATCCAATCCTTCTCTTTGTTCAAGCCGGGGGACTCCTGTCGCTTTCAATTCGTCATCGTCGTCGTCGTCGTCTTCCTCCTCCTCCTCTTTGTCCGTTTCATCATCATCCGTCGAGTCCTCGTCCACTATCGCCCTGGTTGATTTTAGGCGGTCAAACTTTGTAATGACCGTCGCATTTCGTTTCGCCCAAGGTGGAATCATATCCCCGTCTGAGTCGTTCCCGCTCGTTGAAGAGTAGGCATGTCCAGCCTCTCGCATCATTACGTCGGATTGGTCGTCACCCAACGATGATTTACGCATGGAAAATTCTAACAACGTCCTCGCCTTTTCGTCGCTCAAATCTTTTCTTAAAGTTTCAATAACTTGTTGTAACTGCTCGATTTCATTTCTAGCGTCGTCTCGTTCTGACGAAACAACTTTCAAAGAATTTTGTGCCGCGACGATATCGGCGCTGACAGAGCTCTCGTCGACGCTTCGTTGGCTATGAACTTCAGCAATCTTTTGCTTCAGAGTCTGCGCGAGATTTTTCAACTGTTCGTTCTCCTCTTCCAATCTCGAATGCGAGACTTGCGTTGCCCCAAGTTCCAACTTTGTTTCATCCAAGTTCTTCTTCGTACGTTCGAGCTGTTCGGATATTCTCTGGATCTTTTGTTGCTCCTCAGAGAGATCGTCCTTGAGTTCGGTAACTTCGTGCTCGTATCTCGTTTTGACGGTTTCCAATTCTTGTTCTAGTTGTTGCACGGTGCTATTGTTATTATCGATCGAAGTTCGATTGGTCGTTTGACTACCTGCGTTTATCGGCGACGAGCGAACGCCTTCGAAGCGATTACTGTCAAAACTCGCACGAATGGCCGCGCGGTGCTCCAAATCCCAATCTTGCGATATGCGCTCAACCATGGAGAGTTCAGAATTTCTCGTTGGGGACGAAGGCGCTTCGCTTCGCGTTACGTGCGTAGAAGCAGCCCCGTGAGAAGAGACGACGTTGTTGTACCTATGCGCTTGCAACGCCGCGTCTTGCGGCATGGGTATGCTGCTCCAATCGAAATCGCCTCTAGATCGATCCAAGGAATTGCTGACAGATCGTTGGCGCAAATCGTCCCCATTACTCTCCAAGGACGCGTCCACTAATAAATTGTTCCTGCGCACGTTTCGAAATGGCGGCGAGCCTTTCGATTCGAGAACATCGTCAGCGAACAACCGTTTATCCGTGCGAAATTTGAGCGACCGTCTTCTAAATTCTGGAGACTTGTCCACAAACGTCGGTCCACCCGAGGGGTTCACAACGCCATGCGATGAAGAAACAGTCACATCCTCGCGATCTCGTAACTCAGAGCGGTGTTCGACCGAGCTTCCCCCGTATGAAGTTCTTCTATGCGACGGCGTTGGCGGCGGTCGCGTCGGTCCAGGCGTCGACGGTGGCGTCGTGCACCGGTCATCATCATCGTCGTTTTGAAAGGTGCGATGCGTGAGCGCGTCGTCTATATCATCGAATTCCTCGTCTTCATCTTCATCATTATCTTCGTTTTGGTGTTCTTCATCATCTATTTCGGTATCAAATTCGTTGTCATCTTCCGTTTCTAAATCCGAATCGAGGATGAAACCATCGCTATCGACTTCTGTGTTATTGTTCTCGTCGTTATTCTTTCTCATATTCGAATTGCCCATGCGAGGCGTTTCGCTTCTATCCACTGCGCTTATCGATGCGCCTAGATTGACTTGAGACCCACCGTCTTCGCGACGCGCAAACGGATTCCACTTTTCTTCTCCGTCATTATCGTTGTCGTTTGCTTCAACGTCGCGGCCATTCGCATCCAGTTGCTGAGATTCATTTGGAGGTACTTTCTCGAATCGATCACGGGCAAACATCTTAGCGGTAGATTTGGACGCATCCATCAAAATCGCGTCGTTCTCGCTCGACATCGCTGGTCTCGCAGCATTTACAACAATACCCCCCGCACCTCCTGCACCAAACCGCGACGCGTGTAACGATGATGACGGTTTCGCTAGCGGCATGCGATTTGTGGAGACATTCCCGACTGGTCTCTGCCCTGGTTTCACGACATCAGCCACGGAAAACGTAGATATAGGTCGAATATCTTGGTCAGCGACAACAGCACTCGTGTTGTTGTTGTTGTTGTTGTTGTTATTATTATTATTATTATTACTAGTACTTGCGACTTGCTGCTCTTGAGTTCTCGAGAAACGATTGTTGTTGCGGCTACCGGCAGTACCTCCTTCAGGAGCCGCGACAAAGGCGTTCCCGTCTGCTGAATCCTCCCCGTCGTGTCGAATCGTCATCGTCATTCTCGCCTTCCCTTCTCTCGACGACGAATAATACTGCGACGCACTCCTCCCCATCCTTTCTAAATACTTCTGCTCCAATCCTATCTCTACGGTCACCTTCACCCCCATCTTTCCGCCTTTCTCCTTCGCTTTGACAAAGTCACTCAATTCGCAATCTACCGACCCGATGTGCACCCCCGCCACTTTCTTCGTCCCGTCTCTTGCAGCTTCCGCTTCGTTTTTGTTCGCTTCTAAAATTAAAAGTCGCAGCCATTTCTTTTTGTTGTTGTTTTCCGGATGCATCGTCGCCTCGAACGCGAACGTTTCGTCTTGGAAGTCGTGCCTTTCCAATCGAGGTGAATTGAATTGGTCGTTTCCTCCAATGTGGTGTGACGATGGATGAGACGACGGTTTCGCCAGAACGCTCCTCGTCACCCCCGATTTATTCTTTCCTCGGTGCCACGCGATAGCTCTCAGCGCGTTCGTCCTGCCATTCGCGTTGTCGCCGGTGCTGCTCGTGGTCGCGGCATCATCATCATCAAACACCGGTACGATTAATTCGTGGATGACGACGGTAAAATTGACGGCACGCTTTTTCGACCCGACGACGGCACTATAATTGGCATTGGTCGTCTTGTTCGACTTCGAGCGCTTAATAAACATGACGACACGCGACGAGAAGGGGCGAAAAAAAGAAAGCGAACGAAAGAGACTCGGAGGAACGCGCGGCGCCTCTTTGCTGCCCTCTCCGTACAAGCTTTGGTGCGTTGTCTTTGCGCTCGAACTGTGAACACGTGAAATGAATTGTTCGGAAATTGATGAGCACTCCTCGACACCTTAAACAGTTTTCAAAGACTCCTTCGAATGAAAAATTGTACTACCTCATACCTACATACTTACTCGACGTATTATTAGTATTACAAGGGACGCGTACTCTCTCTAAAGAAGACCACCATTTTGGCAAAACGCGCGCGCTTTTTCTTTTCCCTCTCTCACTCTTTCTCTACGCGAAAGGGTCGTCAAAACTATCCTCAACGTCGTCGTCCTCGTCGCTCTCCGCGAACGGGTCGACGAAGTTTTCGGGCGTTTTCGCGACAACTCCAGAAGACGCGCGCGGAGCAGGGGTGGCGCCGTTTTGAGTATCGAGGAGAACCGGCGGTACTCCTCCTCCTTCTTCTCCTCCTCCTCCTGTTGAGTTGTTAGTGCTACTAAAGTTAATCCCGTCCAACCCGCTCGGATTTCTCGAATGGTTCGGCGTCGTTTCTTCGTCGGAGAAGAAGCCTCCAGAATTGGTTTGCGAGTATAACGCGGCGGCAACCGCGGGAGGGGCGAAATCTCGCGGAGTTGGCGCGGAGAAATCAAAGCCGTCAGTCGATCGTTGTTGTTGTTGTTGTTGTCCTTTTTCAGTTGGTTTCGCGTTCATCGAAGCCGATGACGGAATAACTGGAGGTGAACTGCTGAATAAGTCATCTTGAAGTTGTTGCTGTTGTTGTTGCGGTGGTTTCGCCGCAACTGGAAGTGTCTTGGTCGTGTTCCATTCGTTCCATTGGTCGAAGCCTACTTTTGCGGTCTCAGGCGTCGGTGGCACCGGTGTAGGCATCGGTGGCAAGGGTGGGATTTGAACGCCTTCCCAAGAACCGTTCGGTGTCATGGCCGATGGAGGAGGAGCTTGTGGTGGCCCGCTATCCTTTTGTTCTCGGTCTTTCTTTTCCGCAGCCATGGAAACGTTGGCCAATTGCGTCGTCAAATCCGCGCGTTTACTCGCCAGCTGTAGTCGTTTTTGCGCTAAAGCGATGTCATTGTTAAGTTTTGCAATGTCACTTTCCACGATTTCTATCTCGCGTTCCATTTCTGCAGCATTCGAAGCATTCGTTGGGAGGCCGCTCAACTCTCGAAGTTTTGCATTTTCCTGCTCTAACTGTGCTCTCAATACCTCTCTTTCCTCTCTCGCTTTTTCTAATCGAGTAGCGATCGAATCGTCTCCACTCTGTTCGCTCTTCTGAATTAACTCTTCGCACATCTTTTTTGCCTCTTCGATCTTCTTCTTCAGCTCATTCGCTTCGCTTTCCGCGACCGAAGCTTTATTCTCTGCTTCTGCTAAATTCGCCTCGCACTTCCTGCGAAACAACGCTAAATTACCTAAAGCCTCTTGCGCAGCTTTGGCGGACATTTTATTTTCAGATTCTCTAGTTTCTTGCGCGAATAAGTTTTCGTCAGCTTGTTTCGCAGCGTTGAATTGCGTTTCTGCGAATTGTCGCTCGGCGGTCGGCACGGCCGAGACATCGAGTTGCGGACCGCGAAAGGTGAACGTCGTTTCATTTGTATCGCCCCCCGTAGATGTACTCGCTGTGGCCGCAACGGTGTTGAACTCTTCACGAAGCTGTGAACCAGGAATGAAGTTAAACGTTTCTGGTTGCGCAAGTGGAACTTGAACGCTCGCCAACATTTGTTCTTGTTGTGGTTGAGGAGGAGCCATTGAAGTCGAAGATGTGTTGTTTGTAAACAAACCAGCTGCGTTTTGATCAAACGGAGGAAATGGCATGGGCGGCATCGTTTCTGGACATTGCACACCCCTCGTCTTAATGACATCCGCTAAGTACATTCCAACCACAAACTCCGGCCACGCCAACGCGCCAATCTTCCTCGCGTCTGCAATTTCCCAAACTTGCTTCAAAATATGCTTCTCCAACCCGGACGCCGCAATCATCGGCGCGCAGACTTGCGCTGGAATCGACGCGTTTGGATCGTTATTTGTGTTTTGCAAAAACTGAATTTGGTATCTTTGGTAATCACTCGGTCCCATCGCCGGCCATTGTTGGGTAGGTTGGGTAGGAAGAGGAGCAATCGCAGGAGGTATCGGGGCAGCGGCAAAAGCTTGCGACGTTTGCGCCGCGCTAAAACTCGAATCGAAGCTGCTGCCAAAGGAAGAAGATGAAGGAGGAGCACCAAACCCAGATGCGGTGGTTGCTACTACCGAAGGCACACTACTAACACCATTGTTGGCAAACGATCCCGCAGGGGCGGCATCAAACCCGCTGCTACTTGGCACGGCGGTTGCAGCCGTAGCGGGAGGTTGTTCGTACGCCGCAAATATATCGTCGCTCAACATTGGTCTGCCACTCGTCATTGTTGACGTCGTCGCTACTTCCGTGTTCTGTTTTTGTTCTGTGCTCGTCGTCGTCGCTGCTGCTTTTCCTTTGTTCGCAGTAGCGCTACTCCCGGCAAAGTCAAAACCAGGAGCGGTTGCTCCGCTATCAGCACTCAATTCCCCTAAACTCTCTCCACTCTTCAAAACCGGCGTCGGCAACCCTCTCGACTCTCCTTTTCTCAACAACTGAACGTGTGCGCTCGTAATTTCTTTCACGCCGGCTTGTTTCAGCGACACGACGCCCATGGCGACGATGAATTCTTTTAAAGTTAGGAATCCATTCTTGTGTTCGTCCGCGATTTCCCAGCACTCGATGAGATCCTTTTTTACCAACGCATCGAATTTCGTGAAGAATGGAATGGCTTCTTGACCGGAAATTTGGCCGTCTCCGTCCAAATCGGCGAGGGCGAACCATTTCCCAAAGTCTGGGGGTGAAGATCCTTCCGCCATGGACGTCTCTCGCTCGGACAATCGCGCGTGTCGAGAGAAGAAGAGAGAGAGAGAGAGCAAAGGAATGCCGAATGCGAATGGAAATTTGCCGTTTTGAAAAAGTCAAACGGAAGAGAGAAGAAAAAAGGACAAGGACGTTTGAAAGTCGAGGAAAGCAACGCACGACGGTTCAACGTTCAGAATATTCATGTAGTTGTAGTTTAAAATAATATATACGTCTAATACCAACACCAACACGCTCTTTCTTTCTTTTTCTCTCTTTCTCTCTATGCAATGTATCCCTCTTTCTTAAAGTTCCAATTTCCCTCTCCCTTTTCTCTTCTTCGCGTTCTCCGCCGCCATCTTTTCTCGCTCCGCCGGATACGCCGGTTTGATCAACCTCGGGTACTTTTTCAATGCCGGCGGGTATCGTCCCGGACACTGCCAACTTCCCGGCGGGTCGCACACGCGATTATTTGGATCTTCCAGCCACTTTCGAGATTCCATGTCCACGTCGACGACTTTGTAAATGCGCACTTTTCTATATTTGGACGTGAAGACTTCTTCGAAATGGTCTTCGGAGACGCCGCCTTGGAAGGAGACGAGTTTGAAGAGTAAAGAATTAGCCATCATCGGCGACGGGCGACCCTGGCGGTCGACGCCAAATTTGCGTTGGATTTCCATCATGTCCACGGTGCCGCCTTTCTGGCCGATGCTGGCGCCAATGCGGAAGAGATGTGGGGATTTTGCCATATCGTCGGAGCCGCCGCCGGTCCACACGAGGACGTAATCTGCCAAGTGGCGGATGACGTCGTACGCTTCGTCTTCTGGAGCGGTGAGTGTTCGCGCCAGGTTGGCAATGTGTTCATGGTTCCACGTGTTGCCATCCGCGATCGAGGTACGGTTGGCGATGCCAGTGATTTGGTAGCCGTAATCCCACCAGGCCATGACCCGAGCGTCTTCCGGGGTGTTTTCTCGTACCCACTCGTAGGCGTCCATGTAATCGCGAACGAGAATGACGCGGCCGTCTTGGAGTTGACCTTTGAACATGACGGATGGCATAGACATACCTTGAGCCATATCGTGAGAGTACTTCATGAACGAAGGCCAATTGGTGGCAAATTTCGCGAGGCCAAGACACAAGAGCGTCAAACGGAACAAGACAGAAACGTTCGAGTGGTAGATTTTCGAGAGGGCTCGTCTCGGATCGTTGACGAAGGAATCCTTGCTTTTTGCTTCCGGGGATGAAGAAGACATGTTATTGTTGGAATGCTTCTTCTTCATTTTCGTGTTGGAAATTTTTGCCGGCGGTTCGTCCGCTTTTTTCTTTTCTTCGTCCACGTGGAACAAAATCGATTTACCCTCCAAGTATCGAACGGCGTATTTTTTGCAAATCTTATGCAAATCGTCGACCGCGTATCCAACTGCGATTCCGCACAAACTCGCCGCGATAGGACCTAAGAAGATAATCAAACGAACCATTCTGTTGGCGAAATAATACGCCACGCACGCGTACAACGGTAAGAACAACGATTGCGGGTTAACGTGCGCAAAGAAATGCGCGACGGCGAAGAGGAACCCAATAGGTGCAGTCGTAAACATGGAACCGTGCAAATATCTCTCGTACGCATCCGCAGTCCCTGGTTGATGTTCGGCGACCGAGTCTACCAATGGATTCCCAGTTTGCGTGTGTTTAATAAACAAACCGCGAACGCGCACGGATAACGGCCCGAACCACCCGGTTGGCGCCAGTGCCGCGCAAATTGCGGACGCAATCGTCGCTGCTCCGGTGTACACCCTTATCCTCAACTGCCACGCCTTCTTTCTATCTCCTTGCAACTTTTGCTTCCTAATCAACATTTCCCCGTACCCGATGACGTTCAAGCCAAAACAAACAAACATGGGACCAATTTGCTCAGCGCTTTTAATCGGCTGTAATCCAACCACGGGAAACTGAATCGCACCTAACGTCCCCACGATCCAAAACAACGAATACGCCTTTCTCAACGCATCCGTGTAATGTCTCAACGCAACCAAGGATGCCGCGTGTAAACCAACCATGTTCAAAACGAACGTGTACCCACCCCACGCGGCGACCATGTACACGTAGCACAACCCTGCCGCCGCACCCAACGGCCAGGACTTTTCGTTTCTATTCGATCTCGCCCACATGTAAAAAGTCAAAACCATCGCCGTCACCGCTAAAGACTCGTTATCGTACCCACCCGCGATTGACCGCATCGTGTGCGCGGGAATAACCGCCATAATCAACGCCGCGACTACGCCGCCCCACGCGCTCCCGGAACATTCGTGCGTCAACATCGCCGTCAACACCGTTGCCGCGCCACCAAACCACGCCGGGAAGAAAACGCACGTGTCGTTCAACGAAATCGGTGTGAACAGATTAATCACTTTCCACAACGTCACCGCGGTCACTTGCATCCCGGGGTAAATCGTTGACCCGACCGGTCTCCCGAGTGGGTACCAACTCATGTGATCGAACCAGGTGGTAAATTTCTTCCACCCGTTGTCTGCCAAATACTGCGTCGCGCGGAAATTGAACCACGGGTCGAATTCGTGAATGATCCTCCCGTATTCTTGCACCGCGAATAAACGAATGGCGTACGCGGAGAACGCCGCGTAGGCGATCAAAACCGCGCGGAGGACACCCGAAATGGATGGGTCGACGAGTGCCATCGCGACTCTCTCTCTTCTTCTTCTTCTTTCGCGGCAGCACCCCAACAGCGCGCTCTCCTAATCGATCGATCTGTAATCCGAAAAGATCCCGATTCTTTTTTACTCCCACACTCTAAAACGACTTTGAACGAAGAAGGAGGAGAGAAAGAACCAAAGCGCGTCGTCGAGTCGTCCTTCTTCCTCGAAGAAAAACGATTATTATTCGTTCCCGCGTGTGGATGTCCGCAAAGCGCGCGCGAAGAATTGCGTTTCGAAATCGGAGAGTTTTTTCCCGAGTTATTATTTTTTTTTTCGAAAGATTTTTTGCTTTTTTTGAGAAGAAAAAAGGAGGGACTTTGACGACGAGAACACAACAACAACAAAGAGAGAGAGAAAAGAAGAAAAATGTACAACGCGTTCTCGAATAAACTCTTTCCTAGTACGTACAAACAATATAACTACGGACTACGAAGTGCACACGTTGACGTACCCGCTGAGATGCAACAATCTCACCAACATCGTATCGAACGCCCAATCGTGAAACCTGGACATTCTGGGCGATCGAGCGTCGTTGCGTTTGTTCAACATGTCCATGCTGTAACTGAAACCGAACAAGTTGACGCGTTCGCACATTTGCATTGCCATGTAGATGGCATGGACGCCAGAATTGACGTTGGTTGGACACTGGAAACCTTTATATCCTAAACGATGCAAATCCGATCGAGATTTGAAGTAGCCGTTGACCATGTATTTGATGACGTCCGGAGCCATGATTGCGGTGTTTTTGTTCGCTCTCAATACGGGAGGGAGGAACGGGAAGGACATGTAGTTCCAGAAGATCCACAGTTCGTCTTCGACAGTTTTTCTGTCTTTCGTTTTCGTGGAGGAGATGTAAACATTTTTCGTGCTCTTCATGGTTTCCGCGCGTTTTTTGTTGAAGACGCGCAAGGTGGATTTAACGCCCGTGTAGTTTTGCCAGACGCCGCTGGAGACAAACGTGTTGAATCGAATGACCGCGTCGTGTTTGTCGATAATTTCACCCATACCTTCGCGTTGCAAACCAGGACCATTGCCGACTAGGGCACATGTTTTATAGGTTCTTATTGTTTCTTTCTTCGCTTTCGGCGGCGGTTTCGTGCCGATGTACGGAAACGTTTCCGGGTTCCCCGTAATCGAGCCGCACCTTTTCGTTTGGCCGTTGACGATGATGCAATTGACGTAATTTTTTAAAGATTTGATGCCATCTAAGTTTTGAATGGCTGCAAATACGTCCTCGATGGCATGGGAGCACCTATTTGTTTTCAAACACCCAACTATGGCGTCTTCGCCGGAACGCATGCTTTTCTTCACGCGTTCGCTCGCCGCGCACTTCGGTTGTAAAGGCTTATATTTCCCCGCCGGAAGTCTATACGCGAGGAGCTTCCTTCTGCTACTGCTTCTTCTAGTGCTGCTATCTTCTATTTCTTTGTCATCTACCTCTTCTAAATAGTCTTCCAACGCCTCGAGCACATTCCTCCTCCTTAAAGTTCTCCCGTTCTCTCTTTTCCCTCTCACGTTGCCGTCGTTATCTTTCTTCCTCCCGGCATCGAACGGCGACCACGGTTCCGGCGCGTTCAAGCATCTCAATTTCGCCAACTCCATGGTTCCCGCTGGTTCTTCTGGCCCTCGTTGCGCTCTCGCACCGTGTCCTAAATCTCGTTCGATATTCTCGATGATCGCTTCTGGAAAGTTGTTCTCGTCGTATTCTTTCTTCCGTTTTTCCGGCGTCATCCCATCCTCGTCCGCGCCAACGTCGTCGTCAACATTTTGCACATCATCTTTCTTCCAATAATCTTCTCTCTCAATTTCTTTTTCGAGCAGCCTCTTCTCCTCTCGCAGTTCCTCCAAGCGTCCGCTCAGCGCACCCGTCTCGTCGTCTTCCAAATCGTTTTTGTTGTTGTTGTTGTTGTTGTTGTTCGAACGCCCCGCGGTTGAGAGCGTCGTCGTCAAAGTCGTCGCGTTTTCCCAATCGCACAGCGCAATCGCCATGAAGCCCGACACGAAGAGGACGATGTACGTCAGAGATTGTCGTTTGCTCAACGTCGTCTTTTCCCCACCACCACCACTCCCA
>MDTE01178296.1_pt1 | contig 12061 bp, 11 predicted proteins | sample 811231 | NCBI WGS metagenome assembly MDTE01 (sample SAMN05326651, study PRJNA326480) | marine metagenome | isolation source: seawater | place: Indian Ocean: Red Sea | collected 2010
AGGCAGAGATGTCTGCGAACAATTCACGTGGGAATACAAAAATTACAAGTACAACGTGCTCGGGGAGGAATTTAAGCTTCCGGAACCGTTCACGGGCATTCCGCGCGTCGATCCCAGGAACAACGAAGAGTACGTGGGACAAATGGAATTCACGGATGACTACATCTCGTCCATCATCGGACAAGCGCTTCCGGGAATCATCATCGCGTGTCTTTTATTGGTGTCGATGCTTTTGGTATTGATCTTCTACGTGTTGTCTTCGGTGTGCAAGTGCTGCGGATTGTGTAGATGCTGCTTCCGACCGGTGCCGTACACTCGCAAGTCGTTGCACGTGGCGAAGGGTATTCAACTTTTGTTTGTGCTTCTCTGCTTCTGCGGATGTGTCGTCATTTACGTGAAATCGCCCGATCTCGGGGATGGCATCAAGTCCATCGCCTCCGGGTTGTCCAGCTCCGCCTCGCGAGTGGTGAGCGATGTCGAGTCTCTCCGTGGGGCGAACATCACCACGTACGGAGGAGGCTCGGGAAGTTCGTTTACTTCGCAACTCGACACCTTCGTGGACGCGGCAAAGACCGTTGAAAAGGAAATCATGAACACGGAAAATCTCATCGACTCGCGACGAAAAGATGTTCAAACGGCGGCTGACATCATTGCGGGCGTGCTTCTTGGCGTGGCTTTCATTACGATGGCGTTGTCCATTCTCAACTTTTGGCGCCTTCTCATCATCTTCTCCGTGCTGACGTCGATCATTTTGATTCTCACTTGGCTTGTCGTCGGTACTGTGGCCGCGTTTGGCGTCTTCTTGGATGACTTCTGCGTCACGATTAATCAATATTTGATCGATCCGGCTTCTGTCACCATCTCCAAGCAAATCCCGTGCTTGTCCCCGAGTCAACTCGTCCAGTTCGGCAGCGAGTGGCGAGCAATCATCTCCATCACGGTTGACGCCTTGAACGCACACATCTCAGCTTACAACGGAGCCACGACCGGGACGAAGAAAGACTACGTGTGCCCGCCGTACGAGTACCAAGAGCTCGGTGATTTGTGCGGTCCGAAGAGCACCACCTACCCCAGGTGGGCGAACTACGACATTGCGAATGGCGATTGGGTTTCTCCTTTCTGGAACGACGAGTACGTCAACTACGTGTGCGAAGAATACTACCGAGATACGCTCACGGGTTTGACTGATACCTCGAAGGTTTGGCCGAAGTGGGACTGCAGCGTCTCGGGTGGTTTCGCCAACTACAGCATCCCGGGGAACAACAACGCGAACACTTACAGGAACTCGACCAAGAAGATTACCGATTCTCTCGGCAGCTACTATGTGAGCATGAGTACAAGCAACAACCCCACAAGGCAGCTAACTGTGAACACTCTCGTCAGTAACTTGGAAACGTTTGCCAGCCTGGACACGACGTACAACTCCTTGCTCAAGTGCGAATTCGTCTCTCAGATCTTGGCGTCCATCTCTCCGGGCTGCAACGACACCGTCGACGCCGTCCACATGTTGTGGCGAGGTTTCATCGTCACCGCCGTCGGCTATTTGTGCCTGTGGATCACCATGCTCGTCACCATCGGTCGCATGGCCAACGCCGACTTGATGATCGACGGCGGCAACTTTGACGCTAAAAAGGCTGGTTTGGTGTAAATTGAACGACGCCCGAGACGTTTTCAAGCAGAGAGACGACGCGTCGCTCGCGCGAGAGCGCAGCGCGTCTACGATATTTTGTCTTCATGAAAGTCATCCTACAGTACAGTACGTATTAATGAATTGGTGACACTAATCATGCTAACGCACGTTGCTATAAAAATCATTTTACGTGCGAAATCAACCAAACCAAACGACGCGTTTACGAACGATTTTCGGCGCGCTCCGCCGCCAACGCCGCGCGTCTCGCAAACGTAGACTTCGCCTCTTCACTCCGATTCGCGAGCGCAACTCGTCGCGCGAACGCTTCAGGATTAAACGGCGTCATGCCCTCCGGTATTCTCGCGTTCGGAGCCTTCTTCAACGCTCTCGGAGGCGCCTCCATGCGCACCAACCTCGTCTCGTCCAACCCGTGCTCCTCTCCCGGAAACACCCGCAACTTCCGCATCATCTCCTTACTCCGCACGCACCTCGGCAGCATGCGCTCCACCGCCTTTCTCAACACCCACGTCGGATCCCTATCGAACATCTCACTCGCCGTTCGCGTCACCAACCCCCCGACGTACCCCGTGTGTCGATGATACCGCTTGTCCCTCAACTTTTTCCCCGTCAGCGCCACCTCCCCGGCGTTCACGACGACGACGACGTCCCCGCTCGACCCATCCCGAGAATACGTCGGCTTATCCTTCCCCTGCAGCGCGCGCGCGAGACGAGACGCCAATCGACCGACGATCTCCCCGCGCGCGTCCACCAGGCGCACGCGCGAACCCTCGAGGTTCGGGACGTTTCTCGCCAGCGCGCGCGCGGCGTCGCTCACCGCGCGCGCGCGAGGGGACATGACGACGACGGCGTCGTTCCCGTCGATGTCGTCGTCGTCGTCGTCGTCGTCGACGGTGACGGAGACGGAGACGCGCGCGCGAAGAGAGGCGAGGTGTGGGGATTCATTTCGATTCGATTCGATTCGATTCGACCGCAGACGACGACGACGACGATGTCGGCGGTGCGAGCGGTGCGAGCGGTGCGAGCGGTGACGGTGCGCGCGACCTCGCGCGGGGGATGCGGGCGCGCGGGGACGCGCCGTGCGCGCGTCGTGGGCGCGCGCGCGATGATGGATTCGGGAGGCGACGGCGATGACGACGACGTCGTCGTGGTGAGAGACGGCGATGACGTCGCCGTGGGAGACGCGGGCGAGGGAGGAGAGGGAGGGGATGTCTCGCTCGTCGACGTCGGCGCGAGCGAGGCGAGCGAGGCGAGCGAGCGCGAGACGCGGTTGGCGAGGGAAATCATGGCTTCGGAGAGCGCGGTGGAGGTGGCGGAGGATGATTATCGAGGAAATCTTCGATTGTTTTTGGACAGCGCCGACGCAGAGACGTACGATGCGTGGTTACCGACGGGGATGTTCACGGGAGTGACGACGAATCCGGCGATATTGGAGCGAGATGGGGTGGAATGCGGCGTGGAGGCGTTGTCGGCGCTGGCGCGAAACGCGTTGGAGTTTGACGCGGTGGATGAATTCCAAGTGCAAACCTGGGGAGAGGATAGCGATGAGATGTGGGAAAATGGCATCGCGTTGGCACGTTTGGATCCGGAGCGCTTGGTGGTGAAAGTGCCGGCGACGATGGAGGGGATTAAAGCGGCAAACGCGCTAGTCGTGGACGGAGTTCGAGTGACCATTACGGCGGCGTACGCGCCGCATCAAGTGCTCGTGGCGGCATCTATCGGAGCAAACTACGTCGCACCGTACTTAGGGCGAATGAATGATGCCGGTCGCGATGGCATGGGGACGATCGTTTCTATGCAAGAGACGGTGGAAGAGTTAGAAAGCGATATGCGTGTTCTGGTTGCGAGTGTGCGCACCGCCGCCGAGCTTTCAAAACTTGCGTCAAAAGGATGCGACACCTTTACGATTAGCGAGAAGGTGGCCGCCGAAATGTTTTCCGATCCTCTCACGACGCAAGCAGCGCTCGATTTTCAAAGCGCTGCCCAGCGCATGGCACCAAAACCTCCAAAGAAGGAGAAGCCCGCAGAGGAAATCGTCGAAGTCAAAGACAACGTCCAAGATTCGGACGACACGGAGTATGTACCGGAAGAAAGCGATGCGAATGCCGCCTAAATCTCGTCTCGGTGCATCCTGGTCGATTTCGCGCCCTGCTCGATCAATGAACGAATTCAATTATCGACCATCTTTTCGCCAGCGCGGCGCTACCTATTTGCGTTTGTTAACAAGACATGTATCAGAACAACTTCTTCGTAAAGACGTTCGAGTCCCCTGACGCCGTGAAAGCGCGCACTCCATCGAGTCTAAGAATCGATGTACGTCTTGTGCCGAAGGGAGCTCGCCGTCGACCCACATCGAGCGGCGCGCCGGCGAGTAGACGGCAGGCCCCTGCCACACGGGATCGAGCAATCGCCAATCGTTCGAAGTCTCCCGCGGTGGATGATGAAACACCACAGATCGTAGCTCAACGTCGTCGTTGATGTTTTGCTCCAACGCTGAAACAAGATCCCCCAAGTCGCACATCGTGGAGTAGACTTCGGAATGTTTCGCTCGGAAAGCAGTGGGCGTCAACTTTTGCGAAGAGGTCGCTTCAGATTTGGCGTCGGGCCGCGTCTCACTCTTCTGAGGGTCGACGTTCATGGGAAGAGGAAACTGTTTCTAGATTGAGTCTTCTAGATGCGCGACCGGGAATGAACGTGGAATGCAAACAACCATCTACTGTAGGGTGGTGTGAATAACGACGTCGGACGGAACACATTGTACAATACATCGGGGACTAATTCGTGTTAAGTGGCGGGATTAACTGCTGGTGGCGCCGAACCCTGCGCGATACCCATAGTTTTTATGTACTTTGGTGGAAGCAACCTCACAGACTTCAAAGCATCGGAGACCAGCGACATGTAGTACACGCACCAGAAAGTAGTGCGCCGCACGTCGCGATCGCGGATTGGCTCCATTGCGGGGATATCGAATGTATGGAGCATATCACCGATCGCGCCACTTTCAATAGTGTAAGGTGCCCGCTTTTCCAAAACTTTTTGTTCTGGGATATCCGTGCTCGTCCACTGTGTGTCGGGCTTTGAGGGTGCCTCCCTTCGCGCCGCCGGCTTTTTCTGCTTTTTCCGAGGCAAGGACGGGCCGCTGTTCGCCAAGACGGTCAGTTGTTCAATGATTTCCGCTTCATCAATGTTGGGACTCGAAGCGCGTGCTGGTCGTTTTGATTTTGCCGCGTATCTGTCAGACACCCTCAAATTTCGCTCTGCTATGTCGTGCGTTCCGAGCTCCACCAGTGAGCTACTCTCCACGTAAAATTCTGACATTTGACGCATCTTTTTACCCTTGGTAGAACGCTGGCGTTCGTCAATTTCTGGCTTGAGTATGTTGACTTTTATCACCGGAGACTCGTGGTGTCGTTCAGCCTCTGCGGGTTCTTCTTTCTGGAGCCGTTTGTTCGGCTCCTTGCGTTTGCGCCCATCGCTGTTGTGATCAGTCCCACTCTTTTTGTTGACGGCGTTGCCGGCGCGATTACCCGCGGACCGAACCGCCTTGCTGTCCGCGTTCTTTTTGTTTTCATGTCCCTTATTCGTGCGACCTTCCGTGGCCGGGATAGTGGATAGCCTTTCCGTTGAGGCCGATGTTTCCAACGCGCCGTTACTCGCCCCCTTCGCCCGCGCCTCCCTCACCTTCATGTACTTCATCATCTCCCTCGACGGGGTCAACCCTTGAGGCACACGCAACACCAATCTCTCTTTACCACCCTCGAAATCGATCTGCCACGGTTTGGTCGTCGTCAGCGCCCCGAACAACTCGACGTTTGGCAACAAAATCGTACCCCACAACACCTCCACTCCTTCGTCGTCGGCGGGCAGGCCCGTCAATCGCGCGCAAAAGTCCCCCACCGTCTCCCCGACGTACACCGGTATCGACGACGGTTCGTACTCCGGCAACTCACCGTCCGAGCCTCTCACACTCACCGGCGCATCCCTCTTTCTTCTCGTCGCGGCCTATCGAGAGCGTCGCGCGCGTTCCGCGAGATTCGTCAGTCGCGCGCCCTTCTCACGCCTCACCTCGCGCGCCTCGCGCCCGATTCACCCATCGACGCTCCCACGCGCGCCGATTCGATCTCCTTCACCCCGTCCCGGCGTCCACCCCGCGTCCATCGCGTCCGCGCGTCCGCGCGCGCTCGACACAAACGCGGTCGCGTCGAGACAATCACGCCGCGATTCTCATCCCTCGTCGTCGTCGTCGTCGTCGCGCACCTTGGACTCGATCGATAACAGGACGTGTCCCAACACCGCCGTCCCGCGGTTCGACCCCTCACCGCGCGCGCTCGCGTGCGCCATGGCTCTCCGCGCGCGCGATTCTCACGAAGGGTCGAATGAAATGAAATGAGATGAATCGCGGCAGTGTCGGTCGCGGTCGTCCCCGCGCGCGACGTGCGAGCGATGGCGACGCGAACGAGCGCGGGAAGACGCGCGTCGCCGGCGGTGGCGAGGTCCGCGCGCGCGCGTGGGCGAGGAGGCGCGCGAATGATGACGAGGCGCGCGACGTCGATCGCGAACGAATCGTCGGAGATGGACGCGCTCCGAGGGATCGAGATCGCGCGCGCGGTGGATGGAAAGACGGTGATCGCGGGGGGGGAGGCGATTCGGAGCGAAGGGCGCGTCGCCGCGCTCTTCTTGACGCAGTTTGGTGATTTCGATTCGTGGGAGTTGGCGCAGCGCGCGACGGACGACTTGGGGACGCTGCGAGAGGCGAACGTGCGAGTGGTGGCGATCGGTATCGGAAGCGTGGACGCGGCGAAGGAATTCGCGAAGCGGACGAATTTTCCGCTGGAGAATCTGTACGCGGACGTGGATGCGAAGTGTCACGCGGCGTTGGGCTTCGCGCCGGGAATGGGACGAAAGGGGGGAGAGTTCGAGTGGATCGAGGATAAGATGCCTTTCGTGAACGGATACGCGAAATTATTGCTCATGTGCGCTGGAATTGGATCTCCGGGAACGCTACCGGCGGTGTTCGGGGGATACTTTGGGAGCAAGTATAAGGATGAAATCTTTCGCGAGGGATCAAACGTGGACGTGCCGACGATTCGCAAGGCTATGAAGCTCACGCTTGGAGACGGGTATTTGCGCCCATTTGAGCTCGCGACGCTGCGTTTAAACAACATGATACAAATTCTTGGTAATTGGGAGGCTCTGGCGCCGACTGATAGCGAGTTGCTCGTGCAGCGAGGCGGCGTCATCGTCTTTGACGACGGCAAGGCGGCGTTCAGACACGACGACCAGGGAATTTTGGGTTTTTGCCCGGCGTCTAGAGTGGTGGAAAAGGCTCTGAGCGACGATCCTTCGGCTCCGCCGGATCCAGTCGCGACTTTGCACCTCGCTGCCGAATCGAGACGCGCGTATGTGGACGATATTTTTACCTCTATTTCTGCGCTCGAAAAATCTAAAAACGCAGACAACGTCAAGGGTGAAGAATTGACGGGAAAATGGCGCTTGATTTACACGACTGGAACGAAGAAAGTTGCCGCCAACGTCAATCGCACGGGCGGAGGAAGCTACTTCCCCGTGCCCGCGGTGCAATCTTTCGACTTGAACTCTGGGCGCATCCGAAATGGAATCTACCTCGGTCCGCTCAAGTTTTTCTTCGACGGTCCGTTCATCTGGCGCGACAAATTGAGAATGCTCGAATTCACCTTCACGCGCGTGAGTTTAGCGTTCGGATCTCTCGGACCGTGGTCCAAGGACATCGACGACGGTAAGTGGGAGGCGGTCAAAGCGACTGAACAGAGTGCGAGTTCGGGACAAGGCAAAATAGAAAAGTCAGATGTGAAAGCTTCAAAGCCCGGGGCGAACCCATTCTTTAAATTTGTTTACACCGACGACAAGTGCATCGCGGCACGCGGTCGCGGTGGTGGGTTGGCGCTGTGGGCCCGCATCGGGGACCCAGAGACGGACGCCCAAACGTAGATACACATTAAAACTGAAATTTAATCTCATCGCACATACGCGCTCACGTACTCACGCTCCGTCGGACAACACTCCATGAGCGTGTACAGAACGCCCATGGTCTTCATTTTCGTCGCGTTCTCAAAGCCCTTCCCGGTAGTTATCTTGTGCAAACCGTCGCACACGCTCGGAATGAACTGCGTGAAACGATCCGTCGCAAAGCGCAGCATGACGTCGATCAATTCAACGATGCGAACGACGATATCCTCGCGCCACCCCGCCTCGACAAATGCGTCGAGTTGTCTCAGAGCGGGGATGAGCATGTTATCGAGATTCTCGCGCACGATGTCCTCGAAATTCTTCACCGAACGCACGATGTCTTCTCCTACTTTGCGCACGTCGCTAATTTCGTCGCGAAAAGCTCCGAGTACGTAGGGCGTCACCCTCGCCGCGACAATCGCTCCGACGGAGGTCTCATCGCCGATCAGTTTTCCACACAGTCTGACGAGCTCCATGCGCACGAAAGGAGACGGATCACACGCGATCTCAGCGAAATAATTTCGTTTGCGCTCGTCCCCGCCGGTGAGATGCGCGACGACGACGCGCGCGTCGACAAACGCGCACATTCGAGTCAACGCGCGAAGAGCCTCGACCCGAACTTTACTCGACCGATGCCTCAGCGCCGGCGCCACGATTTCTTCCACCACGCTCGCGCCATCCACCCCCAAATCTCTCCTCGCCGTCGCCGCCGCCGCCGCGTCCACCGCCGCCGCCGCCACCCTCGCGCACGCGTCTCTCGAACACATCCACAACCCTCGCACCAACGCCTCCCGCACCCCCACCCGCGCGTCCTCCTCCACACCACCGTCACCATCACCCTCCTCGTCGTCCCCCACACCCACTCGCAGCGCGCACGCCACCACCTCCACCGTCTTCGCGCGCGCCTCCTCGCTCGTCTCGCCTCCGCGCGCCAACCGTCCCGCCAGCGCCTTCACCACCGCCCTCGCGCTTCTTTTCGTCGTCATCGCCTCCTCGCGCATCGCCTCCAACGCCTCGAGTTTCCCGTCCGTCGTCCGACCCTCGTCCATCGCCCCGTCGGTCAACCCCGTCGGTCAATGCGACGCGCGCGCGGTCGATCCATCGATCCGAATGCGTGCGCGCAGAATGGACCGTTCGTATCGCAAAAATCACGGTTTCGTACGTTCTGTTATTTGTATACTAAAACGTTGTGTATGCACCGTATGTCCTATTATGTACATGAGGGACCCGTGCGTTCGATCGTCCGAGGGGAACGAATGCGCCGCGACCGACCGTCGCGCGTCGACGCGCGCGCGGGAGACGACGACGCGCGCGCGAGCGCGAGGACGACGTCGAGCGCGAGACGAATTCGTTCGGTTGCGTTCGCGAGAGTAAGAGAGGGAGAGACGCGCGCGCGACGGCGGAGAGACGCGTCATCCATTCGCGCGCGCATTCATCATGGCGACCGCGAGCGCGCGAAGACGAAGCCGACGAGCGAGCGCGATGGGATCGGAGGCGAGCGCGAGACGATCGACGAGGCGTGAGAGACCGACGGTGGGGGACGGGAACGGGAACGGGAACGGGACGAGCGAGGAGGCGACGGAGACGTTTACGTTTACGCCCATCAACGCGATGCGGTCGTTGGAGAACGTCGAGCTGAGCGCGGAGCGGCGAAAGGACGACGCGGTGATGGGAGGGAAGCGCGCGAGGCGAGGGACGCCGGTGAGAGAGGTGGAGGGAGTGGAGGAGGAGGCCGGAGTGGAGGAGGAGACGGAGGAGAGAAGAGCGTCGAAGACGTTTTGGGCGCCGGAGAGCGCGAGAGGCAAGGCGACGACGCTCGCGCCGCTGGCGCATTCGAATGGATTACCGCCAACGCCTGCGGTGTACAGCGCGGTGCCGTGGCCGAGCTCGATTCCGATTCGTGAGCAATCGCCGGTGGTGCGCGCGTCGACGATGGTGTACGGTGAATCAAGAAACGCGTGCTTCACGCCGGACGGGCGCCGAGCGGAACAGCCAAAGCTCGACGTGACGAACGTTTCCGCGGGATTTCCTCCGCTCTCGATGAAACCGTTGGCGAAAACACCGAAGGAACTCGCGACGCAGCTCGTCGAGGTGAAGCGTGAAATCGCGAAGCGACAAAGCGATACGATGGAGGTGTCTCGAGTGCTTCGACAGCTTCAGCGTGAAGAGGCGGACCTGTACGCGAGAGCGTCTGAGATTCAGCGCCACTTGCTCGAAAGCACCAGCGATGGGCAACCGTACGATTTGAACGTCAGTCCGATGATTGCCGAGGGAAGCGTCCAAAAAATCGTCGCGCTCGATGACAAATTGAATGTGAACGTTCAACCTCGACGCGACACGCAACAAGTGTTTGTCGAGGACGCCGAGCCGTCGACGTCCGAAGCCGTCGTCAACACGATGCAGCCTTTCCAAAAGCTCGATGTGCGAAAAGCTTTGATTTCAGTAGATTTTATCGACGGTCCGGGAGGTTTGTCCCTGTTCACCGCGAGCGCGGACGACTGTCTTCGCGTGTGGGCGCCGGATAGTCGCAAACCGGCGGCTCTCATGCGAGCGCCTCGAGGGCTTAGCGCCACGACCATCGTCGACGAGCGCATCGTTTGCGCCGGCACCAAAACTGGACAAATTTTTCAGATGGATCTCGTCACCGGTCAGCAAATCGGCGCGCTCACGCAAGGTGAGCACGCGGCTCCATGGAGCGTGAATGCGCTCGCCAAGGTTGGGCGCGACTCGGACATGCTCATCGCCGCCGCCGGCACGGGCGGAGACATCAAGATATGGGACGCTCGTCTCGCTCGAAGCGCGGCTCCACCCATGGTGATGTACGCGCACGGCGCTCGCGAGATTCTCGACTTGTCCTTCTCGCCGAACGGTCACACCGTCGTCGCGGCGGCAGCCAAGGATTTGCGCGTCTTCGACGTCCGCATGAGCGGTCGCTCGGTGCGCCTGCAACCGCCCGGCGACCACGCGCCGAGCTGGAAAACCGTCAATCACGACGCATCCACGGGCGAAATCATCGCCACTTGCACCGACGGCGACATTCACGCTTGGTCCGCCGACGCCCCGCACGCGCACGCCAGAACCTTGCGTCGCGCGTGCGCGCCCGACTCCGCCGCGGTCACCGTCACCCCCGGCGCCGTCCTCTGTGCCTCCGGCGTCCACACCAGCGCCATCGACGTCCTCCATCACGCATCTGGCGACGTCATCTCTCGCTGGCGTTCTCCAGACGCCCTCGTCGTCCCCGCGTGCGTCGCCGCCAGCGCCGTCGGCGCGCCCGACCATCCCTACGGCGCGGGATCTCTCGCCCTCGGCGCCCTCGACGGCACCGTCCTCGTGTTCCCCTAGTCGTCGTGCATCACTCACACCTTTGATCACTCTTTCCCCTCGCGTTCGCCCCCTCTTCTCGTCGTCCGGCTCCAGCGCCCCGTCCCGCGAATACGCTCAAACAGTTACGGCGACGTAACAAAACGCACCAGAGTGCGCATGAATCGTACGCGAATGCGTGCGTTCCCACGTCGCGCGCATCCCTAATGATCATGATGCGCGTGCGTCACACACCATCGCGCGCGGCGCGCGGCGCCCATGGCGCACGACGAGCGAGCGCACTCGAGCGACGACCCGGCGCGGTCCGTCGAGCGCGCCGAGGAGAGAGAGGAGGACTTCGACCGATTTTTATCGAGGTTGGAAAGCCTCCCGTCGACCGATCTCACGAGCGATGGTTGGACGATGGACCTCGCGGAGGGGCGAGAGGAGACGCCGACGTTCGAACCCATCGCGGAATGGAGCGCGAGAGACCTCGCGCGCGCGCCGGATGAGACGAGAAACGTGAAGAGACAGGGGCCGGCGCCGGCGCCGGCGCCGGCGCGCGCGCCGCCGCGGGGACGCGCGAAAAGTTTCCAAACCGTCATGCTCGAGCTCAGAGAGACCTTCGTCGCCCCGGCGCTCGCGACGCTCGAAACGTTTCAAACGCAGGGTTTATTCACCGACGCCGTGCTCCTCGCCGGGACGGAGATTTCGTGACTCGGCGCGCCCGCTCGGCGCGCGCCGGCGCGGAGACAGTCCCGCCGCCGCGTCTCCTCGCGCGTTCCGAACCCAGACGCGCGCGCGTCGCCCCTCGCGAACGCGCCAAAACATAGATACCTCATCGAATTGTTAGCATCCACGCGCGAGCCCTCTCGAGGACGTCCCCACCCCGTCGTCCCCACCCCCGCGCCCATCGCGCGAGACCCTCGCGCGAGGGAACGCGCCCCATCGCTTCACGACCGGTCGTGACCCTCCACGACCCCCCACGACTCCGGCGGCTCCGGCGGACCGCACGGAGGTTCGTGCCCCGCATTTCTCGGTCGCGGTCGACACGGGTGTCGATTCGAGGGTCACGACTCGACACCCACCCCGAGGCCAGACGATCGCGGCATCGACTCGATATACATG
>MDTE01114910.1_pt1 | contig 12060 bp, 20 predicted proteins | sample 811231 | NCBI WGS metagenome assembly MDTE01 (sample SAMN05326651, study PRJNA326480) | marine metagenome | isolation source: seawater | place: Indian Ocean: Red Sea | collected 2010
TCTCCTTATATTAAGCAAGTTAACGTTATTTGGGCTACATGCCCTATTGAAAATACCCAACCCTGGCATATCTTCAACAATACTATTTATCATAGTAATTCCAATATTAGCACAAAATGGCAAAAAGTCAAGAGATTTTTTATTCAAATTGTGTAAAAACCCTGTTTACAACATTGTTTACTCTTACAAAAGTAGTGCATTTACCCATGTCTTTTAATCTTTTTGCACCTATATAAGTGCAGGCAGATCTTACTCCTCCTAGTACTTCTGTAATTGTATCCTTGACAGGTCCCTTGTGTGGTAACTGTACAACTTTGCCTTCAGCACCACGATATCCGTCTTTTCTACTACCATGTTTGGACATTGCCGCATTTGAACTCATACCATAAAACTGTACTTTACCGTCAATTATTTCACCTTCTGATTCGTCATGACCTGCTAACATTCCTCCAAGCATCACAAAGTGTGCACCTGCTCCAAAGGCTTTTGCTACATCTCCAGGATATACACAACCGCCGTCTGCAATAATGTGTCCTCCTACACCATTGGCCGCATCTGCACATTCTATAATTCCCGAAAGTTGTGGAACACCTACACCAGTCATTAATCTTGTTGTACAAACCGAACCTGGACCAATACCGCATTTTACTATATCAGCACCACGTAAGATTAGTTCTTCAGTCATTTCAGCAGTAATAACATTACCTGCTATAATAGTTTTATCTTGGTATTCATATCGTAAACGTTCAATAAAGTCACCGTAATTCTCATGATATCCGTTTGCTACATCTACACAAATAAATGGAATGTCTGGATATCTTTTTAGCACTTCTTTCATAACTGCATAGTCAGGTGCATCTTTATCCCATATGACTCCTGTCCCTGTGCATACAGACAGATACTTCATTTTTACGCCATCTCCGATAGCAGTTTTCCAATCTTCTAATGAATAATGTTTTCTTAGTACAGTTATCATTTTATAATCTTGCAATACCTTAGCCATTGCAAAAGTACCAACACCATCCATATTGCTTGCCATGATAGGAATGCCAGTCCATTCTTTACCGCTATTATAAAATTTAAAAGTTCGTGTTAAATCAACATCTTTACGTGATGTCAATGTAGATCTTTTTGGCTTAAAAAGGACATCTTGATAATCTAATTTAATGTCATGTTCAATTCTCATTTGGTCACTCCATAGTTAAATGATATACTGAGTCTATCTTCTTTTGTAAGGTTAGGTTGTACACTATGCTTCAACCAACCCGGGAACACATAAATGGCTCCTGTCATAGCCTTATAAGTTGTAGCGGTACTTGTAAAATAATTAGGTTTTTCCATAGGAGGTAAAAAATATTCTGCACCATCGTTTCTTTCAAACATTATATTACCTTGACTTGGATCACTTTTAACATAATATACTCCACTCAATACTGAGCCTGCATGATTGTGTAAAGTATTGTATGCTCCTGGAGTGTTAATATTCATCCAAATGTTTTGTATCTGTAAAGCAGGCATTTCAGCCTGAGCCGCACAAAAGTTTACCTGTTCTGTAATTGCATTTACTAATTGATCAAATTCTTCGTTATCGCCCTGCTTGACAGAATTACTCTGCCATCCTATATAGTTACTAATCTGAACTCCTTTATCTAAGTTCTTTCTATCATATGCAAAGGTTTCGATTTTATCGTTGTCAACGCCATTTAGCATTCCAGACCAAATGACACTTGGAAACCATTGTTCGGCGTTTAATGCCATTTTAGTAACCTCGTTCGTTTGCTAATTTTTCTTGTTTTTTCTGCCAACGTTTCTTACCAGCCGCTTTTTCTTTACGTTTTTTTTCGCTGGGCTTTACATAATGTTGACGTTCTTTATATTCTTGTAAGATACCTTCATTTTGTAATTTCTTTTTGAAAATACGTAATGCTTTATTAACGTCATTGTTTCTTACCTCAACATAAATACCAGCACCCATTGGTCTGTCTTTTGGCTTTCTATCCCATTGTTTAGGCTTACTGTTCCACTGCTTTTTGTTATTCCACCCCAAAATAGTTAATCCTTTCTAAAAATTGTTTTAGTTCAAATATTCTGTTAACATTTATTACATTATACAATCTATCTGGCTTATTTGTCAAGTAAAAAGTTTTATCAAACTGTAAAATGTAACCAATTATCCATTGATCAATTATAGTATTATCTGTATCCAAAATAATATGATCAACTGCTGGTATTATATCAAATAACCAACCTAATTGTTCTTCTATATTTTCATACAAATACAAGTTTATTGGTGCTTTAAACTGCTTTGCATGGTGGTTAAATTGCTCTTTTACTGCATCACTAGGATTAACCAACAAAACACTTGCATTGTTGTTTAATAGCTTATCTGGTGCAGTAATTAGGTTTATTATAGGATCTGGCATCCTAATATTTACTTGTCGTTATCGCGGATCTTGTTCCAAACTGATTTTTCATTTTGTTCTTCATTTTGTTTGTATCCTTCTGGCTCAATTACTTCTGTAAGGTCTGGTTTTAATCTACCAATTTCTTCTTCCAAAACTTCTGGATCACTTACAAACCTAGCCCAAGGAAGGTCTTCTATCTTGCCTGTAATATATGCCTGTTTCCAATCTTTTATATTTTGATCTGGATTATCATCTTTCCAACGTCTTTTTGCTTTAGTCCATTCGTTGTCGTTTTCATATGTTTCTAGTAGTTTGGCTCTTTCTGTTATTTGCTCAGGAGTAAAGACTTCACCTAAATCTTTTACTGCTTCGGCATTTGCGGCCTCTACCCATTCATTCCAATTATCAAGATTGCTTTTTGATTCTACCGATGATTCGGAATCTTTTTTTTCGACTACTTGGTTGTCAGGAACCTGTTCTTCAACCTTCTCCACTTCCTCCCCTGACTGAATATCTGCTTCATCACTGGCTTTTCCATCTCGTTCATCATCTGCCACGTTAATGTCTTGTAGATCGTTTCGTTGTTCGTCCCCATCATCCTGTCCAACATCTGTAGGTGTCTGAACTGTAGTGTCAATATCTTGTGTATCATCTACTTCCTCCTCTTCTTGCTTGTCTTGTAAGGGAGGCTGGTTTTCCATAATTTTTTTAGCTCTTGCTTGTTCATAGTCACGCCAGGCTAACCCCCTACGTTTAGGATCTGCTAATTCAAAAGTATATTGACTCGCGATAAGCAAAAGAACTGCTAGAGGGTCAAATACAAATATAATCAATATTATTACCCATCTTACTGCTTCTTCTAAAAGATCTCTATCCGCTTCCTCTCCGTAAATAAATTCAGCGATATACTTTATCGGTCCAACTTCTGCTTCAAGTTTTCTATATTCTGCTTCAATAGTATATTTTTGCTCAGTTAATAAATCTATTTCAATATTAGCATTTTTAATTTTTAGTAGTTCACCCTCAATAAGTTCTGTGCTATTATCTGTAACAACCGTACCTATTTCAGCTCTTAATTTGTTTATTACCTTGTTAGAATCTTCAATTTCTTTTTCTGCTATATTACGAAGTCTTTTTATTTCTTCGTTTGCCGCAGAAATAATCGGTGAGTCTTTTTCTTCTATTTGTGCTATTGTTTTAAGAATGCTCTCACGTTTAGCAATCAAACCTTCTCTATAGTTTTCTACCTGTTTTGCAGTACGACTACCGTATGTCCCATCAACTCGAGTGCCAACAATACTTTGTAGGCGTCTGATACTTTCACCATCACGTCTATTAAGTAAATCGTTTAATGTTGCCAAGTCAGCATCAATGCTAGAAACTTGTGCAAGATAAGGTTCTATTTTCTTATCTTTTCGTTCTATTTCTGATTGTATTATCTTTTGTTGTTCTGATACTAACGGTTGTATTCTATCATATGCAGTATCGATACGTTTTTGTTCTCTGTCGATTTGATCTTGTATTGTATCATTTTTATTAGCACCTGCATTTTCAGCCTTGTTAATCTTTTCTTCTGATCTTGTTATTATATTTGTGTATCTTGCAATTTCAGTTTCTAGTTGACTAATTTTTTCTACTGATTCGATACTAGCAGATGTTTGTTCTATATGTGCTTTGGATAGATATCCAAAGATACCCATACTTGTTATAAACATAAGAACAACAACGGCAACACTTAGATAAGTTTTCAGCCACCATACCGCCTTACTCCAATATCTATGTAACCAGACAGCGGTTACAAGTTTTCCTATTTCTAGTACAGTTCCCATTACCATAATGGGTATTGCGGCCGCGGCAAATATTGCCACAAGCCCTGCTATACTATAATAAATTGCGACTGCTGAAATACTTAAAGCAGATAATAATACTAATATACCTAATGCCATTGTTGTCCTTATTAAGTTAAGTATTTACCTGACGAAACGCCAAGTGTTATCAGTACTGTTAATACAAGCAGTCTCGGAAAAGTCTCTCTTCTTGTTATTATATACAATTTGACTCATTATAACTCTACAATAACCACTGCCTTGAGGATAACTCATTGACACTTTAACTGTGCCTCTTGCACCAGTATTGCCGTTATACCAACGGGTAACTTGTCCTGTCTTTAGATTATTTAATGCAAAGAAGACAGCATTCTCTTGTTGTTTTCTGTCATAGTCATTCATCATTGAAGTCTTCCATTGTATTGCATTTATTGCCAAAGCAAAAGTGCTATTACCAGGATGATAAAGATCATGTGTACTTGCAACTGTACTATGACTTGTTTGATTAAATTGCTGGCCTGTTGAACAGGCTGACAATAAACCTAAACTAATTATAAGGATGGCTAACGATTTCCCATTCGCCGTTAATTTTTTGACAGACATAACCACGTTGTGCAACTGCCTTTCCATTAAGCCAAATATCATACCAATACTCCCTGCAATCTTTAGCAATTTCACTATATGCCAAGAAATGTTTATTGTTTGGATTGTCTGTACACTCTGTCACACCTTTACTGTTGACATTTGTTCCATCAGTAGTATTAATGGTTGTTGTCTGATAACAGTATTGTGGTTTAAACTGAGACATCACAGGTTGTTTGTTAGAGGAGCAAGCCGATAATATAGCGACTGCTCCTGCCAAAATGATCAGGTTTTTCATTTTAGTTGCCTGTTGCTTTAGCTTCTGAGATTAAAGCATCAAAGATATCTTTCTTCATGCTTAATTTTACAAAAGTATAAGTCTTACCGGCATACTTGTATGTGCCTGTTTCACGTGCTACATGTTCACGAATTTTTGTATCGTTTACTTGATAGCTGATCAAAGTGCTTGTTTCTTTTGTTTCTGCACCTTTGTTATTGTTAAATGCTATTTTAGTATCACTATTAACTGTACTATTGATTCTTTTAGCAAAGTTGTTCATAGCGATAGCATACATTTGCTCTTCAGCGGCTTGTTCAAATATACTTACACCTGCACCACAGGCAAAAACATATTCTTCTTTCCACCAAAACCAACCTTCTGTACCAGTTTCGGCACAGTTTGCATACCATTTAGGTTGTGCATAGTCGTCACGTTCGGCAATCGTTACCATTCCTGAACATGCATTAAGCATTGCCATTGTTGTAATAATTGCGCCTATTTTAAAAATGCCTTTCATAAAAGCCTCCATGTGTAAAGATTTCTTCTTCATTGTGTCTACATTATACTATCGTAAAGTGGGTAAGTCAAGAAGTTTTGATAACTTCTTTAGCCAAAATCTTTTGGACCTTCTTAATCTTTGAAATTATTAGATTTGTGTAATTTGGATTGGTGCTCCATTCACTCAAAAGAGGCACAAGAGCAAAAATATCTCTGTCTCCAGATTGCAGTTGGTAGTCCCTTATATCACGAAAATCTTGGTAATGTGGAAGTCTATTGATTATAGAAACCATGTCTTTTACCGATTGACATTTTGTAATGTAAGTTTTGACTCCCCATTCTACATCAGGATTGTCTTTTGGTTTTAGTTGTGCTTCGTCCTTGTTCCAAGTCCTAACACCAAATAGATTATTACCTTTTATTGCAAATCTACTTGTACCATAACCAGTTTCTATCACAGCCATTGCAACAATTATTTCCCTTGGGACTCGTTGTTCAACGGGTGTTGTTAAATTGACATAGTCTATACATTTTGTTACTGCTTTAACAAAAGATAGATTGTCATTGTAATCCATTTCAGGCTCGTAGAAGCCGTAGTTTTCCCACTCGGCTTGGACTTTATTTTGTACTTTTTTTGTAAGGTCAGCAACCACCCATTTATTTGGCTGGTAACTGCCTGATACGTATGCACCTGCGATCGTGGCGATCCATAACAATAAAAGTAAAAATATTGTTCTAATACGTTGTGGAATTTTCTTCCAAAGTTTTATGGCCATCTGTAAAATATGTGTGTACCTATTCTACCTACCAAATCAAGCTGAGGTGCCCATTTTGGACTAACATAGGTCGCGTGGTAGTGGGTTGAACTCTCTGTAACTCCTCTAAACTTAGATTCGTTAACAATTCTATATGCAATTTCTTGTGCTTTACGCCAAGCATCGCCATCTCTAACCTTGTCTGCTTTACCATCACAATACCAACTAAATTGACATTTGTGTTTCACAGGATTAAACTTTCGTTCTTCTTTGGGAAGATCAGGGTCCTTTTTAGTTTTCCAACTTTCTCTGACTGGACCTTGCAAAACGACCTCACAGATAGAGTTCGGATACCTTGCGTCATTAACACGATTTAGTACTACATCCGCCACTGCATATTGGCCTGCTATAGGTTCTGACTTGGCTTCAAAATAAATGTTCATCGCCAAACAGTATAGCTCTGGATGAGTAGACTCAGTATATAATTCTCCCTCAACTGCGTTCTGTAAAGTTATTGCTTGGGCATATGACATTGGTACCCATACAAACACAAAAGTCAGGATTGAGAGAAATTTAAATATCAACCCCATATTATATTTAATTGATGTTACAAAATTGTAATACTCCGACATTAGTTCCTCCTCATAGTTGCTATTTCAGTTGCTTGTTTTGATCCAGTTTTATCGTCATCGTCAGCGAAAATAGGAACCATATTTGATTTATGCATTGTTGCAATGCCTACCAATCTACGTTCTCCTGTGTACTGGATGCTTTCTTTCTTAGTGCAAGGGGCAAAAGAATTTTCAGACTTAAGACTTGGAATATTTTCTGTCGGTCGTTGGTATGTAGAGTCTTCGTGATACCAATCTGTTTTAATGGGTGCCTTTGTTCTTACCTTATGTTCGCCTCGCACATAAGCAATATACTCTTCCAAATTCATTTGCAAATTAGCGGCACCAATCTTCTTCATATATTTGTTATGCTTTCGCATGTCTTCTTGGTACTTTGCAATTTGCTTAAGAGTAAGTTTTTTCTTCTTGGGCTTTTTAGTGTTGAGAGTTGTTAAACCTCTCTGTAAATGCATAGTCATAAAAAAACTCCTGCTATTGTTTATGTTATACTACATAATAGCAGGAGTTGTTTAGATTGTCAAGACTTTTGGTTAATATGCAAAAGTTCTTCTTCTTGAAATTGAATACTCAAGTGCTGGTCTTCCAACTTCACCTGTGTAAATTGGCTTAGATCTTACGTTGAAACCTGCTTCTCTGATTTCGTGTACTCTAGCGCCTGGCGACATAGCATCCAACTTGTCTGTTAAACCTTCTAATGTGAAAGTCTTACCTGTACCCCAGTATTTCGCTAGGATTTGTTGCTTCTGTGTGCCTACTCTAAAGTAAGTAGAGCCTTTGTTTTTATTAATTGGCATCTTGCCTCCTTTATTAAAAAAAGAGCTCGAAAGAGCTCTTATACTTGTTACTAGTCTATCTTTTATAAACATAATAGTTACAATATAATATAGGAGTTGTATTGTGTCAACCTGTTTTGGTTAAGTATCTAATGTATTTTTATCTTTTGGAGTACTTTGTTGGATAATTTCTCTAACATTTTCTTCTGGTACACATAATATTTTGTCCAATTTATCATTTGGAAACTCTTGAGCCAATTTCCACATTAGAGGTTGTGGATATTTTTGGACATGAGCAACACATTCCTTTACATCATCAAATGTAGGTTTGTAAAATACAAACACATCTCTACTCATATCCGGTTGTATTGTAGCCATCAAGGCAACTATAAACCATTTCATTTTTGATACATCACCTTCTGACCAATTACTTCTGGATCTCCTGGCATTTGAAGATTAACTTTGACTTGGGCACAAGAGAGATAGTCTACACCCACTTCTTGTCCGTATTTCATTTTTCCATGATCCATTAGGCCATTTAATAGTTTATCGCTGTAGTCGTCAAAAAACATTTCACATTGATCATATGAGTTAAACATAAGTTGATAACTGTATAAATTTTCCTTCACCTCGGGCGATGCAACATAATACAATGTTGCTAAAAAAATAATTGTTATTGTGTTCATTCTTGGACTTTACCTTCTTTAATAAGACGTGCTCTATTATTTAAGTGAGCTTGTTCAACTTCATCTTTATTCTGGCCATTATACTTTACGGCATAACCTTCGTTGATCATTATGTCAGTCACAAATTTTGTATCTACCATGAAGTCGCCAAGTATGCGACCAAACTTGCCTTTTTTATCTTCGCCTGACTTGTCAATTTGAGTGTGTAAAGTTTGCATAGATCCTATTGGCATCAACTCTTTAAGCCTAGCTTTACTTGCCAATCCAAATTTCTTTTCAATCTTATCTCTGGTTCTAGATTCTGGAGTATCGATCCCCATTATACGAACTCTTTCTTTGTGCATCCAAATGCCAAACCCTAAATCAATATCAACGTCGACTGTGTCTCCGTCAACAATTCTTAGTATCTTTGATTTATATTCATACATATCATGCTCCAAACATATTTATAAGTTCAGGACCAAAGGCACTTGCCGCCCAGCCCAAAGCAGTAATTGTTACCACTCCTAAGATTAACCATTTCATTTTGAAATCATCAACTGTCATTTTAAATGCAACTAATTCGTTGCCTAATACTCGTACCGCCACTTCTAGCTTACCTTGGTCATCTGGTCTATCTGCCATTAACTTCTCCCTTGTCCTCTATAACTCTTGTAGCTTCGTCTTTTACTTTTATTCATACTGCTAGTTTTGATCATGGATTTATTACTTCCAATACTGGTTTTCTTGCGAGTCTTTTCATGAACGCTTGTAATAGAACTGAACTTCACTTTAGCCATAAGCCCCCTTTGATATTATATACATACATATTTATTAAAATTTTTAATAAAATACTAAATAACCACAAAAGGAACATCAATGCCCAAAAATAGAACATTCAAGTTTAAAGATGGAGCGGAAATAAAAGAAGTGACTGCCATGGGTTGGAAAAAAGCTGTCAAATCATTTCAAGGAGGAGCCAAGGCTACTGAAACTGTAGTAAGTTGGATTGGCAAAAAAGGAAAAGAAATGACAAAGAAGATTAAATTACCTATCGGTCGTTCTAAAAAAATAGGAAAATAACATGGCTGGTATTAAGCAAAGAGGACCTGTTACTGTACACCACAAAAGAACTGTGATACGGGACGGAGAACCAGTTGAAGTGAAGCCTGTAAGATACTATGGTCCCCATGCTAATGGACGAATGTGCGGTGCTTATGCCGACACAGGTGAAATGATATTAGGAGCAGATGGTATTCCAAAATCTTATAGGAGTATCTAGTGAGCTTAAATTTGCGAAAGTTTATTGTTCGTCTCAGAATGTGGTACGCTGATGTAAGAGGACATCATGGAAAAAGATGGAACTACGAACCAGCGGATCATTATATGGGAAGAAATAAAAAACGTTAAAATCTACTACGAATAATGTTGATGAATAAATGAACGTTTTCTTCTGGAGTATGTTTATTAATACCATGCCCTAGTCCACAAACCCAACCAGTTCTATCAACGTTTTCTAATTTATCACAAAATTTATGTACTTCTCTTCTCAGCTCTTGCTCAGGTAATAACATTTTATTTTCATCAAAGTTACCTTGTACAAAACCAGAAAGGAATCTTCTAGTTAATACATCATTAATATCTACATTATGATCCACACCTACACCGCCTACAATAATTTCACATATCTCATCTAAGCAATCTATACCAGGTAGATTTCTACTGTAATATCCAATGTTAGCATCACCAAAAGGTAATAGCAGAGGTGCATACTTCTGTTTAAAAAATCTTTGTGACATGTTTGATAGACCACTGTCAAATATCATTACCTTTTCTGCACCAGCATCTAATTGTAATCTAATATTATTGACCAACAAAGGTATCAAAACTTTTTCCATATAGTCTAATTTGAATTGGTTAGTAACCCTTGATTCTCCTACTGCATAATTCATCAATGTCCAAGGTCCGCCAACAAATCCTATTAGACTTTTATCATTGGAAAGCCTTTGTCTTGTTAATTGTACTGCTTCTTTTTGAAATGTTAAAAATTCTAATGCTTTGTCTATATCACTTAATTCTGTAGCATTCTGCTCTGTAAGATTGTATTCAAACTTTGGTCCTGGATCAAACTTTAGAGGTATACCTAATCCTTCTATTGGCCAAAGTATATCGGAAAACAAAATAGCAACATCATAATCAAACTCTTCTATAGGTCCTAAGGCAACCTCACAGGCTAAATTAGGTAACTTACATAATTGTTCAAAAGTCCATTTTTCTTTTAATTTTCTGTAATGAGAATGATATCTACCTGCTTGACGCATAAACCATATAGGTGGAGTTTTTTGTTCTATGCGTTTACATGCGTTTTGGAACTTTTCGTTCATTTAATATTTGTACCTACTTCTCTTCCTAACCAATTGTATTCGTTGCGTTTTGCCATTGCTTTCCATTGTTTATTGTTATTATAATTTATCGCTTCTAAGATTATACAGTCGCCAACAAGAGTCGAAACGGCTCCTACTGCTGTGTGGCAATCCCCATCTATTTCCTGTAGCATCGCCCTTTCACTCATAACACTATAATAAGTAGGTAAATGGTTTAATTTTTCAATAAAGAAATCTTTATCTGGCATATCTTTACGAGCCTGTATAGCTATTACTCCTTGTCCTACACAAGGTAACATTTTATCAAAGGGAAATATTTTTTGTATCCTTTTTTGTAATTGTAGTGCTTCTAATCCTGCCACAGCCAAAATAATAGCATCATATTCATTGTTGTCTAATTTTTTAAGTCTTGTATCAATGTTACCTCTGATTGGCCTAATATCAAATTCTACATTAAAATTCTTTTGTAACTGAGCAATTCTTCTCGGCGATCCTGTGCCTACTCTTGCATATGGATGAAGTTTACCAATATAACAATCTCTAGGATCGTTACGTTCCAAAACAGCTATTATTTCAAGATCATCATTTATTTGTGCAGGTAAATCCTTAAAAGAATGTACTGCAATATCTATAGATCTATCTAAAAGCCTTTGTTCTATTTCAGAAACAAAAACACCTTTGCCTCCTATTTCATGAATGGCTTTGTCTTCATGTATATCGGCTGTAGTTTTAATTTTTATTAGTTCTATAGGATTTGGGGATTGTAACGCATGAATAACTTTATTTGCGTATGCTATAGCTAATTTACTTCCTCTTACGCCTAACTTCATGACTTCTCCGTAAAGTGCAACTTTTCTGTTGCTAGGTAAGTTGCCAACCCCGAGCAATTACGCCGCTAAGGCATAATCCTCATTTACAACGTAGTCATTAAGACGACCGAAGTCAACAAATGTTACGTTGCTTAATGCATTATCGTTTGCATTTATAACGTGTCTTCGCGTTCACCGAGCTTAGATCCGGACAACTCCACAAAATCTATTAACTGCCAGTCGATCCTATTTCAGGCCCATCATAAAGACACTGAATCTTTTGGTTTACAAATATATGTAACACTTGTCCAGTGACCGTCTTTTGGAATTTCTGTGTATTGTTGCCTTACAATTTCGCAAGTCTTTTGATTGTTAAATGTCATTACTTCTTGTGACATACAGTCACCTTGTAAACATACTGTCAAAAGTATATGCCAAACTATTTCAACCA
>MDTE01191198.1_pt1 | contig 12060 bp, 9 predicted proteins | sample 811231 | NCBI WGS metagenome assembly MDTE01 (sample SAMN05326651, study PRJNA326480) | marine metagenome | isolation source: seawater | place: Indian Ocean: Red Sea | collected 2010
GCAATACCACGGCCTTTTTGAAACCAAGTTGCGATGAGCTTTACGACAGGGGGATAAACGCCCGATAAGGCAGCACCGGTCAAAAAACGGAGCGTGATTATGCCAAGTGGCGTGTCAGTCCAAAGCAGCAGAAGGTTGGCCAGCGCTGCGAGGGTGCACGAAAGCGCAATCAGTAAGGTTAACGACATAGTGTCGGAAAGATTAGTAAAGGCGATCAACACCGCCCCAAGAACAAATCCCAATTGCACCGCGTTAGTGAGCCAGACTTGCTGACTTTCTCCAAGCCCGGTCCTCACCGTCAGCTCAGATAAAATGACCGTTGCTGAAAACCAGGTTCCCAGAGCGCCAATGAGGCAGACGCTGATCAGCATCAAAGCAAAAAAGGGGTTTGTTTTTTCTGGCTCTAATAGCATATGAATAGCTGTTCTAGGCTCTCTGTATAAAGAGCTATGGTCCGTACCAATGCTATAGATGGATGGTGTAACCCAGCCTATCAAAGCTGGTATCGGTTCTGCCGATTATGGATTTGGCTTTGCGGTGCAAATACAGTTTCAACCAGGAAGGTCCATCCCCGTTCAAATTAAATCCAGCACTCTTAACGATAGCTTTGAAGATAACTATTTGGCTGAAAGAGAAGTCATATGAACAATTCAAGGGGCTACAGTCCTATTCAATCCGGGCCATAGCCACCATCTAATCAATCACTTGGTTGTCCTGGTGATGATGCTATCGTGTCAGGATGCAGCTGCGGTACCGTAGCCTCCAGACTATCCCACTCCAAATAGGCGTAATGCTGAGATGTTTTGTACAGTCGATGAACATCCTTAATTCAAAGATAACGTTATAGTAATTCAGAGAGCGTTGAGAGGTGTTGATGATTGCACATGAACCCCAGGTTTTGCGATTGTGCATTGACGATATTAATTATGTTGCCGATAGAATCGCTCGAAGCTTTCGACACTGAACCCGTTCATACGTCTTTTACCTACCATGATCAGTGGGATACCCGTGCCGCGTAATTTGTCGTACTTTGCCCTCGCCTTCCTGCTTTTCTCAATATCGTATTCGGTGAATTTAATATCGTTATCCTCAAAGTAACAACGTGCTTTCTCACAATAACCGCACCACGCAGTGGAATACATAACCACTTGCTCGACTTGGTTGGTTTGTGAATCGGAATTATTGTTTGCATCGATCGTATTGGTATAGCTGTTTACTCTGATTTTGACTTCTTTAGCCTTGATTGAATCCGGTTTGGCATCGCTATAGTGAACCTTACCGTTTTCATCTACCCACTTATAAATATCCGCGAACGCAAACGAAGCGAGAGAAAAATATACTATGATTAGACTTAGACATCTCATGATCGTTAAATCTTAAGTTTCTCTGAGGTCCAACATGGAAACACTGGAATATTACTATGCTTTGGCTTCTCCCTGGTCCTTCATCGGGAACCACAAGCTGATTGAAATAGCAGCGACCCACGATCTGACAATCGATCCAATCATCATCGATTATGATGAAATGTTCAGGGCTGCCGATACAATACCGCTTCCACAGCGTCCCATCCTGAGAAAGAAGTACAGATTGATAGATCTAAAGCGATGGGCTGATTTTCGTAACGTTGAGTTCAATGTGGAACCGGAGTTTTACGAAGGAGAAGTGGAAGAACCGAACGAGCGAGAAGGCGCCTGCATGGTCGTCGCCGCAAAAGAAGCGGGACTCGATTCACTGAGACTGGCTCACGCAATCTCGCGTGCCTTATGGGCAGAGGAGCGATTCCCCTTCACAAAAGACGAACTTATTCGGATCGCAAATACCGAAGAATTTGATGGCGACGAGTTGTGGGAGAAGGCAAAAGATGAATCAACTGCGCTGACCTACCAGGCAAACACGCGCAAATCGATCGAACGGGGTGTCTTTGGCATGCCATTTTATATCGTTCGAGATCAACCTTATTGGGGTCAGGACCGTCTTGAGTTGATGGAGCACCAGCTAAATTCCAATAAAGCCAAATAGTGAGCATTAATAGAGCCCGTCCTTATCCACTATAGTTGTTTGTTAACTGGCCAACCAGTATCTACGATCAATTTTCTCTCTTAACAAACTTACATTTTCGGAAGCGACAAGAAGCGACAAAGAGTATCGCTTTAGCTATCTCATCGGTCATCGACTACGATGATCCGCTGTTCCGTTTCATCCGCCGTCTCTGGGCCAGGACCACACCCAGTAAAATGATTAAAGCGGGCAGATAGATCCATTCCTTGGCGGGACGGCCCGTCTGTTCGATGTCCATCGCAGTGACGTAATCGCCGAAATCTATCCCACTTTTCTCCGCCAGACCATTGAAAACCATGTCAGTCACTATCCAGCGGCCGTCGGTTTCGACAGTCAGTACCATATCGAGTGAACTCAGGGGTTGGCCCGCAGTGGTGTCCCGCTCTTCAGGGAGGGTAAACACAAACAATTTGTACCGGTCTCCATAATCGGTCTCTCGGGTTACATGCAGTCTTATCTTCCGACCGTTTTCAATTTTTTGTTCTCCACTGGAAAACCTGTCTATATGGATAGGGGAAAACTCGGGGTAGATCTGGTTCATCAACGCATCCGGTCGGAAAAGGGCGAGGGTGACCACCAGTAGCAGTGCGATTTCATACCAACGACTGCGAACAAATAGCCACCCTTGTGTCGCAGAACTGAATGCCAGAATTGCAAGGAGTGAGACCACAAAAATCACTATTCCATGCCCGAAACTGTCTACCCCGATCAACAGAAGTTCCGGGTTAAATATAAAAACAAACGGTAATATTGCCGTGCGAATATCGTAGGCAAACGCCTGTACGCCGGTCTTCAGTGGATCGGCCCGCGATATCGCGGAGGCGGCGAACGCCGCGAGGCAAACAGGAGGTGTGTCGTCCGCGAGCAGGCCAAAGTAAAAGACAAAGAGATGAACGGCAATCAGCGGCAAGGCGAGTCCGGCGGCATTGCCGAGTTCTACAACAACACCAGCGAGCAGTGAAGCAACCACCAGGTAATTGGCTGTGGTCGGCAGCCCAATACCCAGCACCAAACAAAGGGCGGCGGTCAATCCCAGCAGTAGATACACGTTATTGCCGGCAATACTTTCAACGACCCCGACCAGGGCGTTGTTCAATCCGGTAGAAGACACCGCGCCGACAATGATGCCAGCCGTGGCCACGGCCACACCGATGGTCACCATGTTACGCGCGCCGCTGATCATACCAGCAACGACATCACGGAACCCTTCGCGAACCCCCTGAAGTACGCCTCCCTTCGCGTCGTGCCGGCACCGCATCACCTGCTGGCTCACAATAATGAGCATCAAAAGCAGTATCGAATAGAAAACGGCACTGCCGGGTGTCCAGCGTTTGACCATTAACAGGTAGATCAGAACCGCGATGGGTACAAGAAAATGCAATCCACTGATAAAAGTCCGCCACAACCTTGGAATATCTGCCCGCGGCAGGCCCTTAAGGCCCAGCTTCATTGCTTCCAGGTGTGAAATGTAGAACAACGCCACATAACTGATGACCGCGGGAATGAACGCTGCAGTCACCACATCAAAATAACTAATGCCTATGAACTCAGCAATGATGAAAGCAGCCGCACCCATGATCGGTGGCATGATCTGGCCATTGGTCGAGGCGGCCACCTCGATTGCGCCTGCCTTCACGGAAGGCAGGCCGATTCGTTTCATCACCGGAATCGTGAATGTGCCTGTCGTAACGACGTTGGCGATGGATGAACCGGAAATCGTGCCGGTCATCCCCGAAGCAAGAATGGCAGCCTTAGCCGGGCCGCCGCGGTAACGGCCGACCATAGCGAAGGCCAGGTCGAGGAAATACCTTCCGGCACCGGCCTTTTCCAGCAGAGCACCGAAAAGCACAAACAGAAATACGAAACTCACCGAAACATCTATGGGGATGCCGAATACGGCTTCTCCGGTAAACCACTGGTAGCCGATCAGCCGCTCAAACGACAGGCCTTTGTGGGAAATAATGTCCGGCATCGATTGCCCGAAGACCGAGTACACCAGGAACAAAGAGGCGACAATGACCAGGGGTAGACCAATTGCTCGACGGGTGCCCTCCAGCAACAGAACAACCCCGGCTCCTCCCAGAAGCAGCTCGACTGGTATGACAAAGCCCGCAACGGTGATTTTCAGAAGAATACCGTTCCGTTCGACCAGCCCTTCATAATCGATCGCCAGGTATACCGCCGATGCCACGGTCAGCAACGCCAATACGATGTCGTACCAGGCTAGACGCCCTAGGCGGCGCCCGTGCCGAGTGGCCGGGTATAACAAGAAACACAAGGCAAGGGCGAATGCCAAATGAATGCCGCGCTTCGGTAGGTCGATCAGCACTCCCCACCCCAGCAGAAACGGCAAGGGTGAGGCGATCCACAGCTGAAACAACGTCCACGACAGTGCGACAGCAGCGGTTAACCTGGCGAGGCCAGGCGGCAACTGACGACCGCGATATTCAATCTCGTCAGTCGAGAACTTCTGTACGCGGGTCACCGTTACCAGGCATTACAGCCAGAAGAAAGGCCGGCAGGCCCTTATGGCACCTACCGGCCTCAGAACACATTGGCTACCTAACCTTACATCCAGCCTTGTTCCTTGTAGTACTTGATGGCGCCAGCATGCAACGGTGCGCTCAGCCCGTCCGAAATCATCTGCTGGTGGGAAAGGTGTTTAAAAGCGGGGTGTAGTTTGCGGAAATCATCGATATTCTCAAATACCGCCCGCACTACTTCATAGACCACCTCTTCAGGCACGTCCGACGATGATACAAAAGTCGCCTTTACGCCAAAGGTGGTGACGTCACTGCCACTGGTCTTGTAAGTGCCTGCTGGAATCGTGGCAAATGCATAGAACGGATTATCGGCGACCAGTTTTGCCTCGACATCGCTGTTCAGATTGATGATCCGAGCACCGCAGCCATCCGTTGCTATCGCAACACCTGCATTCGGTACACCGACGGTGTAACCATAAGCATCGATTTTCCCATCACAAAGAGCCTTTGACTGCTCTGAAGAGGTCAGCTCTGTAGCGACCTTGAAGTCACTCGTGGATGTACCATGAGCGTCCATTAATACTTCCATGGTGCCGCGCTGGCCAGATCCGGGATTACCGATGTTGACCCGTTTACCCTTAAGGTCAGCCCAGGTGTTGATCCCCGAGTCTTTCCCGACGATGATATGAAACGGTTCTGGATGTACGGAGAATACTGCACGCAGTTTATCCTGCTTTTTACCCTCCCATTTACTTGAGCCGTTGCTCGCATGGAACTGCCAGTCAGACTGTGCAACACCGAATTCGAGTTCGCCCTGACCAATCTGACCGATGTTGTAGTTCGATCCACCAGTCGATGGTGCCGCGCAACGGATTCCATGTTTTCGGCCCGACTTGCGGCCTTCTGCGGCTTCTCTGTGCACCATGCGACAGACCGAATTGCCCACTACAAAATACACCCCGGTTGGTCCGCCGGTTCCAATGGATATAAAGGTTTTTTCGGCAAGCGCCGATGTTGATCCCAGTACACCGCCGAACAGCAACGCCGATGCAGCAAGGACCGGAACAGCTCGTTTGACATAATTTTTCATAGCCTTCGATCTTCCTTTATTTCAGTTATTTAGTGAACTGGAGAACGTCATTTCTGTCCTTAATCGAGTTTTCTGCATTCCAAAATTTCTCTTCCATCGTATTGACTAAAGAACATCCAAAACGCGCCAATAGTATAACGAGAATGTTTCCTCAATGGTCATTGGAACCCTTTCTGCTAGGTCGGGAACTGACGAAGCACTGATCCCGGCTGGACGCCTTCTGACAAACTGCCGCTCGCATCGACTACACGCTGCCCGTTGACCCAGACCCCGTGGACACCCAGCGGGGGCGTGTGGACGCGTTCAAGTCCACCGGGAAGGTCGTCGACCATACAACGCTCACCGATGCCGACGACGTCAGCATCAAACAGCAAAAGATCAGCACAGCCCCCCACCCTGATCTGTCCGCGCCCATCGATCCGCATCGCCTCGGCCGGTTGCCGGGTCAACCGATATATGGCGTCCTGAAGCGTTAGATCTCCACGTTCCCGAACAAAGCGCTGTAACAGGTAGAGTCCAGTGCCAGCCTGACAGAAAAATGTCAAATGCGCACCAGCATCACCCAAACCGATACAGGCACGCTCATGCGTTAGCAGTTGTGTGACTGCATCTTCTTCTGCATTGAACATACCCACAGTGAATTCTGTTTCCAGGCATTCGGACAGCGCAATGTCGAGCATACAGTCCAGCGGGTGTTTGTCCTGCGCTTTCGCCATCTCGGCAATCGATCGTTCATCGGGCACCTGATCCTCACAGGCCCCTTTTGATTTGATGGTCATCGTGTTCCATTGGTTTGAAAACCGAAACGGCGCGCCAGCGGTTTCAAGCTCTGATTTCACCCGCGAACGAAAGCTTGGATCACGAAATACGGCCATCTTATCCTCGTCGCAAGAGGCGGCCATTGCTGTCTGCCAAGACGAAAGACTTTCCAGTGGATAAGGCTCACGGAGATTGAAATCCATGATCTCAGGAAACGGCGTTACCTGACCATAGATTTCCTGACCACAGGATGCGGCTCCAGCATACGCCTCCATACAATCGAAGACATCTGTCGGGTGGCCTGGGTCCTGCAGCATCGGACACACCTGCACTGGGCGGCCACTGAGCTCAGCAAGCTCTTCAATGAACTGGATTGAGGTGGCGGCCCCTTTGGTGATCTGGAAAATGCCACGGCCAGCTTCGCCAAGAACGCGGGCGAGCTCCCGGAATTCGTCATCACAGGCAAAGCGGGACGGCATCGGTATGCCTCCTTCACCGTTGTGAGATTCCAGAGTCGAGGTGCCCAGGCCGATTGCCCCGGATTCCAAGGCTTCACGCAGCAGATCACCAATGGCTTTGATTTCTCCGGGTGTCGCCGGCCGTTTTGCCGCATCGGTACCCATGACATAAGTTCGTATACACGAATGGTTCGCGAATGCAGCAACGTTGGGTACGACCCCCCGGGCTGTTAGGGCATCCAGGTACTCACCAAAAGTCTCGAAGTTCCAGTGAACACCGTGTAACAGTGCCTTCAGCGGCATCCCCTCGACCTTGGTGAGGTTCTTGAGGGTGAGATCACGATGATCCGGATGGCAGGGGGCCAATCCGAAACCACAGTTGCCCACCACTACGGTAGTCACCCCCATCTGGGGTGAAGGGTTGGCACTGGCATCCCAGGTCAGCTGGGCATCGTAGTGCGTGTGTATATCAACAATACCGGGAGCGAGGACAAGACCTGATCCATCGATCAGTTGCTTACCGGTCAAACCCTGTTCACCAACTGCAGTTATTACACCATCACGAACCGCAACATCACCGGTTACTGGCTCATCGCCAGACCCGTCAACAATTAACGCATCTCGAATGACCAGGTCGTTCATTCCGGGTACTCGTCTGAGATATTGCCTCCCCAGGTCATAAGGTCAGTGGTACACAACCCGAGTACCAGGCGATATCTTGCTCGTCCAGTATTGTCGATCAAGTAACTTAATATAGCTGTTTTGCGGCAGTTATTCGTCGTCGCCTGTACCATCCAATTTTTCGGTGATTGCATTCTCTGTAAATCCTGAGTGGGAGGGTCGGAGGGTCTTTGTGAGCAAAGCTAGCAGTTCAGCCTTAATTCTGCGGCGTATATTATGCGCGAGCGTTCAGTTTTCATAAGATCGCCACGACACCCCGTTCTAATTGTAAATGTGCTAACTTGCATGGCTGTCTTTGAGGAGGGAGTGATGGAAAAATCAACCATAATTGCCCCTGGAGGTCATTGGTCCGGGGTGGTCTCCAAAGGAGAGGCGTTGACGATTGTTGACTTGAAAGGCGGGCAGGGCGTTGATTTTCTTTGCTACAACGCAGACCGACCGGAAGAGCGGTATCACGCGCCAAACACCTTAAAAGCGGCGCTGACGCTGAAACTGACGACGGGTCACACGCTCTATTCAGATGACGCCCGGCCGATCTTCTCGATCACCGACGATACCTTTGGCGCGCATGACACCATTGGTGGGTGTTGCAGCGAGGTGAGTAATCAAATGCTCTACCGTGTTGCGGGCACCACCGGATGTCGGGAAAACTTTCTCACGGCGTTGGAGCCCTTTGGACTCGGTCGCAGGGATATCGTGCCGAATATCAATTTCTTCTGTGACGTGCCGGTCCACGTGGATCGGACATTGTCTGAGACCGTGTTTGTTCCCAGCAAAGCCGAAGCCGGGGCTCAGGTGACGTTGCGGGCCGAGATGAATGCGCTCGCAGTGATCTCAAACTGTCCACAGGTGAATAATCCCTGCAATCACGGAAACCCAACGGAAATTGAGGTGAGGGTAACTGGAGCGGGTAGACGAATTTAGTTACAAAGGGGTTCTGTACTGTGCTTGTAGCTGGTGCCCGGTTGTCTGGTGACCCTAATGTAGTGCCCCATACAAAAGTTCAACTATAGGAAGAGGAAAACATGTTTGAAGCAATCAAAAAATATGCCGTCTTCAGTGGACGATCAGGAAGAAAATGACGAGGTCCGGCAAGTTAGAGCTAAGATCGCCCGATCGGCAACCAGCGAAAGATTGAGTCACGTTTGCGAACTGATTGTTCAGGGATTCCCATGAAGCGCAACGTCCTCAATGTCTTAAATGCCGCGAGCCTGGGAATGCTGCTGGGGGTGATGCCTTGTGTACAAGCAATTACGCCGGTAAACAGCGGGTTCACCATCGAATGGAACAATGAACAGACGATCAGTCGAATCGGAACTAGGGACGATGCAATTATTGATGGCGTGGTGTATACGGTTGAAGCGGAGGCCGATGACAATGGGGAGAACACCCCCACTGAACCGTCAGAGAAACTCCCCAAATGTTATGAGTGCCCTTGCGGCATGATTGCCGAACAAGGAGGGCTTAAGAAGCTTTCAATTGCCTGAGGGGGTAACGCAGTAACGCCCACCTTCCTAACGACTATTCGTGCGTGCAGCTATCCATGCCTGGTCACTAACTTTTTCCGGAACTTTGCAGACATGAGAAATCTAGTAGGTCAGCCAATCGAACTGATCGATACCCCGGCTCCTCTGGTTCATCTAGATGCCCTGGAGCGCAATATCACCAGGATGAGCCGAACGATTATCGACGAAGCTGGAGTCGGCTGGAGGCCTCATACAAAATCAATGAAAAACCCCGATCTCGTCCAGCTGTGTCTGGATGCAGGTGCACATGGGATCACGTGCGCGAAGCTGGGGGAAGCTGAAGTCATGGCAGCTGCTGGAATCAGGAATATTCTGGTTGCTAATGAGGTGGTGGGCCAGACCAAGATATCCCGACTGGTTAAGTTGTGTGAAACCTCGGATGTGAAAGTTTGTGTGGATAACCTGGACAACGTTCGACAAATTGATCAGGCAGCGGCGGCTACTGGGGTCCGGCCACAGGTCCTTATTGAAGTCGATGTGGGTATGGGCAGAGCCGGTGTGAAGCCGGGACAACCCGTAGTCGACCTTGCTAAAGAGATTTCAGATGCTGCAAATATCGAACTGGTGGGTTTACAGACCTGGGAATCGCACACTCTGTCGATAGCAGATGAGTCTGAGAAAAAACGACAGATAATTTCAGCTCTGTCACTTTTTACCGATAGCGCTGATCAGGTCCGCAATGCAGGAATACCGCTGGAGATCATCAGTTGCGGAGGTACAGGCACATACTGGATCAGCGCGTTTGCGCCCGGGATAACCGAAGTCGAAGCCGGAGGTGGTATCTTTGGATGTGCCAAATATCGAAACGACTTCGGTGTTGATCTGGAACCCGCGCTCACGATCCTGACAACGATAACGAGTCGACCTGATTCGGACAGAATCATTTGCGATGCAGGCTTTAAGGCAAGTGGCAAGGGGTTTGGTGAGCCGGAAGTCCTGGACTGTGGAGAGGTCAAGTCATTCAAGTTTTCTGCAGAACACGGTTCGATATTTCTCGCCCAAGACCACACGTCGCCTCGCCCGGGCGACCAGATTGAATTTGTGCCGGGGTACTCAGATGCAACTGTCTTTCTGCATGATTGTCTTTATGGTGTGAGGGCGGGACGCGTGGAATCCGTGTGGCCGGTTGTCGGGAGAGGAAAACTGCAATAAAGAAGGCCCCACCGAAGCGAGGCCCTTCATTGATGGACCCCGCACGTTGGCCAGTATTTGTGTGAGCGTTACCGAGTCCGACGGATTCGCCGCCCTGGACGCCTAAAATTAGAACTTTACCCGCGTTGTGGAATATCGACCCGCTTACCCCGCGGAATCTCGCCTTGTGGGTCATAAAAGGGCAGCGTCACCAGTATGCCGTCGTACTGCTCGCCGTCAATACATCCCACAGAAACCGCCTCTCCTGTGTGAAACCCCGTTCCATCCATCAGGACAAAGCCGATTCCATGTTTCAGAAAAGGTGAAAAGGCACCCGCGGTAACCGTACCTGCCGGCCTTCCTGAAACCTGAACGCCGGCACCGATATGAGGTTCTGCGGACGGGCAGGCAATCCCCCAGAGGCGTGTCTCCCGTGGCGCTTCTTCTAGCGCCTGCTTGCCAAGAAAATGTGGTTTCTTCATGTCGACAAAGCGGCCGAGGCCGACATCGAACGGAGTCGTAAAACGATTAAAGTCGGAGCCCGCATTCAGGATCCCCGCCTCGATCCGGCGGATGTGCATGGAATCCAGCCCGTGCAGATTCATCCCGTGCGGTGTTCCTTTTGATTTAAGGTGATGCCACAGCGCCGCCGCATCGTGATGGGGTTCGGTGTAAAACTCCCAGCCGAGTTCATTGGTGTAGCCCGTTCTTGAAATCACCACCTGTTGACCGCCCAGGCTGACCCTGGCGATACCGAAATACCCGAACGGTTCGGGCAGGCCATCATCTGAGGCGGCTTGCAGGACATTCATTGAATTCGGTCCCTGTACCTGAGAGACATACACCTCGGGATCCGTGATGCTGACGGCGAGCCCAGCAGCGTGAGCCCGCGCCCAGCTATAGAGGTCTCCATCGGCCTGTGCGTACCAGAAGCGCTCGTCAGAGAGCCGGAGGACCACACCGTCAGTAATCATTCCGCCATCTTCATAACAGGCAAGCCCATAGCCACACCGGCCGGGCTTCAGTTTCGTGAAATCCTTGGTAAAGAGAAGATTCACCAGCTGCTCAGCATCCGGGCCTTCAAACTGCAGGGGCAACTCGCCTGTATGCAGCACGGCGGCTTTCTGGCGCAGCAGCCAGTAACCCTCTTCTGTATTGATCTTGTCAAAGTGGCACGCCATCAGGCGCCGGTTGTAAACCGTATAGTGAGGACCATAGGGGCGTTCGATCTCGTGATACGGGTGCCGGCTGATACCAAAGTCCCAGCCGGCCCCGGGAATGGTGCTGACGAGGTCGCGTCTTTTGCCGTCGCTGGAAGCCATTGCTTTCCTGTAAGTCGATCTGAACAAACGCATCAGAGTCTAATCTTGTGTGTTGGGGATACACAATGAAGGCAGTGGATACTGATGAGAAGTTCGACAACAGGAACTCTTTTGTCCCCCTCGTGATTTTCAGATTCTGGATAAAAGAGAAGAGAAGATGGCAGAATAAAAACTGAATAGCGGCTAGATGACGCGCATTTCTGCGGCCCTGGCGTGACCCTCAAGACCCTCCAGCCGGGCGAGCGCAGCGGTGTCCCGAATCACATCATTCTCAGGGCCTGTGTCACTCGACATCCAGGTGCGCATGCGTAGGAAAGTCAGTACAGAAAGCCCTGCAGAAAAACGCGCGGTCCCGCCGGTGGGTAAGACGTGATTGGGCCCGACCCCGTAATCACCAAATACCTCGGCAGCCCCACCTCCGAGAAACAGGGTGCCGTAATGATTTAATCGTGATACCGCGTCTTCAAGATCTTCGACGTGTACCTCAAGGTGCTCCGGGGCGAGGCGATCGCAGGCTTGCGCGGCTTCCTCGATCGACTCGACCAGAACAGC
>MDTE01063594.1_pt1 | contig 12059 bp, 8 predicted proteins | sample 811231 | NCBI WGS metagenome assembly MDTE01 (sample SAMN05326651, study PRJNA326480) | marine metagenome | isolation source: seawater | place: Indian Ocean: Red Sea | collected 2010
GAAAACCAATTCAGAAATTGGGTCAGTGAGAATATCCCATTCTTTCATCCCTGTGGGTTGTTGAGGGTATCGCTTAGAAGGGGGACTTCGGAGAAGCAACGGGGCAAGGTCTTCATACATGGCTCGTAAAGGATTCGGCATTTCCTGTCGTTGTTGAGGGTCAATGATATACTCATCCGAAGCGAAAAAGACGAAGGGGTTATCGTCATACCGTTCTCCACTACCGAATGTTCCCATATTATCAACCAATCCTAATGTTCAAGTCGGGCTTCAACAACATTTTCTTTCCATCGTGGTCACTTGTGGCTTGAATGCCCCATGCTGTCGGCACAGGTTCACCCTTTTCATTGACCAATGGATATTTGTTTTGATATTCCACTTCTGCATCAATAACTTTTTGAGGGAAATTGTTGATGGCCGTTCCGTCAGCATCACATTGTCCATAATTTTGACGATACGGGATGCAACCGCCCATTTCCACTATTTCCTTACAAGTTCTGCACTCAAATACTTCGTAAATTAACCCCATATCTTCGTCAATCCTTTCGGCAATTTTATCCACTACATGATAGGTCGGAGTGGATTCAGTGAAAGTTGAAAGGGCTTGATTCGCCTTATTCCAATCACAAATGAAATGAGTTTGAGGGTTCGGGCCAAGATATTCATTGAAGTAAGTATCGGGTTCAGCGAAGGGAGAATATGAAGGAATTTCCGACCAACGAGGATATTCTCGGCTTTGGGGAAGAGTTGCGCCATCTTTGCGGTAGGATTTACAAGGTGGGGAATTATCAATCCACACGGAGTTTCCGAAGTCGTAGTAAGCCTTGCGGGAACGCCCTTCGCACACATCGAAAGTGAATCCTGTATTGGTTTGAGCATCTGCATTCGTCACATCGGGAGTCGAAGTCATGGCTTGTTGCCTCATTTCTTCTTGCCTCTTTTGTAATTCCTCGTTAGCGGCGGCCACTACATCATCTTCAAGAGCCGAAGCCCCAACATCATTAGGACAAGTATTTCTTGACTTTCCGATAGAGGATATTTGAGGTTCATTGGGAATTGGATTGAGAGTCATGGCTTGAGGTAATGGCAAAATTAGTTTGTAAGAATCAGCCACAGGGGATTCCAAATAAAGTGTATAGACGGGTCTTCGCTTGTAAGTGCCACCTACTGCCGTAGCCGCTTCCAACGGTTGCGGATTCATAATTTTCATCGGACGAGGGCGATAATACAAATTGGGGACTTCTTGAAGGGGCGGGAAGTCATCTGCCCCACATCTCGGACACGCCTCCGTAGGCTCTCCGTAGTCCTCTAAGGCGATAATTCTTCCGGGGTGGGCATTACTCCCCCATTCATTCGTTTTCCCCATTACACATTGAACCAAAGGCTGTTTAGACACGGCATAATTTAACTCGGAAACAGGGTATTTGACCTGTTTGGTATTTCCCGTAAGTTGGTGGGTGTAAGTGAAAACGACATACGGGAGGTATTTCTTAATGTCTTCCCAATCCTCCACAATGACTCCTTCGGGGACTTGAGTATGCTTGTATTCGTAGCCCGATACTTGCCCTGTGTAAAAATCCCTTCGCACACGGATTTCACGGTTACGGTCTATCGCCCCTGTCTGTTCTCCTTGTGTTTGGGGGTGGTTATCATCGGCGGTATATTCCCTAATGAAATGAGTAGCGTAGGATTCTTCCCCGCATCCGACTTTGGAAACATCGGAAGAACCGCATTTTTGGCAAGTGTCGTAGTGACCTGCAATAGAGATACCGCATGATTTCTTGTTACAGGTGGTTACATGGTTACAACGATACCGCACCACGAATTGATAACGGCCTTTTTGGTCATCTGTGCCGAAGTTCCACCGAGTCAAAGCAACGGAGGAAAGCCATTGTTCCATCGAAGCGTAATGTCCCGCATCCACCGTTTCCCACATCCAAATCGGGTCACGCCTTGCACAATGAGGGCAAACATGGATTCCCGAAGATGCAGTTTCAGAAATAATGACTTGTTGATAACCTTTGACGAACTTCCTCATTTTATTGACGATATTGACGATATTGCCTCGATAATGGTTGATTTGTCGGCCTTTGTCCCTTTGTTCAATTTCAGAAGGTTTCCCTTCGGGTTCAATAAACATCAAATTGAAGATATTCTTCATCAAGGCTTGACCTTGTGGTGAATTGAATGGATTGTCGGAATAAGCCATTTTACTTCCCCCTCATTACGGAATCCATATCATCCGAAATATCTTCCAAAAATTGCTCACCTGTGGAACGGTTCAACGGTTTGCTACCATATTTTACTACCGAAGAATAAGCCATAGCCCATTCAAAAGCGAACATTTGAATCAGAAGATACACCCATGTTCCTTCGGATTCGATAGTGGCTTGCATTTGTTCTCTCGGAATGTAATCCCACCAATTATCCCAAATGGATTTACAGGTGTTTCCACATTGGGGACAAGCGGCTTCACAATACCGAGCAGAAACCCAATCACCATTTATCTTGTATTTAGAAATGGGTTCAAACTCTCCACTATCGGTTCGACCATCATAAGTCATGGTTTCTTCCACTGTATATTTGCGACCCTTTTTCAACCCGCCCACATCTTTCAACATGGTTACTTTCTTCCAATTATCACCCATATTCTTCTTTACACAATAATTGATGGGTGGGTAATACTGTTCACCCCTCCCATGCCCCATGTGTTTTTGATAGAAAGGGGTCTTGGCCGTAGGCTCATATTTGTCGTTAGGATTGGCATTATCATACTGTCCGGGCAATCCGCCCTGTGGTTGATAGCGATTATCTTTCACTTTACCTTCTTCCAAGAGTTTTTTGTGGGCTAAGAATCCTTCTTTGGTGTTACACCTGCGAACAAATTGACCTGCTTTCCACCCATCCAACATTTGACGGCGTATGGTTTCTTTTTGCCCTTCTTGAAGGACTCCTGTGGCCGTAATAACTGTCCAATTGACGAGAATATCCGAAACACAGTTTAGCCACCGACCCTTCTGATAGGCTTCCACAGGTAATTCTCGCATACCTTCTATCCAATAAACGGCATCTTTTCCGGGATGGGCGATAATGTGACCAAATTCGTGTCCTAAAACGAAAAACGGGGCAGAATCTCGATATTTTTCGGGGACTTCATGGTAATTTTCCAACAAACATAGCATCATTTGGTCTTTTCCGACTTCAATACGAACCATGTCGGTTTTACCACCGTGCATTTCTGTTCCGAGAATGAGGGGAATGTTTTCCTCCCCGTATAACTGTTGAAGTTGTCGGTAAGCATCCCTCATGTTCTTGGGGGCATGGGCTTCTTGTAACTCATCAGCCATAATCGTAAATGGTTCAACCTACTATTTGAGGCTTTGTATCAAAGAGTTTCGTCACCGATGGCACGAAGGGCTAACTGCGTGTATAGGCGGTAATCCCTTGTCGTTAAGTTTCCAATATCTTGATATTGCATTTCAGACCATTCGGCTTCTGTTCCCGAATAGCGACTTCGATTGTAAGTTTGGTCATCGGTGAATGGTAGGACTTCCCATTCCGTAGGGTTGCCGTCTGAATCCACAACCATTGAGCCATCTGCACCACGAATAGGGCGCATACAAGCCGAAGTAATAGCGGCGAAAACGGACACGATGGCTTCTCCACCATCTGTCTTGTTATCTCCTTGAATACATCGCAAACTCAACCATAATCGCAAATCATCTTCGCCCTTAATAGTGGTTTCTCGACCATTAGCCATTTTGACCTTCATGGAATCCTCCACGCCTGTATCAATGTGACCCAAACGGAAGCAAGCATTGAATCCTTGTTTCATTACTTGGTCGGTTTTGGCTTGGTCACTTGCGGTCTTGGAAAGCCACTCATTCAACAAGTATTCTGCTTGAGATGCGTATTCATCCAAGTCATTGTAATTTTCTAAGATACCACTTACACCTACGGCTACATCACCGATTTGCACACCTTCGGAAGTATATTGAGCGAAAGTGTCGAATAGGCTTTGCATTCGGGAGTTAAACTTCGGATTTTCCACCGCATCTCCTTGTGCGGGGATAATGAATTGAGCCGTGATAGAGAGGTCTTGATTGGATTCAAAGTCAGCACCGCCAACATCGAGGAAGTTATCAGTTGAACCTGTTGCACCCAATTTAGCGATTTGTGCTTGAAGGTTTGCACCATTTGTGACCATGTTACCCCATGCACCCATAGCGTCACCATAACAACGCCACTTGAATGAAGTGGAACTTGGGCCACCAATTGAGCCATCGAAAGAAGCAAAGGTTTGACCTGCGCCCATTTCGTATTCTGCACCTTCTGTGGGGGCAATAGCCATGAAATTCGCCGCATTTGGAGTCAAAGTCGCCTTTAGGGTCTTACCACACATGGCATTTATCTTGGAATCAACAAGTGCAAGTAGTTTTCCTCGGTCATCCGAGAATAGGAATGGGTCTGCCGCAATATCTCCACGAACCTTGAAGTATTGTGCCGCCGAAGTATTGGCAAGAAGTTGAGCCTTTTGTAAATCTTCGGGGGTTTTCTTTTCCCCTGCACCACCAAATCGTGATTGTGGGCGTTGAATCCTTTCAAGGTAACTGCTATAACGGGATTTATACTGATTGGCTCTCCTTTCATTTTCAACAATCATGGTAGCGATTGACCAATGGACAGGTGTAATTCCTGTTCCACCATTTCGCACCTTGTTTTTAATGTCGAGCAGAACGCCCTTTTCATACTTCCAATAGGCATCGGTGGAATCCATGTGAGTCATACAATTCTTCAAGAAGGAATCCCATAAATCGAATAGTGAAGGCTTCCCTGCATTGTTACCCATTCCCGATGGGGTATTACGGAGAACATAGCCGTTCAGAATAATATCACGGATAAACTCTTGCTCGTTGGTTAATCGCATAGCATCTCGGACAATTCCAATATCACGGCCTTTCGGGTCTTCTCCTTCTCTCGCAGGGCCAAGCCTGTGACCGACACAGTAAGGAAGTGCGTCAATAACTTCTTGACGAGTTACATGGTCTTTTCCACGAAGGAATGCCAAGGCTCTCGTCATCTTAACCAATGAATTAGCAAATCGGAAACCGAGCATACGGGTGATGAGAACAGGGGCTTGGTAAGGCACACCGTTCTTTCCACTACCATATTTGTCTATGGCTTCTTGGTGTTGGCCTTCGTAAGCGGAGTTAGTGGTCGTGGAAATATCCACAAGTGGTGATGCGAAAACATCGTCATCCTTTTTGAAAACATGGGGCATACCATAGATTTCATCTTGCTTTTCTTGCACCATGAATCTTTGAGTAAAGAGGGTAGCAATCATAGAAATGTCGAGAAGTGCGCCTTGCACATCTTCGGCTACACCCGATGCGTTGAATGGAAGGTCAATAATTGTCCCCCAAACATTATTCAAATCTTGGAAACGCATAGGCTTGAGGAATCGAGATGCACCCTTATTAAGTAGCATACGGTCAATAAGTTGGAATTCGGGGCGAGAACCTTTGGAAGCCGCACCGCCGTATCTTTCAACAAGAGTATTGAAACGACCACCGAGAGTCAAAGTCCCGAAATACAATTCCATATCTATTCTGTCCACGAAAGCCAAATCGTTTCCTTTTTGGTGAGGGTTGGTGTCCATCCATGCTACGAAAGAAGGGGATGAGAAGGTTTGACCTCGATATTCCACCGTTTGTTCTGCAATCAATCCAAGAATAGCGTCTTCAACACCCGAACCGCTACGGTTGGCTTCGTTGAAAAACTTTACAGGTTGAGTTACGATAGGTCTTGGAGTTGGGTCGAATTGGTAAGCGGCGACTTCCTTTTCTTCACCACCGACAATCTGCTTATCGGTGATTTGACGGATTTCGATACCATAGAGGATTTCTTCGGCTCGCTTATCATAGTCAATCTTCGCAATACCACATTCGTTGAGCATTTCATCGCAAATCTGCTTCATTCCATTTGCTTTATCCAACAATCGGTCATCGAAAAAGTGTTCCAAAAGGAACTCACGGAGAGCGAATCCTTCGTTTGCGCCCGAATCGTTGTATAGTGGAGTCGTAAGATATACTGCAAAGCCGTCACGGTCTGTAATTCCATTAGGAAGTCCCTTAGAACCAAATACTTCTCGGAGGGCAGAAGTGGAAATCGGAGATGCCTTAATTTTGTTTGTGTTTAATCCGTTTTCATCTAAAATCGGAGTTGCCAACAGTAATTCAGCAAATTGGCGAGGCGACATCGGAATCTTGGCATAACCCGAATCCGAAGTTTCTTGGAGGAATCGGAAATCGTAAAGATATGCACCCGAATTGTTAGAGATTTGCTTCCACTCATTGAATCGCCATTGTTCCCATGCACGATAAGTTGCTTGAGCGTTCTTATCACCATAATTTACATCATAGGATTGTCCCGCAGGGAAGAGTAGGTATTCGTGTTCTTGCCCTTGCATAACAGGCTTTTGAGCCAAATATCGGCGGCCTACATTGAATCCATAGGAGTTGGCTAAGAGGGTTGCCGCAGAATTGATTACAGTTGTTTTTCCTGTTCCGGGAATACCTGTTAGACGACAGGTTGAATCTTTCATTAACCAAGCGGCGAAGAAGGCTTCTAATTGGTTAGGGTCATCGAAACCGAATACTCTTGAAAGGGCATCCATGTGCTTTCGGATGGCTCGCAATTGTTCCACCGTGACTTCACGATTGTCTTTGCTACTCATCTCTTGAACGAGGTCAGTAAATCGCCTATACAAAACATCGCCCATATTTTGTGCGGTAAAGGAAACAAAATTGCCTTCTGCACCGATAGGGCCAAAATTAGAACCCGAAAGGATGTTAGAGATTTCCATTTCATCGCCATTATCGCCAATGATTTTTACAGGGCCACTTGTTCCATTGACTACCTTAAACTCTTTCATATCAAGGTCAGCAATTTTTACACCACTACGAAGGTTCAATTGATTTAAGGCTTCAACGGTTTTACCACCGATAAGAGCAATCAAGGGGTCGTCATCAGTAGGAGATGGCATATCGGGGGCATGGTCTTGCGGAGAGGCAGGGGTGGAGGATGAATCCATAACAGGGTTTTCATCAGCCATGTCGGGAGTCGGGTTATCCACGCTTACCACTGATTCTTGAGAAGTGGCAGGTGTTGGGGGTTCGACATCTGAATCGGGGGTGGACTCCACAGGTTGTTGTGGAAGAAGGTTGTTAATACCTGTTTTCTTCCATTTTCGGCCATCAACGGCATAAATCATGGATTTGGGGACATCCACAACATTGAGGTCGCCGTCTTGGTCGTAAGATAATTCCACCTTTACCTTTGCATTTTTGCCTTTCTTTCCTTTTTGGATTTGTCGCACGAATAGCCATTTGCCTTCTGCTTGACCGCCATTCTTGATGTATTCATCAATAAACTCATTCAAAAATTCGGGGGCTTCGGAGTTATTGGCGACATCTCTTGCACCATCATAAACTTTATCCCTCAACAATTCCATGATTTGAGCCACACTTTCGTTTTGAGGGTCGGCAGAAATCTTGGTTCTTACTTCAAAGAGTTTATCATTCTTAGCAGGGGTAATAGGAGTCATAGTGGTGGCTTGTTGCTTCTTAGACACCCAATCGCTCATAGAACCCGTCATCTCGTCCAAATTATCAAAGTCACTCATATTTATGCCTCCTTTAATGGAATTGTAATCAATTTTGTTCCCTCATCAGTAGGAACGATAACTTTCAGTTGGGATGGGTTATTAGTGCGCCATGCGATAGCAGAAGTCATCGCCTTTCCATCATCCATCACAGTCAAGGAAGAATTGATATTCCTTTCGATGCGATTAGCGACTTCTTCGGCGTGGGCTTCCTTCCACTTTCCATCGGCCACAATTAGATTTTCGACACGACCTTGTAATTCTTGACCTGTTTCCTTATCAGTAGCGGTGAACAGTCCTGTTTCAGCATCGGGGAAGATACAGAATGAGCCATCATGGAACTCTAACTTCACTTGTTGAACGGTTGCCCCTGTGATAACAGGTTTAATGGATTTCAGCACTCGACCTTCGGGGGCTTCTAAACCACAAGCGACTTCTGTTCCCTCATCACTTGTTCCCATCGGGGCGAGAAGGGATTCATCACCCGGAAATTGAAGCGTGGTCATCAGAATGGAAGGGTCTTGCTTATCATATCCTGTGTAATTGTTGGTTCGCAAAGAAGCGTTTTCAATAACACAATTGAAGCGTATGTAAGAGGTAGTGGTGTCCAAAGTATCGGCAGAATCGAAATCAAAAGACGGTGGTAATAGAATGGCCTTGTCCAATGCCTCATCGAAAGTAAATGATTGCGGGGACATATACACTTCGGCAGTAGTGGCATCCCAAAAGTATAATCCCGCCCCCGTATCGTTTAACTCCTTGACCGCCGTAGCCATTTTGCTTGGGTCTGCTAACGCCTTACTGTAAAACAGGACATTCCCTGCATTGTAGGGTGCTACGGACATAAGCAGGGGTGGGAAATTACCTACTGCGGTGTTCATCGCCTTTTGTGCCACGAAACCGTTTGTCCCTTGCTCATTCGCAAAATTGGGCATAGACATTTTCCCATTCTTGATGACTACTTGGGCATTCTCATCATTGAAATTGATATTGACTTGATTATCCTTTTGGTTGATGTAAATAGCCGTTACTACCATTGTGTCTGATAAAAAGTTGTAAGAAGGTGCATCGGGGCCAAAATAGAATGAATAGGTTGGCGTTTCTCCGACTGTGAACTTGAAGTAGGTTTTGGGTGTCCTTTCGGCGGGGACACCTCCATTGACTCCTTTCTTTTCTGCTTCGGAAGCACCTTTCAGTGAAGCGAAAATGGTGAATCCGTCAGTAGTGATACTCATAGGTTCAGTATCGAACTTCTTTTTGATTTCTCTATCACTTTGACTTGCGGGCAAATCCACGCCTTTTGAGATAGGCTTCAATTGTTTGTAAATCTCACCCGCACCCATCGCCGTTGGGAGTCCTTGTAAATCAGCGAAGACGCTTTTGCCCTTAGCCATAACACGATATGGATTAACCGACTATCTAAGCCCTCCCTCCACAAATGGAGTGATAACGACCCTTTTATCAGATATTTCGGCCTTCCGCCCTTAAAAACTTGATTATGTCTGCCCTACCGAAAGCATAAACTCGTTCAAACCATGTTAAATGAGAATCCATGAAATCGCAAATTACTCCAATTTCCCTAAACTTCCTTCCATAAGGGCGCATTTCATCAACCAATTCTCCGACTGTGCCATTCGCCCATACTTGAAGTCCTCTATCGGAGAGGGAAAGAAGGAAATCCTCATCCCATAGCATATCTTTAATGAGTGCTATGTCGGAATTAGTAGTATCGCCTTTCGGAATGTAGCCGGGATTCAAAGCGATGAAACGACTCATTACATCAATGTGGGAAGGAAGGTGGACATTCCGACACCATTTCAACCAAGTGGCTACCATATCGGCTACATACCGCCTCCAAACGAGGTTCGGCAAGATTATTCCCCCTGTTCATCATTCCGTGCTTCATTTTCTTCGGCTTGAAGGCGTTCCAAATCCTCAATTTCTTCCATATCGAAGGTTGGAACATCGAAATCTTGTATGTGGAGAGGGTCATATTCTTCCAATGCTTCGGGAATATCCGCCGTTTCATAATCAACCATTGGCTCATCTTCAATAAACTCGCTTACATCAATAGGTTCTGTTTCCCATTCCTCATTTGCTTGGTTATTGATTTTCCTTTGAGAATCGCCTTCCATGATTTCATTCATTGAGAGTCCTTGATTTTCGGCTAAGTCGGAAACATCAACGATAGCGAAAGCATCGGGATTCATCCCTTTGACTTCGGTGAAAGTATGGGCTATCCCTGCATCTCCGCCGCCAATATCCATATTATGATAATCAGTTCGGACTCCTAAATCGAGATTTCCTCCGCCTTTCTCTTTAGCGACTTTTTCACGGACTACGACACCTTCTTTCTTTGCCCATGCTTCAACGGCATTGTGTTGAGCATCGAGGGCGGCGGTTAAATCGTTATTCACAATATCCCAAGTTTTTTCTTGGGGAACCATAGCCCCTTCGGTAGCGAAAAAGTTTCCCCAATCCTTCGCATCGAAAGAATCTAAATCCAATGGTGCAGGTTCGGGCTGAACGGGAATCTCCACGATTTCCTCAACTTCTTCTTGCACACTTTCTCCGATGGTAAATAATTCATCTTCGTCATCATCGAACAGGGAAGCATCGGCAACACCTTGAGCCTCCTTTATTTGTTCAAGGAATGCAAGGTCTGTGGATTCTAATTCTGCTCTCCTTCCCGAAATAAACTCCGCCGCACCTTTGACGACAGGTGCTACATCACGAATGATTTCAAAGGCATTGGTGGCCGACTCGACTCTTGGAGAGGCCGTGATACTTTCACCGACCCCATATTTATCAAGAAGGGACAATAAAGGAACGAGCATTTTTTCAGCCATTTCGGGGTCAAGATTCAATTTGCGAGCAAACTCGCCAATATCCTCTCCGCCCGTCAGTAATTCCACAATGTTTTTACCCTTCTTGGGTTTTTCGGTTTTCTTTTCTTCCTTAATCACAGGTTTTTCCTTTTGAATCAAGTCCGAATAGTCAGAACGAGAATCGGGTCGAAAGTGTTCTTCAAAAGAACGAGGTCTATATTCGCTTTCGCTATAATCGTCCATGTCTTTCACTTGTCGTCCTTTGTATCTAAGCGTTCTCTTAATTCCCCAATCCATTTGAGGTGAAAATCGCTATCCTTCTTATCAATCTCCAAATCTTGAAGTCCTTGCACACACTCTTCCACCATTTGAGCGTATTTCAAAACGGTTAAACGATGACCTGCTGTATTAGACGAACCTGCGGATTTAACGAAATCACAGAAATGGTTCGTAATTCGGCGTAAATCTCTCTCCCTTTTCTTAGGTGAGGCTCGCAATATCTCAAAGAGGAAACGATGGGAAAGTAACTTATCCATGTCGCCATGTGAGTATCGGTCTATGGCTTTGAATAGGCTTTTGTAAGAGTTTTCTAATCGCTTCGTAGGATTGATTTCCACCCGTTCCAATAATTCAGTAAATTGTTGGTGGGCAAGATTGTCTTTCGTGTTAGAAAGAAGGCTTCGATAGGAAGCAAGCAAGTTACGGTCTATTTCCATTGTGAATCACTTCAATACTTGGGGCCGTTATTCCCATTGAAGTTAGATAAAAAGGAAGCATCCAAATTCAATCGGTTATCAAAGGCTTTCACGGCGTTTTCGGCTCTTTTTTCTTTGGCTCTCTCTTCTGCTTCTTTTTCTCTTTTTTCGGCTTCCTTCTTCAAGGTCTTTTCAGTTTCGGCAAGGGAAGCCTCCATAGCCCCGAATCTTTCCTCCATATCAGTAATCTTCTTTCGATAATGTGTAGCAGTAGCAACTGCACCGCCTACACCACCTACAAGAATACCTGCCATGAATCCTGTGCCTCCCGATAAGAGGCCACCCATCTTGGCTTCTGCTTCTTTAGAGGCTACGGCATCAGAATATCCTTCGGAAGACATTCCTCGCTTCCTCACTTCTTTCAACAGTGCCTTAATGTCTTTAGTAAATGCTTCAAACTCTTCTGCACCCGAAACTTGTTTGTTGGCTACTTGTTCAAAGACACCCAATAACTCATCATCGGAGAGGTCAGAAGTTTCCATATTTTTCTTGACGGCGATACCTGCTTCCCCTCCAAACTCTTCTGCGGCAAATACCAACAATTCGGAGATATTCGGACTATTTATCCAATTATTACCTGCTGTTTCTTGCGGTTCGACAATGTATTCGTTAATCTTTCTCATCCCACGAATGCCTTTTCCACGCTGAAATAGAATGTATTTTCCTTCGCCATGACCTTCACAAGTTTGATGAAATAGGTTCATATCGGGACAATTATCCCATTCGGCAACATTTGTTGTCCCCGATTTTGCTACATCCTTTCGGTAGCATCGGACAAAGAACATGAGTTATCATTAACGGTCTTGTTATCTA
>MDTE01183729.1_pt1 | contig 12059 bp, 9 predicted proteins | sample 811231 | NCBI WGS metagenome assembly MDTE01 (sample SAMN05326651, study PRJNA326480) | marine metagenome | isolation source: seawater | place: Indian Ocean: Red Sea | collected 2010
ATTTTTAGAATACCAAATTGACTGTTGTCAACTGCAATTACAGCTCCACCATCAGAAGTTATATCAATTGCCTCTCCAGCCCAATCATCACCACTTATAGGTGCATATGTCTTGTCCCACTGAATCTCACCTGATGATGAAAACTTAATTAAATAAACTTGCCATACATTTGATAAATCTTTTGATTGGGGACAAGATTCTTCGTATGCATACTCATCTCCAGTTCCTGCAACAATAATACATCCTCCATCATCAGTTGCTTTTAAGTCCCATACTTCATCATGGATATACAAGGGATTAAATCCTCTGGGATTTCCTCTTTTTTTCTCCCATAATTTATTTCCATTAAGATCAATTTTCATGGTATAAGTATCCCAATTATCAACACCAGAAAGTGTATGACCAGAAAGGTAAATTGAATTATCTTTACTTATATCCATTGCAAAACAGTGATCTTTTTTGTCACCACCGTATGTTTTTACCCAATCCTTTTCACCATTTAGATTTGTTTTCATTAGCGCATAATCTTCCGCTCCTGCAGTTAGTCCTGAAATAATCAAATTATTTTCAACTTTAAAAATCCTGTATGCATGAGACATTTGAGAGTCAAAAGATTTTCCAGATAGTTTGTTGCCATTAAAATCCAAGAAACTAATGTATCCTTCACCCTCAGTGTAAAAAGTATTATTTTCATCAGTAGCATTTATGTAACCCACTGCAGCGAAACCAGAGGTTGTTTCAACCAGGTGTTCAATTGCATCAGTTCCACCATTATCATATGTTTGACTCCAAATTGTATTTCCACTCGATTTATTAACTTTAATTACAATTGAATTTTTATTTATCGAACCAGTTATAATATAACCGTCACTAACTTCAATTATAGAATTTCCTAGATTATGTCCAGGATCACCAAACTCTTTTTTCCAAACCAAATTTCCTGAGGCGTCTGTTTTAGCAACAAGAATCTTTGCAGTATTATTATCTAAAAAACCTGTTTCTCCAATTTGAAGAATTCCATTATCACTAGAGGTAAAAATAAAATGAGCGTGTGCTTCTTCTTGGCTTCCATCAACAAATTTAAACCACTCTCCCACGGGACCATTACCAATAAATTTTGTACAACCGCCGCTGGTATCTAGAATTAATGATGCGGTTTCATCAGATGATGATTCTTGACTTGATGATTCCTCTTCAGAATTTGAATCTTCAGTATTAGTTTCATTTTCTTCTGAATTTGAATTGTTAGCTGTTTCTTGCGTAGACGTTGTATCTTCATTTGAGTCCGATTCTTCTGATGAGGATGTCTCTTTAATTGACGTTGTTGGGGTTGAAAATGTATCTAATGAATCACCACCCTTTGAACAATTGAATAGGGTTACAATTAAAATTGAATAGAAAACTTTTCTCATTGCTTTTAATATTGAGTAAAATATTTACTATAAATTTAAAAGTATTTATTAAATAAATTTTAAAAAATCTAGTTACAAATAAATTTACATTTGCTAACTTAAAAAAAACTTTTTTAATGTTTAATTCTAAAATTTCTGGTTTGGGAATGTATGTCCCTGAAAATGTTGTAACAAATCATGATTTATCAAAAATTATGGATACTAGTAACGAGTGGATCGTTGAGAGAACAGGAATAAAAGAGAGAAGGCATATTAAAAAGGGGGATGGAAATTCTACAATGATGATGGGAGTAAAAGCTGCAAAGATTGCAATTGAAAGAGCTGGAATTAATAAAAATGATATTGATTTAATCCTTTTTTCAACTTTAAGTCCAGATTATTATTTTCCTGGATCTGGAGTTTTAGTTCAAGATAAACTAAAAATTCCAACCTGTCCAGCAATGGATATAAGAAATCAGTGCTCTGGTTTTATTTATGCAGTTGCAACCGCAGATCAATTCATTAAATCAGGTATGTATAAAAATATTTTGGTAATTGGATCAGAAAATCATTCTGGTGGTTTAGATTTTTCAACCAGAGGAAGGGCAGTTACAGTAATTTTTGGTGATGGCGCAGGTGCAGCTGTGATTTCAAGAGAGGAAAATAAAAAAAAAGGTATTTTGTCTTCACATCTCCATTCAGAGGGGAAATTTGCAAAAGAATTGTCATTGATTGGTCCTAGTACAAATAGATGGGTACCTGAAATCATTGATGCAAATAATCCTGAAGACACATCATATTTCCCATTTATGAATGGTCAATTAGTTTTTAAAAATGCTGTAGTTCGATTTAGTGAAGTAATATTAGAAGGTTTAAATCATAATGGATTGGATCCAAAAGATATTGATTTGTTAATACCACATCAAGCTAATCTTAGAATATCACAATTTGTTCAAAAGAGATTTGGTCTATCTGACAATCAGGTTTTTAATAATATACAAAAATATGGGAATACAACAGCAGGATCTATACCAATAGCTTTAACAGAGGCTTGGGAACAGGGTAAAATCAAATCCGGTAATGTTATTGTTCTTGCTGCTTTTGGTAGTGGGTTTACATGGGGAAGTACAATAATAAAATGGTAATATTTTTTAATTAGAATATTTTTAATTTACTTAGAATCAATAAATTTTCTTGACAAAAGATTAAGTAATATACCATAAATAGGAAGAAAAAAAACTATTCCAATGATAATTTTAATAATAGTTTGATATCCTGCTATTTCAACCCAATTTTCAGACATATACATATTTTCTGAATTATAAAATGCTGAGAAAAAAAAAGTATATGAATCAATTATGTTCGACAAAACAGTAGATAATGCTGGTGCAATCCACCATGCAGAATATCTTTCTCTAATAAATTGAAAAACATTAATATCTAATAAAATTCCAATCACATACGCAATTCCACTTGCAAAACCTATTCTTAATGATACTGATATAGGATTATTTTCAATGTAAAGTATTATTATTGAAGAAATTATTGCAAACGGAAATGAAAATGCGATTGTCTTTTGTGCCAAATCTTTTCCTAAAAGTCTAACAGTTAAATCAGTTAAAACAATAACTAATGGAAATATAAATGCTGCTAGAGTAATTTTTATTTTAAGAAACTCTAATGGAATTGAAACAAAAAAATTTGATAGTGTAATTATAAAAATATGAATTATGATGAGTGGACTGAGTATTTTCTTTTTAGTTATCATCACGCTTGCTATGATTCAATTTCCCATGGGAATACATACCAAGAAGGTTTTTCAACTTTATTAATTGATCTTCCATAAAATTCAACTTGAAATTTACTCCCAATATTATTAATCAAACATGCAAAATATTTTTTCGTGTTATTAGCATTAATAATTCTATTTAAATGTATAAAAGTAGAACCAGTATCATTTATATCGTCTATAATTAATATTTTTTTTGAGTTTATTTTTAAGTTTTTTACAGAATTAGAATCTGGTATATTTGTTCCGTCACGTAATTGTAGGTCAATTACCTTGTGAGGTAATTTTAGACCATGAGAAAGATAAACACCTGGAATACACCCGCCTCTATTTACACTTAATATTACATCAATTTTTAAATTAGCTGATCGAACTTGTGAAATTAAACTTAATATGTCCTCATTCAAATTATCAATCGAATAATATTCTTTGTCCATATTTTATTAAAAAATTATTTAATGAAACCTCTATCTTTCATTAATGCATCAATTTTAGGTTCTCTTCCCATAAATCTTGTAAAGGCATCCATAGCATCAATTGTATTTTGGGTTTCAAAAATAGTTTTAACTAGTTTCTTTGATAATTCTTTATTGTATAAACCGTCTTTAGAATTTGAAAATCTTTCAGCAACATCAGCAGTAAGTACTTCAGACCATATGTAACCATAATATGCAGTTGCATATCCTTCTCCTGAAAATACATGAGCAAAATGAGGTGTTCTATGTCTCATAACTAATTCCTTTGGCATATCAAGATTATCAAGAGTAGTCTTTTCAAATTCACTAATATCAATATTTTCTGGATTTGTCAGATGAATTTTCATATCAACAATTGCTGATGCTAAATACTCTGTAGTTGCAAAACCCTGATTAAAAGTTGAAGCTTTCTTAATTTTTTCAACTAACGATTTTGGAATTGATTCACCAGTTTCAAAGTGAGTCAAATATTTAAATAATATTTCATCAGTATATAACCATCGTTCTAAAAGTTGAGAATGAAATTCAATATAATCTCTTACTCCTCCATTCAAACTTGAGTATTTTACTTTTGAGCAATAGTATTGTAAAGCATGTCCAAATTCGTGAAAAAAGGTTTCAGCATCATCCCAAGAGACTAAAGCAGCTTCTCCTTTCGCGGGCTTTAAAAAATTTGAATTATTTGATGCTAATATAATTTCTTTTTCATTAAACGAACCGTAACTTCTATATGTAGTTGCCCATGCACCGGATCTTTTACCTGGTCTAGAAAATGGATCTAAATACCAAAGTCCAATTAATTTGTTTTCATCAATATCGTAAACCTCCCAAACAGAAACATCCTGATGAAAAACAGGTACTTTTCCATGTTCTATTTCTTTAAATTCGAGGTTAAAAATTTCTTTTGCAACAAAAAACATAGCATCTTTCAAATTTTCTAATTGGAGGTATGATTTGACTTCCTCAGAATCATAGTCATATTTTTCATTTCTAACTTTTTCTGCATAAAACCTATAATCCCATGGCTTAATTGTTACATTGTCTTTATCTGCAATTTTTTGCATTTCGTCAACCTCTTTTTCAACTGTTTTGATTGCAGCTGGCCAAATATCTAAAAGTAATTTAAGTGCATTTTCAGGAGATTTAGCCATTCTATCCTGTAATCTCCACTCAGGATAATAATCATATCCTAATATATTTACCCTCTCTTTCCTAAGTTTAAGAATTTTTTCAATTATACTTTTATTATCATACTCGTCATTATTATCAGCTCGAGAATAATAATTTTCCCAAACTTGTTTTCGAAGATTTCTATTTTCAGAAAATTTTAAAAAAGGATCCATTGAGGATCTTGTATTAGAAATAGCAAATTTGTCATTTTCACCTAATCGTATTGATTCGTTTTTGATTGTGTTTATAAAACTTTCTGATAGGCCTGATAATTCATTTTCAGATAAAAAAGTTGTATAATTTTCTTCATCTGATAGAATATTATTAGAAAACTTAGTATATAATGTAGATAATTCATTATTTATATCTGCATATTTTAATTTTTTTATGCTATCAAGTTCTGCTCCATTCATTATAAACCTTTTGTAAGTTAAATCAATTAATCTTTGATCAATAGAGTCTAAAGGTTTATTTTTACTATCCGTAAACACTTTTTTTATCCTTTCAAAAAGTTTATTATTTTGATAAATTTTATTACTGTAGTCAGATATTTTAGGTGCCAATTCAGTTTGAATTTTTTGAAATTTAGGACTAGATAGATTATTACTGTAAATACCGTAAAAAGGATACACTCTATTCAAAACTTCTCCACTTCTTTCCATTTTACCAATCGTATTTTCAAAATTAGCAGTGTCTTTTTGATTTGCAATTTCATTTATTTCTTTTAAACTTAATTCAAGAGCTTTTTCAACTGCTGGCTTTATTTCATCTATATTCATTTTATCAAAATGAGGGATTCCATCATAAGGTCCATCCCACATTTTCAAAAATATATTGTTATTAATTGTTTTGTTGCAACTGGATGTTAACATAATATAAAAAATTAAAAAAAGTTTAAAAAAAGATTGACTATATTTCATGGCTTAAGAATTATTTATTTGATATTTTTTTTGTTTCATTTTTTTCTTTAAATATTGTTAAAAAAAATAAAAAAACAAAAAAACTAAAAATACCTGGTATTATCCATATATAAAACCAATCAAATTCACCATTTTCAAGCGTATAAATAGATAATATTCTTCCTGCAATCCAATAACCAATAAGCATACCAAGTCCATATGTTGCAAGAGTTATTAAACCTTGAGCAGCACTTTTAATTTTTTTGTCAGCTTTATGGTCTGTATATATTTGACCAGATACGAAAAAAAAATCGTAGCAAATTCCGTGAAGTATGATCCCTGATATTAATAGAAAGTTTTCCCCATTTAAAGCCCCTATAGAAAACAATACGTACCTTATTGTCCAAGCAAAAATTCCAATTAAAATAGTTTTTTTAAAACCAAATCGTTTGTAGAAAATAGGTAATAGTAACATAAATAAAACTTCGCTTATTTGGCCTAAAGTCATTTTTCCAGTTGGATTTGTTACCGATAAATCAACAAGAAAAGGGTTAGTATTTTGATAATAAAAGGCAAGAGGAATGCATATTAATATTGATGAAATAAAAAACAAAAAGAAATTTTTATCATTTAATAGTTTTAGAGCATCTAATCCAAAAATTTCTTTTAATGAAAATTTATTTTTTTCATTTTTAGATGGAGGAGTTTTTGGTAACGTAAAACTAAATAATCCAAAAAAAAAGGAAACTATGGAAACCATCTTTATAGTATTAATTAATTTCCCGTTTTCTATACTTTCAATCGAATCCCATTTAAATAAATAACTTATCATTAGACCAGCAATTATCCATCCAATGGATCCAAAAACTCTAATTGATGAAAAATCTTTTGCAGTATCTTTCATTTGATAGAATGCTACAGAATTAACTAGTGCTAGAGTTGGCATGTAAATTATCATGTAAACTAGTATATAGGGATAAAATGATTGAAAATCACTTGCATAAGTCATTAAATACAAAAACAATCCACCTAGAATATGGAGAAATCCTAGGATTCGTTCTGCATTAAAAAATTTATCAGCAATAAGACCAATAAAAAGAGGAGCTATGATTGCACCCCATGACTGAGTTGAAAATGCAGTAGATACTTCTATTCCATTGGCATTTAAATTTTTTGACAAAAATGTTCCAAGTGTAACCCACCAACCTCCCCAAATAAAAAATTGAAAAAACATCATAGTTGAGAGTTGTATTTTCGTAAACAACTTCATAATTAGTTAATTTTTTTTTGAAATTTGTATTTACCAGATCCAATAGTAAAATGATCATTATTATTTTTTGAATATGAATTCAAAACATATTTTTTTAATTTATTATTTGATAATTTCCATGAGTTTCCATTGGCACCTTTACTTAAAATGACATCTGATTTTGAGTTTGCAGGTATCTCAATATTTAAGGTTATAAATTTAGTATCTCTTTTCCATTCAATTGAGATATTTCCGTAGTTTGATAAGTAATTACCCTTTACGTAGTTAAAGTTTTTATCAAATAGGGGTTTAATGTAAAATCTTTTATAACCGGGAAATTTGTCATTAATTTTTAAACCTAGTAGGTTATTATACATCCATTCTCCAATCGCCCCGTATGCATAATGGTTATATGAATTCATTGATGAACTGGCTAATTTACCATCACTCATTATCCCATTCCATCTTTCCCAAATTGTTGTTGCCCCCTTTGTTACAGGATATAGCCATGATGGGTACTTATCTCTTAATAATAATTTAATTGCCAAATCAGATCTTCCACCGTCAGAAAGAACTTGACACAAATAAGGGGTTCCAAGAAAACCTGTAGTTAGGTGTCCATAACTATTCACGTTTTCAACTAATCTGTTAAATGCTATTTTTTTATATTCATCTTTTAAAATACCGAATTTTAGTGGAAGCACATAAGCAGTTTGTGTATCTCCAATTATTATTCCATTTTTAGTAACATACTCATCATGAAAACTTTTGTTAGCTTTATTAAGAATTGGAGTATAAAATTCAACCTCTTCCAATTTATTTAAAACTTTAGCAGACTTTATTAAAAGATCAATAGAGTAGTGATAAAAAGCTTGAGCTATCATATGTTTATTTGATACAGCAGATCTACCACCAGGATCATTAGGAACGCTATAAAATAACCAATCACCATAGTGATTAACTCCTTTATAAAGTCCATTTGAAGAATTGGAAATCATATGATCAACCCATTTTTTCATACTTTTATATCTTTTCTCAAGTTCAAAAATGTCTCCATATTTTAGGTATGAATTCCATGATATAATCGTCACAGCATCAGACCACCCAGCAGATCCTCCTTTTCTTGGTTTTTTATTTTCTAACACGTCAGGGATGACACTTGGGACAAGGCCATTATCATATTGATCTAATTCAAGATCAACCATCCATTTATCAAAAAATTTTTTAACATCACGAAGGAAAGATGCAGTATTAAAAAAAACTTGAGCATCTCCGGTCCATCCTAATCTTTCATCTCTTTGTGGACAATCAGTAGGGACATCCAAAAAATTTCCTTTTAGACCCCACTCAATATTTTTTTGTAGTCTATTTATCATTTTATTAGAAGTATTAAAAAACCCAGTTTTTTCCATCGAAGAAAATAAAGGATATGCTTTAATAGTATTTATATTTATATTTTCTATTCCTACTATTTTTATATATCTAAATCCTTGAAAAGTAAAATGAGGTCTGTAAATATTGTCTTTATTTTCGTTTATTATAAAGGTATTTATTTGTTTTGCTGATCTTAAATTTTCGGTGTAAAATTCATCATTGTGTAAAATTTCAGCATGATGAATTTCTATTTTTTCTCCTTTATTACCTTTTGATTTAAATTCAACCCACCCTACAATATTTTGGCCAAAATCAATAATATTGTCGCCTGTTTTAGTTTTAAAAATTTTTATTGGCTCAATTGGTTTGTCTTTTTTAATCATCTCATTAGATGTTGAAATTATATTTCCGTCATAACTTTCATTTTGGACATTTTTTATTTTTTCTATTTTTGAATTATAATTTGACCAACTTTCATCAATAAGGTTAGCGTTGTAAACTTCACCATCATAAATTTCAGAATCAATAATACCTCCATGAAAGTATTTCCAATTTTTGTCGTTTAATATGTGTTTTTTTGATCCATCTTCATAAGTAATAACTAGTTCAGCTATAAACGCATATTTATTTCCTTCATAATTGTCTTGAATATTTAGCTGATCAGTCCAACCAAGAATACCATGATACCATCCTTTACCAACAATTATACCTAATCTATTATATTTATTAATTAAATTTTTAACATCAAATGATTGGTATTGAATTCGATTATTATATGATGTCCAACCAGGTGTAAGAAAAAAATCGCCAACTTTATTTCCATTAATATATGCTTCATACATACCTTTTGAAGTTATATATAGGTTTGCTTTTTTAATCTTTTTCTTTATGACAAAATCATTTATAAAATATGGACTATTTGAATTTTTTTTTGTATTGTCTTTATCTTCAACAGCAATCCACTTTTTTTTCCAGTTTCTTTTTTCCATTAATCCTGTTGACCATGAAGATATATTACTCTTTATTGAACTATTGTTTTTGTTTGTCCAAATTGTTATTTGCCAATAGTAATTAGTGTCATATTTTAGACTACTCCCATTATATTTAATTCTAATTGAATTTGAAGATTCAATTTTACCTGAGTTCCATATAAGATTTTTCTCTGAATCAAATTTATCATTACTAACTTTGATTTGATAATGAGTTTGCTTTAAATCATAACAATCACAATTTATTTTCCATGAAAAATTTGGATTTTGATCATCGAGACCAATTGGTGAATTGAGTTCATTAACCTCCATTTTATCAATTAAAATCATTTGAGATAGCAATATATAGGGTATAAATAGTAGCGTAAGACTGATTTTTTGTTTTGTCATAATTTAATTTTCTTATCAAATATTATTTAATTCACTTAAATTAAAAAAAAATAATTAATGTCATAAACTCTAATTTTATTAGTAATTTTATTTGTCTTACATTATTTTTTTTATATTTATCAATCAAAAATTTAAACAAAACAATTGTAACAATGAAAAAAAATTATTTAGCTCTATTAGCAGTTTGTGTTTTAAGTCTCTTTAGTGCACATTTAATGGCTTTAAATGAGGAATCAAGTATGTTAAATGTATCTACTATTTTTGCTCAAGATGAAATGCAAACAGTTGATGAAGATTCAGCGTCATTTACTCAGGAAGTTAAAAAAAGATTTATTGAGGGAGGACCTTCATTTATGGGAATTGTAATGTTATGCTTAATACTTGGTCTTGCAATAGCTATTGAAAGAATTATATATCTCAACCTTGCTACAACAAATTCTAAAAAATTGATTGAAGGTGTTGAGTCTGCTATATCTTCTGGTGGTGTTAATGAGGCAAAAGAATTATGTAGAAACACAAGAGGACCTGTTGCATCAATATTCTACCAGGGACTTGACAGAGCAAATGAAGGAATTGAAAGTGCTGAAAAAGCTGTTATTTCTTATGGTGGGGTTCAAATGGGACAATTAGAAAAAAATGTATCATGGATTTCATTGTTTATTGCTCTTGCTCCCATGTTAGGTTTTATGGGAACTGTAATTGGAATGATACAGGCATTTGACAAAATTGAAGCTGCTGGTGATATGCAGCCATCACTTGTTGCTGGTGGTATTAAAGTTGCACTCTTGACAACTGTTTTTGGTCTTATTGTTGCAATTATTCTTCAAGTTTTTTATAATTACATAATTGCTAAAATTGATAGTATAGTAAATGATATGGAGGATTCGTCAATTACTTTAATTGATATTTTAGTTTCCCAAAAGAAGTAATAAATCATGAATTCTGAAAAAATCACTAAGATTGTCTCTGCTATACTTGGAATACTTGGCGTAGTATTTTTATTCCTTGTTTTGGGTAAGTCGGCAGACGAGATTAAGTCTGCTGCCTCTATGGGTGATTTTTCATCCGTTTCCCCAATAGTGAATTTAACTTTCGCGGTTTTATTCATAACTATTTCAGTAACATTGATTTTTTCTTTATTAGGACTTTTTTCTAATAAAGAAAAGCTAAAAAAAGCCTTGATTTCTATTGGATTTCTAATTCTTGTAGTTGGCATTTCATATCTTTTTTCCTCAGGCGAAGAAACGCCTTTAAAAGATGGTGAAATATTATCTGCACAAGGATCTAGACTTGTTGAGACTGGAATCAGAACCGTATATATTTTGGGATTTATAGCAATAATATTAATGGTTTTTTCAACAATCAGAAAATCAATATCTAAATAAAATGGCTAGAAGATCTTCACAAGAGGTAAATGCTGGATCAATGGCTGATATTGCTTTTCTTTTATTAATATTTTTTCTTGTGACAACTACTATTGAAACTGACTCTGGAATTAATAGAAAGTTGCCTCCTATGGATGAAATGATTGATCCTCCAATTATTAAAGAAAGAAATATTTTTACAGTTGTTGTAAATAAGAACAATCAGCTACTTGTAGAGGAAAAGCCAATGGACATAAGTGATATCAGAAGTGCTGCTATTGAATTTCTTGATAATGGTGCTGGACAAGGTGAAGAAGCTTGTAGTTATTGTAAAGGAAACAGAGACCCATCATCATCTGATAATCCAGAAAAAGCAATTATATCTTTGAAAAACGATAGAGAGACATCATACAAAGTTTATATTGCCGTTCAAAATGAGTTAGTTGCTGCTTATAATGATTTAAGGAATAGAGAATTTTCTATATTATATCCATCAATTAATATGTCATTTGTTGAAGCTAATAAAAAATATTCCGATCCAAGAACTAGTCTCTCAGAAAAACAAAAATTAAAACCTTTATTAGATGAGGTCAAGTTAATGTATCCTCAAAAACTGTCGGAAGCAGAACCAAGTAAAACCAGTTCATAATGTCAAAATTTAAAAAGAAAAAATCTGGAGATCTTCCTCCCGTAAATACTGCCTCTCTTCCTGATATAGTTTTTATGTTATTGTTCTTCTTTATGGTTGCAACTGTGATGAGAGATAGTACACTTATGGTTACAAATGCTTTACCTGCAGCTGATCAAATTCAAAAATTGGATAAAAAAGATAGGGTAATGTACATTTATGCTGGTAAACCTTCATCAAGATACATGGACAAATACGGCACTCAGGCAAGAATTCAATTAAATGATAAGTTTGCCTCAGTTTCTGAGGTAGGAGCTTTTGTTCTTGCTGAAAGGGCATC
>MDTE01036216.1_pt1 | contig 12058 bp, 14 predicted proteins | sample 811231 | NCBI WGS metagenome assembly MDTE01 (sample SAMN05326651, study PRJNA326480) | marine metagenome | isolation source: seawater | place: Indian Ocean: Red Sea | collected 2010
CTGTGATACATGCAAAGGCGCTAGATATAACAGAGAAACATTAGAAATAAGATTTAAAAACAAAAATATTGCTGATGTTTTAGATATGACCGTAGAAGAAGGATGTAATTTTTTTGAAAATATTCAAAGCATAAAATCTAAACTAATTACTTTAAAACATGTCGGACTTGGATATATGAAAATTGGTCAGCAAGCCACTACACTTTCCGGTGGTGAAGCTCAAAGAATTAAATTAGCTAAAGAATTGTCTAAACGACCCACTGGAAGAACTTTATACATACTGGATGAACCAACTACTGGATTACATTCTCATGATATAAAAAAATTATTAGAAATTTTACAGGCCTTTGCAAATACGGGTAACACTGTTGTCGTTATAGAGCATAATTTAGATGTAATTAAGACTGCAGATCATATAATAGATATGGGCCCTGAGGGTGGTATTAACGGTGGTAAAATAATAGCAGAGGGTAGTCCTGAAAAAGTTGCAAATGTAAAAGAGAGTTATACTGGTAAATTTATTAGAGAAATTATTGGTAATAGATCAATAAAAAAGACTGCTTAATATTTTAATCTATGCTATAACAGAATTATGACAAATATCTTGCAATCGCTCTCTAAAACAGTTCATTTATCTATAGGTATTGCTGTATTACTACTTCTAGCACTTCATTTTTTTGGAGATGGATTTGTTTTTGATAGGTATTTTTTTAGCTGGTTATTTAGATATTTGCATGTTTTGACTGGAATAATGTGGGTGGGTTTATTGTGGTATTTTAATTTTGTGCAAATACCATCTATGCCCAACATTCCAGATGAGCAAAAACCTGCGATTGGAAAAATAATAGCACCAAAAGCTTTATTTTGGTTCAGATGGGCAGCCCTAGGAACTATTGTAACAGGATTGATTGTTTCATACTTACAAGGTTATGTTCACCAAGCTATGATTTTAGGTTTCGGAAGTGGTGATCCAAAAACCACAGCAATAGGAATAGGAATGTGGTTAGGGATTATTATGGCTTATAATGTTTGGTTTGTTATTTGGCCAAATCAAAAAATTGCTTTAGGTATCGTAGAAAGTAATCCAGAGAAAAAAGCTAATGCAGCAAAAACAGCAATGTTGTGCTCAAGAATAAATACTTTATTATCTTTTCCAATGTTACTTTCAATGGTAGCTGCACAGAATCTTTATTAAGGTTGAATCTTTTCTTCCTCTTTTTCAAGAGTTTTATAACTTACTTTAAAAAATTTGAGTATAGGAGAAGCAACAAATATAGATGAATAAGTCCCAATTATAACTCCTAAAATCATTGCAAAAGAAAAACCTCTTAAAATTTCACCTCCTAATATATAAATTGAAAATAGAGCAAGTAAAGTAGTTACTGAAGTAATAATTGTCCTAGAAAGTGTTTCATTTATCGATAAATTAGAGACATCAACAATACTTATTTTTGTGTACTTAAATAAATTTTCTCTAATCCTGTCATAAATTACAACGGTATCATTCATTGAGTAACCAACTATTGTTAAAACGGCAGCAATAATAGATAGATTGATTTCCAGAGATAATACTGAAAAAATTCCTAATGTAATTACAACATCATGAAATAAAGCAATTATAGAACCAACACTAAACTGCCATTCAAATCTCACCCATATATAAAAAAGCATTGCAGCTAGAGCCAATGAGATAGCTATAATTGACGACTCGAGTAACTCAGAGCTCACTTTTGGACCAACGTTTTCTACTCTCCTAAAATCAACATCCGCATTTAAGTTATCCATTAAAGTTTTCTTGATTTCAGGAATAAGATTATTATTAGTATTTTTTTGTTCAACTTTGATTAAATAATCGCCATCTTTACCAAATTTCTTTACGTTTACATCGCCTAAATTCATTGAATTTAATGACTCTCGAATTAAATTTGCTTGAATTGATTTTTCAGTTCTTAATTCAATCAAAGTTCCCCCCTTGAAATCAATTCCGTAATTTAACCCTTTAAAAGTAATGAAAATCACACTTAAAATAAAAGTTATAACTGAAACAATATTAGCTTTTCTAAATTTTGATACAAAGTTGATATTTTTAATCATTAAATTTTAATATCTTTATTATTATTTTTTAAAACTATTACTGATGTTAAATGTCTTGCCAAAAAATAAGCTGTAAATAATGTTGTGATGATGCCAATGCCTAATGTTATAGCAAAACCTTTTACCGGACCAGATCCAAAAGCAAATAAAATAATAGCTGCTATTAAAGTAGTAATATTTGCGTCTAAAACTGTAATTTTAGCCTTTGCATATCCTGAGTCAAAAGCGTGAATAATTGACTTTTCTGTCTTTAATTCCTCTTTAATTCTCTCAAATATCAGAACATTTGCGTCTACAGCCATGCCAACAGTTAAAATTATCCCCGCTATACCAGGCAAAGTTAATGTTGCTTCTAAAATTGTTAATACCCCTATTAACATTAGTAAATTTGCCACTAAAGCTGTGTTTGCAACTAAACCGAACAATTTATATTTGTAAAACATAAATATAATAACTAAAATAAAACCAACTATAAGTGAAGTAACACCAGATTTAATTGAGTCCTCACCTAGATCAGGTCCAACAGTTCTTTCTTCAACAACATTAAGTGGCGTAGGTAAAGCACCTGATCTTAATAGCAATGCGAGATCTGTGGCCTCTTGAAAAGAAAAATTTCCTGATATCATCCCATTTCCTGATGTAATTGGTTCATTTATATTGGGTGCGCTAATTATTTTTCCATCCAAAACAATTGCAAGTCTTCTACCTACATTGTCAGTTGTTGCTCTTCCAAATTTTTGAGCCCCTAATCTATCAAGAGTAAATGAAACGGTTGGTTCATTTTGTTGATTCTTAATACTGGGTTGAGCATCAATCAGGTTTTCACCACTCATCACTATTCTTTTACTTATTTTTAACATTTCTCCAGTATCTGAAGCCATTTCGTCTACTCCAAATTCAGAGTTTTCACTGACTAATCTGAAGTTTAACTGAGCAGTTTTACCTAAAAGTTTTTTGATTCTCTCAGGTTCCTTTAATCCTGGTAACTCTACTAAAATTCTTTTTTCACCTCTTTGGAGAATAGTTGGTTCTTTTGTACCTACATCATCTATTCTACGTCTTACTATTTCAATTGATTGCTTTAATGCTGCATTGTTAATGGTTAATAATCCAAATTTAGAAAATGATACTTCGACATTATCATTATCTAATTTTTTAAAATCTAACTCAAATGATCTATAATTATCAATATAAGGATTAACTGGATTATCTTTTTTAGAAAAAAAAAGTAGTTCAAATTTTTCTAAATCATTTACTTTGAAAATCAAATTTTTTTTACTAATTTTGAAATTTGTAAAATCTAATTTGTTTTCTTTCATTAATTTTTTTAGTGGAATAATTTTTGATTGTATTTTTTCCTCTATAAGACTATCAGAATTTATTTCTAGTAAAAGATATGAACCTCCTTGTAAATCTAAACCTAAGTTCACTTTTTTATTAAGGATCATATTATCTTTATGCTGGAGGTTTAATATAGAAAAAATTGAAACTAAGAAAAAAATTAGATAAATTAAAATTATATTTATTTTTGAAAAATTTAACACAAAAAAAGAATTATTTTTTTACTTCTTCTTTTTTGAGCAGACTTGTGATCGTAGATCTTATTATTTGAACTTTAGTATCTTCACCTATCACAACTTCTATTCTATCATCTTCCATTACTCTATCCACAACACCTATTATTCCACCAGATGTAATTACTTCATCCCCTCTTTTTAAAGACTCAACCATAGCTTTATGATCTTTTACTCTTTTTTGTTGTGGTCTTATTAAAAAGAAGTAAAAAATAACAAATATTAATATTAAGGGTATAAATTGTGCAATTCCTTGTCCGCTCATGAAAGACAATTATAATAAATGTACTAAATTAACAAGTCAAATCTCATTAAATTTTATCCAAATTATTCATGTATTTTTTTAATACGTTTGGAATTGCAATTGAACCATCTTTATTTTGATTGTTTTCTAATATAGCAATCAACAATCTTCCTACTGCTAATCCAGAACCATTTAATGTACCTACAAATTCTTTGCCATTATCTGATTTATATTTGGCGCCCATTCTTCTTGCTTGAAAAGTCCCGCAAGAGGAACAGCTTGAAATCTCTCGGTATTTGTTTTCAGATGGTATCCAAACTTCAATGTCGAAAGTTTTTTCAGCACTAAACCCCATATCACCAGAACACAATAAGACTACTTGATAAGGTATTTCTAAATTTTCTAATATTTGTCTTGCGCAATTTAACATTCGATCAAGTTCAGTGTTACAATCTTTTGGTTCAACAACACTTACTAATTCGACCTTGTAAAATTGATGTTGTCTAATCATGCCTTTTGTGTCTTTTCCATAGCTTCCAGCCTCCTTACGAAAACAGGGAGTCGAAGCCACATATCTTAATGGTAATTGATCCTTATTTAAAACTGATTTTCGTAATAAGTTAGTTAAAACAACTTCAGCTGTTGGAATTAAAAATTTTCTTTGTTCAGAATTTTCAAATTTAATTTCAAACTGATCAAGTTCGAATTTTGGAAGTTGCCCAGTTCCAAACATTACGTCTTCATTAACAATTAATGGAGGTGAAATTTCAATATAATTAAATTTTGTTGTATGAGTATCAAGCATGAAATTAATTAAAGCTCTTTCAAGAAGAGCAATTTTATTTTTTAAAACCACAAATCTTGATCCTGATAATTTTGAAGCGGTGTCAAAATCTATTTCACCCGATTTCAAACCAAGTTCTGTATGTGACTTAGGATTAAATGCAAATTCTTTTATTTTACCATATTTTTTAATCAGCTTATTCGAACTTTCATCTTTACCAACTGGTACATCTTCCTGTGCAAGATTTGGTAAAATATGCAATAATTCATCAAGTTTTTTTTGTGAAATAATTTGTTCTTTTGATATTTTTGATATTTCTAAAGATATTTTTTTTGATTTTTCGAAATTTGATTTATCTTTTGATTTGGATAAAATTCCTTTTTCCTCTTCGAGTTTTTCTTTTTGACTTATTAATTTTCTATTATTTTCATCTAAATTTTCAAATACATCAATTTTAAACTCAAAATTTCTGTCTTGGAGTTTTTTTTTAAAATTATTTAAGTTTTTTCTTAAGTCTTTAATATTATGCATTTTCTATTTCTTCTTCTTTTTTTTTCTCAGTGAATTTTACTGTAAATATAGATAACTCATAGAGCAATAATAAAGGTATTGCTAGTCCAACTTGTGTAATTGGATCTGGAGGTGTTAAAATTGCAGCCATAGCAAAAATAATTACAATCACATATCTTCTTCTGGTTTTAAGATAATTTGAGTTTACAACACCAACCCTTGCCAACAAATTTAGTAGTATAGGTAATTGAAAGCTTATCCCAAAAGCAAATATTAATCTCATGATTAATGAGAGATATTCATTAACTTTAGCTTCAAGTTGTATTGGTAAATTCGAATTTGAACCAATTGTTTCGAATGATAAAAAAAACTTAATTGCTAAAGGCATTATTAAATAATATACTAATAATCCCCCTAGTAAAAAAAGTATAGGCGTAGATATTAAATAAGGAAGTATTGCTCTCTTTTCATTTTTGTAAAGACCGGGTGCAATAAATTTATATAATTGGATTAATAAGACCGGACTTCCTAAAAAAATAGCAGAGAAGAAAGCGACTTTTATGTAAGCAATAAAAGTTTCATGAAGAGCAGTAAATATTAGACGTCTAGAGACTAGATCGTCTTTTACTGCTTTTGCATAAGGCTCGACTAAAAAATTGTAGATCTGCTCCGCAAATATGTATGAAATTATAAAAACAATAAAAATAAATATTAATGAGTTTAAAAGTCTGGTGCGTAACTCAATAAAATGACTTGTAAATGAATTACTATCAGCCATTTTTTTTTATATCTTTTTTGATTTTATTATTTTCAAGCGTCACTTCTTTCTCTAAATCAACATCTTTAGCTACATTTGATACTTCTTTTTGAAAGTTGCTAATAGTGTTTTTAAATTTTCCTATATAGGAACCAATTTTTTTCAATGCAATTGGAAATTCTTTAGGCCCTAAAACTAATATTGCAATTATTACTACTGATAAAATCTCTAACCATCCGATTTGAGGCATTTTGATTATTTGTTTTCGGAGTCAGAATTTTCTGACTTGGAATCGTCCTCTTTATTGTTGATTGAAGTATCGTCGGACATTCCTTTTTTAAAACTTTTAATGCCTTTAGCTACATCACCCATCAAACTTGAAATTTTACCTCTTCCAAAAAGTAAAACAACAAGAACAACTACTATTGCGATTTGCCAGAAACTAATTCCCATAATTCTTATTATATACAATATATATAATTAAATAAATATAATTATTTTTCCTCTTCTGGTGCTTTTTTAATAGCTTCATCTATTTCTTCGTAGATATTCTGTTTTTCAGAAATCGATTGTTCTTTAAAGAATTTTCCTGTGCCAAAAATTGACTTATCGATACTAGAAGTGTCAATTAATCCAGCTGAACCTAATTCGTCAATAGTGGGTAAATCAGATAATTTTTGAATATTAAAGTGATTAAGAAAATTCTCTGTTGTAATATATTGAATAGGTTTACCTGGAACATCTTTTCGTCCTGCTGGTCTAACCCAGTCTAATTCAAGTAAAATTTCTAAAGTATTAGATGCAAATGAAACTCCTCTAATTTCCTCAATTTCAGATCTAGTTACAGGTTGGTGGTAAACAATTATGGCTAAAGTTTCAATGGTAGCTTTAGATAGTTTTTTTTGAGTAGACTTTTGTAAAGCCATTAACTTAGATAAATCATCAGCAGTTCTGAATGACCATTTTTTTTTTATACAAACTAAATTAATGCCTCTTTTTTTATATACATCTTGAAGACTCTCAAGAGTTTTGGTTACATCTGAAGCAATTTGCAATCTTTTCTCAATAGTTTCAATATCTAAAGGTTCAGATGCAGCAAATAATATTGCCTCTATTTGTCTTTCAATTTTTGATGGTGAAGTAGGAAAACTAATAATATTATTTTTTTTTTTTACTTTTCATTTTATAATTTCTTTACCAATAATTTATCAAAATTTTTTTTTTGAGATACAGTTATCACTCGTTCTTTAGTCAACTCAAGAATTGCTGCAAATATACCCGCAACACCTGTTTTATTCATTTTGTTCTTTAAATAAAATTTAGGTATTAAATCAATAATATTCTTCCAGTTGGTAATTTTATCAAGGTTGGATTTAATACTTTTGATACCTTCCTCAGTAGTAAATACTGGGAGTTTAGGAATACTTATATTTTGAAAAGTTTTTTCCATTTGAATATTTGAATAGGTTTTTAGAAGTTCGTACAGTGATACATCGTAAACAGGTGTATTTATGGATCTAATTCCACCTTTCATTCCTCTTGTAAAAATATGAACTCCTAATCTTTTTTTTTTAAGCATTAGGTCAGATAATAATCTGATTAATTCTAGTTTCTTTAGCTGAGTCTTTAATTTTTCTGCTACTTCTAATGCCTTAAAGTCTTCTTCATCATTTTCAGGCAGTAACAATTTCGATTTTAAATAAGCTAACCATGTAGCCATTAATAAAAATTCGGAGGCAGTTTCTAAGTTTAAATTCTCATGTTTATTAATAAATTCTAAAAATTGGTCTGCTAATTTTGTGATTGATATTTCAGCTAAATCTACTTTTTGTGTTTTAGCTAAATCAAGAAGAACTTCTAAAGGACCGCTAAAGTTTGGTATATCAACTGAAATTTGATTAAGCTTTTTTGATTCCATTTTTAATTCTACCTTAAAAATTTATAAAATTCTGATGTTTTTTTTGTTGTAAATTTATCGGTATTAGGAAGATTTTTTATCAATTTATAGTTGTCATATATGTTTCCTCCACAATAAAGAACAAGATTGCATCCAGCCTCAAGTGATTTTTTTGCATTAGTTACCAAATCATATTTCAGAGCTCTCATTGAAATATCATCAGTTATCAGCAAACCTTTAAAGCCGATTTTTTTTCTAATTATGTCTTTGATAATTTTTTTGGAGTGAGTGGCAACATTCTTTTTGTCAATTTTTGAATAAAGTATATGTGATGTCATTGCAAATTTCGAATTGGATAATTTGAATGGAAAAAAATCAATATTATTTAATTTTTTTAAACTTAAGGATACTTTAGGCATTTTTTTATGACTGTCGGTTGTGGCAGCTCCATGTCCTGGAATGTGTTTGATAACTCCTGCAATTTTATTTGAATGTAAAAATTTTATACTTAGCTTTCCTAACGTTTTAATAATCTTCTTATTTTTTGAAAAGCTCCTATTTCCTATAATTTTGTTAGTATTTTTTCTTAGAACATCTAAGACCGGTATTGTATTAATATTTATTCCCAAATCTCTCAAAACTTGACTTGATGCATCAATGTAACACTTAAAAATTTTTGTACAAAAAACTTTATTATTCTTAAATAAAGTTCCAAAAAAAGAAGCTGAAACATTATGGTTTATTATATTCCCTAGTCTTGAAACTCTGTCACCCTCTTCATCTATAAAAATTGGAAAATGTTTATTCTTAGTCAAACTTTTTATTTTTGAAGTTAAATTCTTAATTTGATTAAATGATTTTAAATTTCTTTTAAATAAAATTATTCCCCAAGGTTTTTCTTTAGATAAAAGAATTTTTTCCTTTTTAGATAATACTGTACTTTTAATGCTTATAATTAGAGCTTTTCGTTTCATTTAATTTTTAATAATTCCCAAAAACTCCTATTTTTTTCATTATTTATTTCTCTATTAAAAGAATTATTAAACTCAATTACATTTTCTGTGTCATTTTGCAAAACTGGTAAATCATTAATTTTACTTTTTAAAATTTGTTCAACGCTCGGACGGTTTGAGCTATTAGCATTAATGTGAATATTTAATGAATAATATCTAAAAACACTTAAAATAAACACAATAATTATTAAAAATAAAAAAATATTTACTATTCTTATCATCACATTTTTTCTGGTAGTGAAACTCCAAGAATATTCATTCCATTTTTTATTACAATCGCAATAAGAAAAATAACAGCTAAAGAAACTTCTTTTTTAACTTTTCCATTTTGTATTAATTTAAATTTACTATCCTCATTTCCCTTAGTCCAATATGAATGGAATAAAGTTGACAACTCATAAAGATAGAAAGGAATTTTATGTGGCTCTAGTTTTTGAGCTGATGAGTCTATTATTTTAGGCCATTCAAATATTTTTCTTAATATTTTTTCTTCATACACATTTGGTTGAAAAGTTTTAAAATTAATTGAAATTTGATCTTTAAAATTAATATTAAGAGTTCTAGCGATAGAGTTAATTCTAGCATATGCATATTGTACATAAAAAACAGGATTATCTTTTGTTTTTTCTTTTACTTTTTCAAAATCAAAATCAAGTTCTACGTCATTACTTCTATTTAGCATCATAAATCTTATTGAATCTTTATTAACTTCATTCAATAAATCTTGAGCAGAAATAAAATCACCTGCTCTTTTTGACATTTTAAACGGTTGACCATTTTTATAAAGTTTTACCAATTGACAGACTTTGCAAATTAATTTTACTTTATTGTTTGATAGTGCCGAAACTGCTGCAGTAATTCTCTTAATATAACCTGTGTGATCTGCTCCAAGAATATTTATCAAATTATCAAACTTTCTATTTATTTTATCAGAATGATATGCAACATCGTTTGCAAAGTAAGTCCACGAACCATCATTTTTTTTTAATGCTCTGTCAGTATCATCTCCAAATTCTGTCGATTTAAAAATAAGTCTTTTTATCTTTTTCCAGTTTTTAGATGTTTCACCTTTAGGAGGTTCAAGGTATCCTTCCTCTACGATCTTTTTATTTTGCAAATATTTTACTGTTTTGTTTATTAAGTCTTTTTTTACAAGTTCAGTCTCTGAAAAAAAATAATCGTGTTGTATGCCAAGTTTTTTTAAATCGCTTTTTATCAATGTCATTGATCCTTGTAAAGAAAGTTTTTTCAATTCTTCGTAACAATTTTCAAAATTTTCTATTTTAATATTTTCATTATTTTTAATTATATTGTTGGCAATATCCTTAATATAGTCGCCAGGATATAAATCTTCTTTTTCAATAAACCTTTCATTAAATTTTATCTCTCTAATTCTTAAATATACTGACTTTACGAAATTTTTAATTTGATTACCGTAATCATTTATATAGTATTCTCTAACAACTTTATTGCCGTTAAATATCAACAAGTTCGACAAAACATCTCCAAAGACTGCGCCTCTACAATGACCTACATGCATTGGTCCTGTTGGGTTAGCGGAAACAAATTCTATATTATAAGTTTTGTTTGATTTTTTCGAACCATAGGTATCTCTATTTTTAAAGATATCTTTAATATTATCTATAAACGCCTCCTTGGAAAGTTTTATATTTAAAAAACCCGGACCGGCTTTATCAATTTTTTCAAAATGTTTCATTTTTTTTAATAATAAATTTTTTATGTCTTCAGCCAAATTGTTAGGATTCAGTTTATTTGATTTAGCTAAAACTAATGAAATATTTGAGGAAAGATCATAATTAAAGTGATCTGGGGGGACTTCTAGATTAACTTTATCTAGATCTTCTAAAATTGCTAATTTTAAGATTTTTTTATTATCTAAAATAATCTTATTTATCCTAGATAAATAATTTTCAAATATATTCATTTAATTTTTTTATATAAATTTATTGCATATCTATCAGTCATTCCAGCTATAAAATCACAGATAGATCTAGCAATATTTGTTTTATCATACTTACTCACATTAATATATTTTATTGGATTTTTACTTATAGATAAAAATAATTTTTTTATAATTTTTTTTCCTTCAGTTGTATTTGATTTTACTTTTTTGTGGTAATACATTTTTTTTCGAAGAAAAGTTTTTATTTTTTTATCAAACTTTTGCATTTTATTTGAAAAAGTAACAAGTGGATATTTAGATTTTAGAACATCATCTAAATTTCTAATTTTATTTTTTTTTATATTTTCTTTAGTAGTCGTAATTAGATCTTTTACCATTTCATTAATTATCTCTCTTACTATTTGTCTTATGACTAAATCTACTGAATAATTTTTTATTTTTTTTGTATGCTTCCGAACAATTTTATTCAATATAGGAATATTTTCTAAATCACGTAGATTAAACAAATTAGATTTTAAACCGTCTTCAAGATCATGGCTATTATAAGCTATGTCATCTGAAATTGAAGCTATCTGCGCTTCTAATGATGGACTTGATGCAAATTTAATTTTATTTTTAAAATACCTAGTTTCTAAAATTTTTTCGTACTTTTTTAAATTTTTAATTGGACCATTATGCTTAATTAATCCATCTAATGTTTCAAAAGTTAGGTTCAAACCTTTAAATTCATAATATCTATTTTCCAGAAATAAAATCGTTCTTAGTGTTTGTATATTGTGATCAAATCCACCAAATTTTTTCATACATTCATTAAGCGCTTCTTCTCCTGCGTGTCCAAAAGGAGTATGGCCAAGATCATGTGCTAAACTCAGGGTTTCACATAAATCCTCATTTAAATTAAAAAATTTAGATAAAGTCCTGGCTATTTGAGCTACTTCTAGAGAATGTGTAATTCTAGTTCTAAAATGATCTCCAGTTGTATTTATAAATACTTGTGTTTTATGCTTAAGCCTTCTAAAAGCGGTCGAATGAATAATTCTATCTCTATCTCTTTGGAAATCTGACCTTAACTGAGTATTTTTTTCTTTAAAATACCTCCCCTTTGACACCAATGGAACTGCTAATTTTGATAAGGTTTGGATTGAATTTTTTTGCATGCTTATTATATAGATTATATACTAAATATTAATGGAAAAAAAATTAGAATTTACTGAAAGTGCAAAAAGCCAAATAGAAAAAATCACTAAAAGTGATGGAAAAA